>Ga0114931_10002216_pt1 | contig 24728 bp, 25 predicted proteins | sample 2SBtaG_FD_89579 | JGI IMG/M metagenome (GOLD analysis project Ga0114931, IMG submission 89579) | Deep subsurface microbial communities from Kolumbo volcano to uncover new lineages of life (NeLLi) - 2SBTROV14_V59a metaG | ecosystem: Environmental > Aquatic > Marine > Volcanic | place: Kolumbo... | reverse complement strand
GGTTCAGGGATGAACCGCCATTTTCGACGGCTGTAAGCCGTTGAAAATGAAGAAACCGGGAAATCGCATTTTCCGGTTTCGTCTTGCAAAACTGCCATGGAAGGCAGTTTTGCAAGTACCTCGTCTGATCAATTGCTGTTTGGCGGCGTCACCGGCGCCACTACTGTCGCGCGTTGGATGATCACCGGGGTGCGCGGCACGTCACGGTAACCGTTGCGCGTGGTGGTCGCGGTGCGGGCAATCCGTTCGATCACGTCCATGCCGGCGGTGACCCGTCCGAAGACCGCGTATCCCCAACCGTTCGGGGTCCGCGAACGGTGGTCGAGAAAGGTATTATCGGCGATGTTGATGAAGAATTGCGCGGTGGCGGAGTGTGGGTCCGAGGTGCGCGCCATGGCGATGCTGCCGACGACGTTGCGCAAGCCGTTGTCCGCTTCGTTGCGGATCGGCGCACGGGTCGCTTTCTTGCGCATTTGCGAGTCGAATCCGCCGCCTTGAATCATGAATCCGGGAATCACGCGATGAAAGATGGTGCCGTCGTAATATCCGGCGCGCACATAGCGAAGAAAGTTGGCCGCGCTGATCGGGGCGCGTGTTTGGTCGACCGTCACGAGGATGTCGCCAAGGTTGGTGGCCAGGCGAACCACCGCGGCCGACCCGGAGGCGTAGCCGGGCGTCATCCAGAGGAAAAACAGCAGTGCTGAAAGGCGGATAACTGAAAGCATGGGGTCGAATTCCGGGTGGTATGGGATTGAGCGGGCGGATCATACACCGGAGAGGCGGGGCGCGGACTGGGTAGGCCGTGGGTCGGCGGGGCGCAAGGTGCCATGCCAAGCCGTGATGGCGGCGCGTGACGCGGGGTGGCAGTTTGCTAAAATTAGCCGTTTGGAAACCGAGCGGCAGGGACTGCCGAGGTGGCGAGGCACGCAATGTTGCGAATATATAACACGCTGAGCAGGCGCAAAGAGACGTTCACGCCAATTCACCCCGGACGCGTCGGCATCTACGTGTGCGGGATGACGGTCTACGATTACTGCCATTTGGGCCACGCGCGGCTGTTGGAGGCCTTCGACGTGGTGGTGCGTTATCTGCGGAGTGTGGGTTATGCGGTGACCTATGTGCGCAACATCACCGATATCGACGACAAGATCATTCGTCGCGCCGCCGAGAATGGCGAGGACTTTCGGGCCCTGACCACGCGGTTCATCGACGCGATGCACCAGGACGGCGCGGCGCTGGGCCTGCTCGAGCCGGATCGAGAGCCACGCGCGACCGAGCACGTCGACGCGATCATCGCGATGACCGAGCGACTCATCGAACGCGGTTACGCGTATCGCGCCGCCAGCGGCGACGTGCTCTACAACGTGAGCCGGTTCGAGCGTTACGGCCAACTCGCCGGCAAGCGGATCGAGGATCTGCGCAGCGGCGCGCGGGTGGCGGTAGACGCGAGCAAGGACGATCCGCTCGATTTCGTGCTGTGGAAGTCAGCCAAACCGGGCGAGCCGCAATGGCCGTCGCCGTGGGGTCCGGGCAGGCCCGGGTGGCATATCGAGTGTTCCGCGATGTCCACCGAGTGTCTCGGTGCGCACTTCGATATTCATGGCGGGGGCATGGATTTGCAGTTTCCTCACCATGAAAACGAGATCGCCCAGTCCGAAGGGGCGAACGGGGGCAAGTTCGTCAACGTCTGGATGCACAACGGCTTCGTGCGGGTCGACGAAGAGAAGATGTCCAAGTCGCTGGGCAATTTCTTCACCGTGCGCGAAATCCTGGCCAAATACCCCGGCGAAGCGGTGCGCTTTTTCATGCTGTCGAGTCATTACCGCAGCCCGCTGCATTACAGCGCGCGGAATCTCGACGCGGCGCGTAGCGCGCTGGGAAGAATATATACGGCATTGCGCGGATTGCCGGTCGACGAAAGCCCGCACGGTCCGCCGCCCGGCGACTACGGGGAGCGTTTCACGGCCGCCATGGACGATGATTTCAACACCCCGGAGGCGCTCGCCGTGCTCTTCGATCTCGCCCGGGATCTGAATCGCGCCCGTGAGCATGAGAGGGGCGCGGTGGCGCCACTCGCGGCGCAGTTGCGACGCCTCGGTGCTACGCTCGGCATTTTGCACGGCTCGGCTGACCGTTACCTGCAGGGCGACGCGGGCGACGCGCAAAGCGGTGGGCTCGCCGGCACCCGCATCGAGGCCCTGATCGGTGACCGGCGCGCGGCCCGCGAGCGGCGCGATTGGGCCGCCGCCGACAAGATCCGGGCGCAACTCGAAGCCGCGGGCGTGGTGCTGGAGGATGGTCCGCAGGGCACGGTGTGGCGACGCGCGAAGTAAGTGCCCGGGCGAAAATCAAGTGGCGAACACGAGTGCCGAGACGCCCGACCGGCAAGACGCGGGTACCAAGGACACGGCCGGCGGTCACCGGCGGTGACGGTCGTGCCGCCCGGAAATTGACCGCGACGATTATGGCGAGTAGTCTTCGGCGTCTTTTTTGTGGGTCATCAATCAGGTAAGCGCAGATGCGACGACCATTCGTTGCGGGGAATTGGAAAATGCATGGGACCCGGGAGCGAGCGCGCGCGCTGCTCGACGATATCCGGGCGGGCGTCGCTGACGATACGGCGGTCGAGACTGTGGTCTGTCCGCCTTATTGTTACTTGGAAGGCGCGGCGGATCGGTTGCGCGGCAGCGGCGTCGCGCTGGGGGCTCAGAACCTTGCGCTCGAGGCGCCCGGCGCCTTTACCGGAGAGGTCGCTGGGGAAATGCTGCTCGATGTCGGCTGCCGCTACGTGATCGTCGGTCATTCCGAGCGGCGGGCGCTCTACGGCGAGGACGACACCGTCGTCGCGCGAAAACTCGCGCGCGCGCTCGAGGTCGGGCTGGCGCCGATCCTGTGCGTCGGCGAGAGTCTCGCGCAACGCGACGCGGGGCGCACCGAAGAGGTGGTCGGGCGGCAACTCGACGCGGTCTTCGAAGCGGTCGGCGAGACGGCGCTGGAGAACGGCGTGATTGCCTACGAGCCGGTCTGGGCGATCGGCACCGGGCGCACGGCAACCCCCGAGCAGGCGCAGGGCGTTCATGGTTTCATTCGGGCGCGGCTGGCGCCGAGTGTCGCCGCCGCGGTGCGTATCGTCTACGGCGGCAGTGTCAAGCCGGCGAACGCTGCGGCGCTGTTCGCGATGGCCGACATCGACGGGGGCCTGATCGGTGGCGCCGCACTCGATGGTGGCGAATTCCTCGCGATTCGCGAGGCCGCGCGGGCGGCCTGATTGTCCATGGATACTGAAAAGCACGGGTTACTGAGTTCATGCAACCGGTTCTGATCGCACTACAAATCCTGGACGCGGTGGCCTTGATCGCGCTGATTCTGCTCCAGCAAGGCAAGGGCGCAGACGCCGGCGCGGCGTTCGGCAGCGGTACATCGGGTTCGATATTCGGGGCCCGCGGACCTTCTTCTTTTCTGGCCAAGCTCACCGCCCTGTTGGCCGCGGTGTTCTTCGTCAACAGTCTGACGCTCGCGTATATTGCGGGACGGTCGATCCAGCGCAAGAGCGTGGTCGAGCGGGTCGTCCCGGCGCCCGACCAGAGGGCGCCGGCCGGGGCGCCGCAGCCGGGCGCGTCGCAAGCCCCGGCCAAGGCCCCGGCACAGGGTCCGGCCGACGTGCCGGTCGCGCCGACCGGCACCACCCAATGAGGGGATGAACGCCAAACCCAATCTGATCGCCGACGTGGTGGAATTGGTAGACACGCTGTCTTGAGGGGGCAGTGGCGCAAGCCGTGCCGGTTCGAGTCCGGCCGTCGGCACCATACATTTCGCAGTCTTGCAGGGGGACATTCGCAGGTCGGATTCGTGTAGCGCAACCCGACGTCGCGGTAGGCGATCGATCCGTCTCCTAGCCGTACCCCGAAGCCACGAGTTGTTACCGGTGCGCGCATTCACCCCCCGATCGGCCGGACCACCAGCGACTGTTCGGTCATGCCGGTTCGCTCGGGTGTGCGTTATTCGAGTGTCACGAATCGGGTACTTGATCCGCGTCAATTCGGCGCCGCTCGCCGGAGCATACAATCGTCGCCGTTTCCGGGGTGATTCGTGACGCGGCCCGGCCGCCGGGATGCGACCGACGGCCCGTTTGCGGATGCTCGATATGAGTGGGGGGTGATCCCGCCGTTGCGGGGCTGGTGATTCGCGTTGACACCCCCGTGCAGGCTGCCTAAAGTGCAGCCGTCCGATTACCTGGGTTTCGCACGCCTGGTGCATGGAATAAGCCATCCGAAACGGGGTGGCGCGTGGAAAGAAAGGATGCTCGCGAATTACTTTCCAGTACTCATTTTTTTGATCATCGGCTTCGGTCTCGCCGCGGTCATGATCATGATGGGGGCGATGCTCGGTCCGCACCGGCCGAACAGCGACAAGCTGGCGCCCTATGAGTGCGCATTCGAGGCCTTTGAGGATTCGCGCATGAAGTTCGACGTGCGCTACTACCTGGTCGCGATCCTTTTCATACTTTTTGATCTCGAGATTGCCTTTTTGTTTCCGTGGGCCATCGTGCTTGATCAGATCGGCACCTTCGGCATGCTCGCGATGCTGGTGTTCCTCGCGATCCTGACGATCGGCTTCGTCTACGAGTGGAAGAAGGGAGCGCTGGAATGGGAATAGAGGGCATTCTCGAGGAAGGCGTGGTCACCACCACGGCCGACAAACTCATCAATTGGGCGCGCACCGGTTCGCTGTGGCCGATGACCTTCGGATTGGCCAGCTGCGCGGTGGAGATGATGCACGCCGGCGCGTCGCGCTATGACCTCGACCGCTTCGGTATTGTGTTCCGACCGAGCCCGCGCCAGTCGGACGTGATGATCGTGGCGGGCACGCTGTGCAACAAGATGGCGCCCGCGCTACGGCGCGTCTACGACCAGATGTCGGAGCCGCGCTGGGTGATCTCGATGGGTTCATGCGCGAATGGCGGCGGGTATTACCATTATTCGTACTCGGTGGTCCGCGGTTGCGACCGCATCGTGCCGGTGGACATCTACATTCCGGGTTGTCCGCCGACCGCCGAGGCGCTGCTCTACGGCATCATGCAACTCCAGAACAAGATCCGCAGAACCAGCACGATTGCGCGCTAGGAGCCAGGACCGGAACCCATGACCACGCCTGTCGAAGAACTCGCGACACGACTGCGTGAGCGCTTCGCCCGGCAGTCGATCGGCTGCGTCGTGGCGATTGACGAAGTCACCCTCGAGGTGCGCCGCGAATGCCTGCACGAAGTCTGCGAGGCGTTGTGCGGTGAAGCGGCGTTCGCGTTCGCGGAACTCATCGACGTGGCGGGAATCGATTACCTCGAATACGGTCACGCCGACTGGGAAACCAGTGAGATGGTCACCGGGAGCGGTTACTCGCGGGGTGTGCAGGAGCACGTCTACGCCGACCCGGAGGGTGAAACAAGGCGTCTCGGCGTGGTCTACCACCTGCTTTCGATTGAGCACAATCTGCGGCTGCGCGTGCGCTGCCTGTTACCGGGTGACATGTTGCGGGTCGCCTCGGTGGTCGATATCTGGAGTTCCGCCAACTGGTTCGAGCGCGAGGCCTTCGATCTGTTCGGGATCTTGTTCGAGGGGCACCCTGATCTGCGCCGCATCCTCACCGACTACGGCTTCGTCGGACATCCGTTTCGCAAGGATTTCCCGATCTCCGGTGAGGTCGAGATGCGCTACGACGCCGAGAAACGCCGGGTGATTTACCAACCGGTGTCGATCGAGCCGCGGGTTCTGGTGCCGCGGGTGATCCGCCATGACGCGCGTTACGATCACGGCGAGGCGGCGGCCGAGCAGACTGAAGCCGAGGGCGGTGGCGATGCGTGAGATCCAGAATTTCACGATGAATTTCGGGCCCCAGCACCCGGCCGCGCACGGGGTGCTGCGGCTGGTCCTGGAGATGGACGGCGAGGTGATCGAGCGCGCCGATCCGCACATCGGGCTGCTCCACCGCGCCACCGAAAAGCTCGCGGAGACCAAACCCTACAACCAGAGCATCGGTTACATGGACCGGCTCGATTACGTGTCCATGATGTGCAACGAGCACGCCTATGTGCTCGCTATCGAGCGCCTGCTCGGGGTCGAGGCGCCGTTGCGGGCGCAGTACATCCGGGTGTTGTTCGACGAGATCACCCGGATCCTGAATCACCTGCTGTGGATCGGGACGCACGCCCTGGACGTCGGGGCGATGACCGTATTTCTGTACGCCTTTCGCGAGCGCGAAGACCTGATGGACTGCTACGAGGCGGTTTCCGGCGCGCGCATGCATGCGACCTATTACCGTCCCGGCGGCGTGTACCGGGATCTCCCCGATCAGATGCCCCGCTACGACAAGTCGCGGTGGCGCAGCGCCGGGGATCTGCGGCGCCTTAACGCCGACCGTCAGGGCTCGTTGCTCGACTTCATCGAGGCTTTTACCGAGCGGTTCCCGTCCCTGGTCGATGACTACGAGACCCTCCTCACCGACAACCGGATCTGGAAGCAACGGTTGGTGGGGATCGGCGTGGTGTCGCCCGAGCGTGCCCTGCAGCTCGGGTTTACCGGTCCGATGCTGCGCGGCTCGGGGGTGGAATGGGATCTGCGCCGCAAGCAACCCTACGAGGTATACGAGCGGTTGGATTTCGAGGTCCCGGTCGGCACCCACGGCGACTGCTACGACCGTTACCTGTGCCGGATGATGGAAATGCGCCAGTCCAACCGGATCATCCGCCAGTGCGTGGACTGGTTGCGCGCCAATCCGGGCGAGGTGATGTTGCAGGATCACAAACTCTCGCCGCCCCCGCGCGAGGAAATGAAGGGCGATATGGAGGCCCTCATTCACCACTTCAAGCTGTTCACCGAGGGCTATTGTGTGCCCGCCGGCGAGGTTTACGCGGCGGTCGAGGCGCCCAAGGGCGAATTCGGCGTGTATCTCGTGTCGGACGGCGCCAACAAGCCTTATCGGCTGAAATTGCGGGCCCCCGGTTTCGCGCACCTGTCGGCGATGGATGAGATGACGCGGGGTCACATGTTGCAGGACGTGGTCGCGATTATCGGCACCATGGATATCGTCTTCGGGGAGGTGGATCGCTGATGGCCGCGGCGCCGCACGAAAGCGCAAGAGTGGTGGACGGACCGATGACCGAGGCGCAGGCGCGCGCGCTGCTCGGTGCGGAGGTGTGTGCCGAGATCGACCGCTGGCTGGCCAAATACCCACCCGACCGCAAGCGTTCTGCGGTACTCGCCGCGCTGCGTGCGGCGCAGCACCACAACGGCGGTTATCTGACCCGGTCGTTGATGGATGCGGTGGCGGTGTATCTCGATCTGGTGCCGCTGCAGGTCTATGAGGTCGGCAGCTTCTACTCGATGCTCGAAACCCGGCCGGTCGGGCGCCACAGCGTGTCGGTGTGCACTAATATCTCCTGCATGCTGCGCGGCGCCGAAAACCTGGTCAGCTACATCGAGCGCAAGTTGGAGGTCAAGCTGGGTGCCAGCACCGCCGACGGGCGGATCCACTTCAAGCGCGAGGAGGAATGCCTGGCGGCCTGTTGCGGTGCGCCGATGATGATGGTTGACCACGTCTACCACGAGAATCTCACGCCCGAGAAGATCGACCGGATCCTCGACGCGCTGGAGTAGCGATGTGGCGATGCTGAATACAGTCTGCTATGCGACCCTGAAGCTCGATCCGCCGTGGGCGATCGATAGTTACTATCAGGTCGGCGGCTATGAAGCATGGAAGCGGTTGCTGGCGGAAAAGCCAGCGCCGTCCGAGGTGATTGACGAAATCAAGAAGTCGGGTCTGCGCGGGCGCGGCGGCGCGGCATTTCCGGCCGGGCTCAAGTGGAGTTTCATGCCCAAGGCCTATGAGGGTCCGATGTACCTGGTGTGCAATTCGGACGAAAGTGAGCCCGGAACCTGCAAGGACCGCGACATCCTGCGCTACAACCCGCATTCGATCATCGAGGGCTTGGCGATTGCGGGTTACGCGACCGGCGCCAAGGTCGCCTACAACTACATCCGTGGCGAGTTCATGGATGAACCCTTCAAGCGCTTCGATGCGGCGCTCGAAGAGGCCTACGCGGCGGGGCTGTTGGGCAAGGACATCCAGGGTTCCGGGGTGGACATCGACATCTACAGCCATCTGGGCGCCGGCGCTTACATCTGCGGGGAAGAAACCGCGTTGCTCGAATCGCTGGAAGGCAAGAAGGGGCAACCGCGCTTCAAGCCGCCGTTTCCGGCCGCTTACGGGGTCTATGGCGCGCCGACCACCGTCAACAACGCCGAGACCTTTGCTTCCGCACCGTCGATCCTCCGTAACGGTGCGGACTGGTTTGCCGGTCTGGGGGTGAAGAATAGCGGGGGCACCAAGTGCTTTTCGGTGTCCGGACACGTCAACCGTCCCGGAAACTTCGAGGTGCCGCTCGGTATCCCCTTCGCCGAGTTGCTGGAACTCGCTGGCGGGGTGCTGGAGGGGCGCCGCCTGAAGGCGGTGATACCGGGGGGCTCCTCGGTGCCGGTGGTGCCGGGCGAAATGATGATGGGCGCCAACATGGACTATGACTCGCTGCGCGCGGTCGGGTCGAGCGTCGGGTCGGGGGCGGTCATCGTGATGGATGAAACCACCTCGATGGTCAGCGTGTTGCGGCGCCTCGCGCGTTTTTATTATGCGGAATCGTGCGGGCAGTGCACGCCGTGTCGCGAGGGCACCGGCTGGATGTATCGCCTGCTGTGCCGGATTGAGCGCGGCGAAGCACGCAAGGAAGAACTCGATCAACTCGTCGACGTGGCCGACAACATCGAGGGACGCACCATCTGCGCGCTCGGCGACGCGGCGGCGTGGCCGGTGCAGAGCTTCCTCAAGCATTACCGCGAGGAGTTCGAGTATCACCTCGAGCACGGGCATGCGCCGCCGGGCGTGGTGCCGTTTCAGGCCGCTGCCTGAACGGCGTCGTCGGGTTGCACGGAAAACTGAACGGATTCGCGTAGCGGGTACATGAACGAGTCGCTGGTCAATATCGAGATCGACGGGAAGCCGCTCCAGGCGCAGCGCGGGGCGAACATCATGGAGGTCGCGGATGCGGCCGGTATCTTCATCCCGCGGTTCTGCTACCACAAGAAACTCCCGATCGCCGCCAACTGCCGGATGTGCCTGGTGGAGGTGGAAAAGGCGCCCAAGACGCTGCCCGCCTGCGCCACGCCGGTGATGGAGGGGATGAAAATCCACACCCGCTCCGACGCCGCGCTGCACTCGCAAAAAGCGGTGATGGAGTTTCTGCTCATCAACCACCCGCTCGACTGCCCGATCTGCGATCAAGGTGGCGAATGCGAGTTGCAGGATCTGAGCCTCGGCTACGGCAACGGCGTGTCGCGCTTCGCCGAGCGCAAGCGGGTGATTAAGGACCAGGATATCGGGCCGCTGATCGCCACCGACATGACCCGTTGCATCGAGTGCACTCGCTGCGTGCGCTTTTGTGAGCACGTCGCCGGCGTGGTCGAACTCGGGCAGATGGGGCGTGGTGAGCACGTCGCGATCGGCACCTATATCGAACACAGCATCGACAACGAACTGTCCGGCAACGTCATCGACTTGTGCCCGGTCGGGGCGCTGACCTCCAAGCCGTTCCGTTTTCAGGCGCGCGCCTGGGAGATGCAGCAGCGCGACGCTATCGCTCCCCACGATCCGATCGGCTCGAATCTCCAGGTCCATGTGCGCCGCAGTCGCGTGTTGCGGGTGGTTCCCCGCGAGAACGAAGCGCTCAACGAGGTCTGGTTGTCGGATCGCGACCGGTTCAGCTACGCAGGCCTGTACAGCGAAGATCGTCTCACCACGCCGCGCGTCAAGCGCGACGGGGTATGGGCGGACGTCGATTGGGAGACGGCGTTGGAGGCCGCACGCGACGGTTTGCGGCGGATCGTGGACGATCAGGGCGCGCAAGCCCTGGGCGCGTTGACTTCACCCTCGGCGACGGTCGAGGAGCACTACCTCATGCAGCGCCTGATGCGCGGCCTGGGCTCGTCGAATATCGATCATCGCCTGCGCCAGTCGGACTTCTCCGACGATCCGCGGGCGCCGCTCTACCCGGGACTGGGACAGGCATTCGCCGCGATCGAACGGGCCGACGCGGTGCTGCTGATCGGCGCCAATCCGCGCAAGGAACATCCCTTGCTGAATCACCGTCTACGCAAGGCGGTGCAAGGCGGGGCGGCGGTGATGACGGTCGGCGCGTTGGATTTCGCCTTCAACTATCCGCTCGCCGAGCGGCGTCTGGTAAGCGCGGCACGGATGGCGGTGACGGTGGCCGGAATCGGTGCGCATCTCGCGGGCGGCGACGAAATGGGCAAGCTGCTCGACGGGGTGGAACCGGATCCGACCGAAAAGGCGATTGCGGCGCGCCTGCAATCCGCGGATCGACCGCTGGTGCTGCTCGGGCCGGGGGCCCTGAGTCATCCCCGGGCGGCAACGCTGCGCGCCCTCGCCGCGGCCATCGCGCGTGGCGCCGGTGCTCCGTTGGGGGTGTTGACGGAAGGGGCGAATTGCGCCGGGGCCTGGCTTGCCGGCGCGGTGCCGCATCGCGGGGCGAGTGGTACGGTGCTGACGGATCCGGGCCTGAACGTGCGCGCCATGCTGGACGGCGGCATCTCCGGTTTCGTGCTGCTGGGGATCGAGCCGGAACTCGATTGCGCCGACGGCGCGGCGGCACTGGCGGCGATGGACAAGGCGCAACTGGTGGTCGCGCTGACCGCTTACAGCCCCCCGCGCATGGAGGCCTATGCCGATGTGATGTTGCCGATCGCCGGCTTCGCCGAGACCGAGGGTACCTACGTGAACCTCGACGGGACCTGGCAGAGTTTCGCCGCGGCGGTGCAGCCCCCCGGCGAGGCGCGCCCGGCCTGGCGGATCCTCCGGGTGCTCGGAAACTATTGCGAACTTTCGGGTTTCGGCTACACCCGGGCCGATGAGGTCCGTGGCGAGCTTCGGGCCTTGGTCGACCAGGCGCCGCCGGCCGATTTCGGTGCCGTGGCGCTGCCCGATTCGCTCGATGCGGATGCCGGAGGAACGGCCATCTATCGTATTGGCAACGTACCGATTTACGCCACCGATCCACTGGTGCGACGCGCGCCTGCGCTACAGGCGACCCGCGACGCTCGGCAGCCGGCGCTGGCGATCGGTCCGGCACTGGCCGACCAACTCGGCGTTGCCGCGGATGATACGGTGCGGGTCGGCGGCGACGGCGCGGCACGAACGCTGAAGGTCACCGTCGACGCCGCGGTCGCCGATGGCTGCGCGTGGATACCGGCGGGTGTGGAGGCGAGCATCGATCTGGGGCCGAGTTATGGCCCGATCGAAATCGTCAAGGAATGATGAACGGGGACGCGCGCGTGACGTCAGGGACGCCGACCGATGCTTGATTCGCTGTATGCATGGCTGACCGCTTGGCCGCTCGGTCTCGGCACGCTGGTCTGGACGCTGCTCAAGATCGCGGTGCTGCTGGCGCCGTTGCTCGTGGTGGTGGCCTATTACAGCTTCGCCGAACGCAAGATTATCGGCTGGATGCAAGTGCGAATGGGACCGAACCGGGTCGGTCCGCAGGGTTGGGGACAGCCGATTGCCGACGCCGTGAAGTTGATGTTCAAAGAGATCATCATCCCGGCGGGCGCCAACCGGATGCTGTTCATACTCGGGCCGATCATCACCATGGGCACGGCGCTCGCCGCGTGGGCGGTGGTCCCTTTCGGCGATGGTCTGGCGGTCGCCAATCTCGACGCCGGATTGCTCTACATACTGGCCATGACCTCGCTTGGAGTGTACGGCGTGATCGTGGCCGGCTGGTCCTCGAACTCCAAGTATGCCTTGCTCGGCGCGATGCGATCGGCGGCCCAAATTGTTTCCTACGAGATCGCGATGGGATTTGCGCTGGTCGTCGTGTTGATGGCGGCCGGTAGTCTCAATCTGGGTGATATCGTGCGTGCCCAGAGCGGCGGGGTGATGCACTGGTATTGGTTGCCGCTGATGCCGGTGTTCATCGTCTACCTGGTCTCCGCGGTCGCCGAGACCAATCGTGCGCCGTTCGACGTGGCCGAAGGCGAATCCGAAATCGTCGCGGGCTTTCATGTTGAGTATTCCGGAATGCCGTTCGCGGTATTTTTCCTCGGCGAATACGCCAACATGATCCTGGTAAGCGTCCTCGCAACGGTGATGTTCTGGGGCGGATGGTTGTCGCCACTCAACGGTTTGCTGCCAGCGGCGACGCTGGCCGGCACGCCGTTCGCCGACGGGATCCAGTGGATCATCCTCAAGACCGCCTTCTTCATGTTCCTGTACCTGTGGTTGCGGGCCACCTACCCGCGCTATCGCTACGACCAGATCATGCGGCTCGGGTGGAAGGTGTTCATTCCCGTGACCCTGGTCTGGATCGTGGTGGTCGGCGCGGCCATCCAGTTAGGCGTCGGCCCTTGGTTCGACAAGATCTGAGCGGCGTATACGGAACCGCACCATGAGCAAGCTACAGCACTACTTCAAGAGCTTTTTCCTGATCGAGTTGTTTCAGGGGCTCGGCGTCACCCTGTATTACCTGTTCGCCAGGAAATTCACGGTGCGTTATCCGGAAGAGAAAGCGCCGCAGTCGCCGCGTTTCCGCGGCCTTCATGCGTTACGGCGTTACCCGAACGGCGAGGAGCGCTGCATTGCCTGCAAGTTGTGTGAAGCGGTGTGCCCGGCGCTCGCGATTACCATCGAGGCGCAACCGCGTGCCGACGGCAGTCGCCGCACCACCCGCTATGACATCGATCTGACCAAGTGCATCTTTTGTGGATTCTGTGAGGAGTCGTGTCCGGTGGATTCGATCGTGGAAACGCGGATCTACGAATATCACGGCGAGCAGCGGGGCGACTTGTTGATGACCAAGGACAAGCTGTTGGCGGTGGGCGATCGGGTCGAGAAGGAACTCGCCGCCGACCGTGCCCGCGACGCCTTGTACCGATAGTTGCGCCGGCGGCGAATCAGACCAACCGACAGCAGCATGGGCCAATCGGACATATAGATCGTGGAGCAGTTTCTTTTTTATTTCTTCGCCGTGGTGCTGGTGTTTGCCGGCACGATGGTAGTCACGGCGCGCAATCCGGTGCACTCGGCGCTGTTTCTGGTGTTGGCGTTCTTTACCAGCGCCGGGCTCTGGCTGTTGCTCGATGCCGAATTCCTGGCCCTGGTGTTGGTCATGGTTTACGTCGGCGCGGTGCTGGTTTTGTTCTTGTTCGTGGTGATGATGGTGGACGTCAATCTGGCGCCGGTGCGCGAGGGCTTCGTGCGACACCTGCCGGTCGTCATCTTGCTGGTGGTGGTGGTTGCCATCGAGTTGTGGTTGGTGGTCGGCTCCGGTGAGTTGGGGATGGCGACGATGTCGGTGCCGCTGCACCATCCACCCGACTACAGCAATACCAAGGCGCTCGGGGTCCTCATTTATACGAGTTTCGTGTATCCGTTTGAAATCGCGGCGGTGTTGCTGCTGGTGGCGATCGTGGCCGCCATCGCGCTGACGATGCGTCGCCGGCGCGGGCTCAAGGCCATCGACCCAGCCAAGGCGGTGGCGGTTGAGGCGCGCGGTCGGGTGAGGTTGGTGGACCTGCGTGAGCGCGTGGGTGATCGCGCGCCCGACCACGATCCGTCCGCCGCATCGGGGGAGCCGTCATGATTCCGCTGGGGAGCTATCTGGTGCTGGGCGCCGTGCTGTTCTGCCTGGGCATCGCGGGCGTGGTGTTGAATCGCAAGAGCGTGATCATCGTACTGATGTCGATTGAACTGATGCTGCTGGCAGCGAACATGAACTTCGTCGCCTTCGCGCATTATCTCGACGATCTCGGCGGCCAGGTATTCGTGTTCTTCGTCCTCACCGTGGCCGCCGCGGAAGCGGCGATCGGCTTGGCGATCCTGGTGCTGTTGTTCCGCAATCGGCGCAGCATCGAGGTTGAAGACCTCGACCTGATGAAGGGGTAGCGGGTGTGAGCTGGGACATGTCTAGCGTCTATCTGTGGACCGTGTTGGCGCCGCTCATCGGCGCGATTCTGGCAGGCTTACTGGGGCGTGCGATCGGGCGCGCCGGCGCGCACCGGGTGGCGATCATCGGTGTCGCGATCTCGACCGTGTTGGCGTTCATCACCTTCCGCCACATCGTGATCGACGGCGCGCCGAATTTCGACGGGGTCGTGTATACCTGGGCGGCGTTCGGCGGCCTGCATTTCGATATCGGCTTCCTCATCGATCCGCTCAGCGCCACCGTGGCGCTGGTGGTGAGCTTCGTCGCGCTGATGATTCATATCTATACCATCGGTTACATGGCCGATGATCCCGGCTACCAGCGCTTTTTCAGCTACATCGCTTTGTTCACCTTCTCGATGTTGATGCTGGTGATGTCGAACAACTTTCTGCAGTTGTTCTTCGGCTGGGAAGCGGTGGGCATGGTGTCGTATCTGCTGATCGGGTTCTGGTTTCAGCGCGAGTCCGCCATCCAGGCGAACCTCAAGGCGTTTCTGGTCAACCGGGTCGGGGATTTCGGTTTTGCGCTCGGTATCGCGGCGGTGCTGTATTTCTTCGGCAGCCTGAATTACGCGGACGTGTTCGGTGCGGTGGCGCAACTCCAGGGGATGACGATCGAGATCCTGCCGGGGATCCCGTGGTCGGCCTTCACCGTGATCTGCATCCTGCTGTTCTTCGGCGCGATGGCCAAATCCGCGCAAATCCCGTTGCACGTGTGGTTGCCGGACTCGATGGAAGGCCCGACGCCGATCTCGGCGCTGATTCACGCGGCCACCATGGTTACCGCCGGGGTTTTCATGGTGGCGCGCATGTCGCCGTTGTTCGAGCATTCCGAGGCGGCACTCAGTTTCGTCATGGTGATCGGGGCGCTGACCGCGTTCTTAATGGGGCTGGTGGGTTTGGTGCAGAATGACATCAAGCGGGTGATCGCCTACTCGACCATCTCGCAACTCGGCTACATGACGCTGGCGCTCGGGGCGTCGGCCTACGGGGCGGGGATCTTTCATCTCGCCACCCATGCCTTTTTCAAGGCGCTGTTGTTCCTTGCGGCCGGCTCGGTGATCATCGCGATGCACCACGATCAGGACATGCGCAACATGGGCGGGCTGCGCAAATACATGCCGATCACCTGGATCACGATGCTGATCGGGACCCTGGCGCTGATCGGATTCCCCGGGTTTTCCGGATTCTTCTCCAAGGACACGATCATCGAGGCGGTGCGGTTGTCGCAGCTTCCGGGTAGCGGACTCGCCTACGCGGCGGCGCTTTCGAGTGTGTTCGTGACCTCGCTGTACAGCTTCCGGCTTTATTTCATGGTCTTTCACGGCAAGGAACGGATGGACGCCCGGGTGCGCGCCGATCTGCACGAGACCCCGGCGGTGGTCACCGTGCCGTTGATCGTCCTCGCGATCTTCTCGGTGGTGGTCGGCTGGCCCTACGTAACCCAGGTGATGAACGGCGATCTGTTCGGTAAGGCGCTGTTCGTGCTGCCGCAGCACGACGTGCTGGGTGAACTGAATGCCGAGTTCCACGGCCCCGCGGCGATGGCGCTGCACGGTTTTCGCGCTGCGCCGTTCTGGCTGGTGGTCGCGGGCTTTCTGGTGGCGTGGGTCGCTTATTCGCTGCGTCCCGAGCTACCGGGCCGCACGGTGCGCGCGTTGCGCCTGCCCTACGAGCTGCTGGTGCACAAGTACGGCTTCGACGAGTTCAATCAAACCGTGGTCTGCGGCGGGGCGCGCCAGATGGGCCGCTTGCTGTGGCAGATCGGGGATGCACTGCTCATCGACGGACTGATGGTCAACGGATCCGCGCGCCTGGTCGGTTGGTTCTCGGGTGTCTTCCGTCTGGTACAGAGCGGTTATTTGTACCACTACGCATTTGCAATGGTGATCGGCCTGGTGGTGCTGATGACGGTTTTCGTGCCCTGGTAACGGTCGGCGACGGAATGGATATCCGATGAGCAACTTCCCTTATCTCAGCTTGGTGATCTGGACCCCGATAGTCGGGGGCCTGTGGGTACTGTTCGCGAGCCGCGACCGTAACGGTCCGGTTGCGCGCGGGGTCGCGTTGATCTCGGCGTTGCTCACCTTCGCCCTGTCGATTCCGTTGTATGTCAATTTCGACGGCGGCAGTGCCGTCATGCAGTTCGTCGAGCAAGTGCCGTGGATACCCCTGTTCGATATCAATTATCACATCGGTATCGACGGCATCGCGCTGCCGCTTATCCTGCTCACGACCTTCACCACGGTGCTGGTGGTGATCGCGGGCTGGAAGGTCATTCAGCGCAAGCCGGCGCAATATATGGCGGCTTTCCTGATCCAGGAAGGCGCGATGATTGGCGCCTTCGCCGCGCTCGACGCGATCCTGTTCTACATTTTCTGGGAAGTGATGCTGGTGCCGATGTTCGTGATCATCGGCGTGTGGGGTGGACCGCGGCGGATCTACGCGGCGGTCAAGTTCTTTCTCTACACCTTTATCGGCTCGGTCCTGATGCTGGTCGCGTTCATCTATCTGTATGCACGCGCCGGCAGTTTCGAGATCTCGGCGATGGCCGACCTACCGCTCGGCATGACCGCGCAGGTGCTGATTTTCATCGCTTTTTTCGCGGCCTTCGCGGTTAAGGTACCGATGTTTCCGATTCATACTTGGCTGCCCGACGCGCATGTGGAGGCGCCCACCGGGGGCTCGGTGATCCTCGCCGCGATCATGCTGAAACTCGGCGCCTACGGTTTTCTGCGCTTCAGCCTGCCGATCGTGCCGGACGCCAGCCTCAGCCTGGTGTGGGTGATTATTACCCTGTCGCTGATCGCGATTGTCTATATCGGTTTTGTGGCGCTGGTCCAATCGGACATGAAAAAGCTGGTCGCCTACTCGTCGATTGCGCACATGGGCTTCGCGACCCTCGGGTTTTTCGTCGCCGTGTTGCTGATTCAGGACCACAATCTGCTCGGCGCGGGCCTCGCGGTTCGTGGCGGCTTGGTGCAACTGATATCGCACGGCTTTATCTCGGGCGCATTGTTCCTGTGCGTCGGGGTGATGTACGACCGCTTGCACAGCCGCGAGATCAGCGCCTACGGCGGGGTGGCCAATACCATGCCGGTGTTCGCGGCCTTCATGATGTTGTTCTCGCTTGCCAACGTCGGATTGCCCGGAACCTCCGGCTTCGTCGGCTAATTCATGGTAATTCTGGCGAGCTTTCAACAGAACTTCTGGATCGCGTTCGTCGCCGCAACGACCATGGTGCTCGGTGCCGCGTACACCCTGTGGATGTACAAGCGGGTTATCTACGGCCCGGTGGCGAATGACGGTGTCGCCGGATTGAGCGACATCGACGCGCGCGAGACCGTGGTGCTGGTGGCGCTCGTGGTCGTGGTGCTGGCGGTCGGACTATGGCCGGCACCGTTGGTCGATATCATGGGCCCGACCGTCGACCACCTGCTCGATCAGGTGGTTCACTCGAAGCTCGTTTAGTGGATAGAGCAGGGCAATGAATACGTTCGTGATACCGAGTTTCACTCCCGCCGCGCCGGAGATCTTCCTGCTCACGATGGCCTGCGTCACCTTGCTGGTCGACGTATTTTCCAGCGACCGCTATCGCTTGGTGGGTTACCAGCTTGCGCAGGCGTCGTTGCTGGGTACGGCGCTGCTGGTGTTGATCGATTTCCCCGGCGCCGAACCGGTGGTCACTTTCCACGGCGCATTCATCGCCGATCGAATGGCGGCGGTACTCAAGATTTTCATGCTGGTGATCAGCTTCTTCGTGTTCTTCTACGCGCGCGTCTATCTGCGCAGCCGTAATAAACTGCGTGGCGAGTTCTTCGTCATCGGGCAGTGCGCCGTATTGGGCATGCTGGTGTTGGTGTCGGCTTTCAATTTTCTCAGCGTGTTTCTCGGGCTCGAGCTGTTGTCGCTGTCCTTGTACGCAATGGTGGCCATGGACCGTGATTCGCCGATCGCCTCGGAGGCGGCGATGAAGTATTTTGTGCTCGGTGCGCTCGCCTCCGGGACCATGTTGTACGGGATCTCGCTGATCTACGGGGCAACCGGCACCATCGAACTCGATCAGATCGGCCCGCGTGCGGCGCTCGCCGGCGGCTCCCACGTGATGCTGGTGTTGGGTCTGGTGTTCGTGTTGGTGGGGGTCGCATTCAAGATCGGCCTGGTGCCCTTTCACATGTGGATCCCCGACGTGTACGAAGGCGCGCCGACCGCGGTCACGGTGTTCATCGGGACCGCGCCGAAGGTCGCGGCCTTCGGTATGTTGATGCGGGTGCTGGTCGACGGGCTGAGCTTTCTACAGCAGGATTGGACGCAGATGCTGATCGTCCTGGCGGTGCTCTCGATGGCGACCGGCAATATCATCGCGATCGCCCAGACCAGCCTCAAACGCATGCTGGCCTATTCCACCATCGCCCATGCCGGCTATCTGTTGCTCGGGGTAATCGCCGGCGGGGGCACCGGATACGCCGCCTCGATGTTCTACATCATGGTCTACGCGACCATGGCGGCGGGGGCTTTCGGTATGATCATCTGCCTCGGGCGAGCGGGTTTCGAGGCCGATCAAATCGATGATTTCAGGGGCCTCAATCGACGCAACTCGTGGCTCGCGGCGTTGATGATGATCCTGATGCTGTCGATGGCCGGGGTGCCGCCGTTCCTGGGATTCTGGGCCAAGTGGTTCGTATTCACGGAGGTGATCAGCGCCGGCTACACCTGGCTCGCGGTGGTCGGCGTGGTGTTGGCGGTTATCGGGCTCTTCTACTATCTGCGGGTCATCCGCATGATGTACTTCGAGAGTTCGCCGGACCCGGCGCCGTTGGTTGCGGAGTCGGGAATGACCGCGATGCTGAGCACCAACACGCTCGCTATTTTCTTGCTCGGGATATTCCCGAGCACGCTGATGGCGGTGTGCGTCACCGCCCTGGCCCGCTAAGGGCTCAGGCCAAAATTCAGTTGCCAAGTCGGGTGCCGAGGCGCTCGACTGGCAAGGCGCGAGGAAGGCCCAAGGGAAGGCGGATAGTCGCTCTATTCAATTGACGAGCAACGCAGCCAGGCGGGATGGATCGGCGCCCGACTTGGTGAGTTAATTTTGAACCGAGCCCCAAGGGCGACGCGGGGACTCGCGCGGCGGGGGAGGCGCTCCTTTTACCGGGTTGCGGGTAGCGGCGCGGGTCGGGTGCGGAGATGGACTTTCAGGAAGCGTCGCCGATCGACCGCCGGGCACCCGTAGCGGTGTCGCCATAGCGTTGAGCGGCCAACACGGCGGCCGGCCATTGTCCGGGGTCGCGGCCGATCAGCCCGGCCGTGGCGGCCAATGCCCGGCGTCCGGCCGGAGCGAAGCGCGGGCCGCCCAAGTCTAACAACAACCCGACCGCCGCGGAAGTCGCGGAGGGGTAAGTGTCGTCGCCCAGGTCGCGCGGAATGATCAACAGATCGGGATTGGGGCGTGCCGTCGAGAGCCACCCTTGCGCGTCGGAGAATCGTTTCAGCAGGGCGCCGGCAAGTCGTTCGGCGCGGCGACGCCAGCGAGCGTCGCCGCTCGCGGTGCCGAGGGCGACGAAACCCAGGGCCAGGTGCGCGTAGTCACCGAGCGTGCCCTCGCCAGCGGCCTGACCGCGAAATATCTGGTGCGCAAGTTCACCACTGCGGGAGTCGAACGCGGTGGTCCAGAGATACCCGGCCGCGCGGCGCGCGGCAGTGAGCAAGTCGGGAGCGGAGAGCTGCCGGCCGGCCTGCGCCAGGGCCGCGATGGCGAGGCCGTTGAGGGCGATGACGATCTTCTCGTCACGCGCGGGTTGCGGTCGTTCGCGGCGGACGCCGAGGAGTTGCCGGCGGGCACCCGCCAGCGCGTCGATTGCGGCGAGCTGTACGCCCCGGGCGGCCGCGTCATTCTCGGCGATCGGATTCAGACGCAGCACCCCGCCCGACGCCGATTTTCCCCCGAGCGGGTCATCCGGCATCGCCGTCAGTGTGTAGCGTTTGAAGAATCGCCGCGCTTGTCGGTCACCGAGCACGGCCCGGATTTCGGCGCGTGTCCACACGTAGGTGCGCCCCTCGACCCCATCGGTTTGGGCGTCGAGTGCGGTGTAGAAGCCGCCCGACGGGGCTTGCAGGTCGCCCAACAGGAAACGTGCAACGTCGGCCGCGATGCGGCGATAATACACGCGGCCGGTCTGGATCCAGGCCTCGGCATAAATCGCGAGCAGTTCGGCGTTGTCGTAGAGCATCTTTTCGAAATGCGGCAGCGACCAATCGCTGGTGGTGCTGTAACGGTGGAAACCGCCGCCCAGTTGGTCATGGATGCCTCCGTCCGCCATCGCATCCAGGCTATGGTCGAGCGCCTCGCGCGCTTGGCTGTCGGCGTGCTCCGCGAGTTTCAGCATCAGCCTCAAAATCGGGCTGCGCGGAAATTTGCTGGTTGCGAGCGGGTCGTTGAAACCGCCTTCCAGCGGATCGTACTGTTCGAGCAGGGCTTGGCGCGCGCTGCGCAGCCAGCGGCGCGGTTCGACCGGCGCGGGGGCTTCGCTGCGCGCCGCTTGTTCGATTCTGCGCAGGGCCCTGACCACTTGCGCGGCCGATTCCCTGATCCGTTCGGGTTGCTCCGACCAGGCGCGATTCACCGCCGCCAGTATGCTCGGAAAACCACGTCCGCGAGTCGCGTCGTCGGCCGGCGGAAAATAACTCCCGGCGAAGAACGGCTCGAGTTGCGGCGTGAGAAACAGGTTGTTGGGCCAACCGCCGCTACGCGTTAGGAGCTGGCGCGCGATCATGTAGATGTGGTCGAGATCGGGGCGCTCTTCACGATCGACCTTGACGTTGATGAACCACTGGTTCATGAGTTTCGCGATCGCCGGATTCGAGTACAGCTCACGTTGCGCGACGTGGCACCAGTAACAGGTGCTGTAACCGATCGACAGGAAAATCGGTTTGTTCTCGGCGCGCGCTTTGGCAAAAGCCTGGGCGCCCCACGGATACCAGTCCACCGGGTCATGCGCGTGGAGCAGCAGGTAAGGGTCGCGCGCCTTGATCAGGCGGTTGGTGTAGGCCGGGGCGGGGGTCGACGGGATCGCGCTCGCCGTGGTCGCGGCTCGCGCGGGTGCCGCGCCGGCGCTGAGCGCGGCAAGCAGGATCGCCCGGGCGGCGCCGCCGGCAAGGAACTTGGTCAGGGTGTCCACCGGGGCATGATGCCAGTGTCGGCGTGGCTTGTCAGGTTGCGGCGCGCAATCCGGCCATCTCGAGCGCGGCGGGCGAGGGTCGGCGGCACGGGTCGATCCGCGACTCGACAGACGTTAGCATGGTATTTTGGCTAGGCAGTGCCCATCCGGAAAGACGGGCACTAAGCCCGGTGAAGGGATGCACCGGCAGTTTCGACGACTGCAAGTCGTTGAAAACGGGAGGAACCGGGAAATACCATTTTCCGGGATTTTTGCCTACAGTCGCATTCAGCATACGGGATCCGAGCAATGAAACGTACGGCGTTTTTCGTCTCCGACAGTACCGGGATCACGGCGGAAACGTTGGGCCGTTCATTGCTTACACAGTTTGATGATATCGAGGTCAAAACGGTCAGCGTGCCGTTCGTCGCGCAGCCCGAGTTGGCGCGGGAGCTGGTGGAGCGCGTCGCGCAAGTCGCCGCCGAGGACGGTGCGCGACCGATCGTGTTCAGCACCCTGACCGATCAGGGCATCTACGAAATCGTTGCGGCGAGCGAGGCCTTGGTGCTCGATCTGTTCAGCGTGTTCATTCGTCCGTTGGAGATCGAATTCAACCTCGGATCCACCCATGCCAGCGGCCGTTCGCATGGAATGGCGAATCGTGCTTCTTACGAGGTCCGTATGGAGGCGGTGAGTTTCGCCTTGCAGCACGATGACGGGGCCAGCACCCGTCACTACAATGATGCCGATCTCATCATGGTGGGGGTGTCACGCAGCGGAAAGACGCCGACCTGCGTGTATCTCGCGATGCAGTTCGGGTTGCGCGCGGCCAATTACCCGATGACCGAGGATGATATCTCTCGTCCCGGGCTCCCGCACGCCGTCGCGCCGTATACCGACAAGCTCTTCGGTCTGAGCATCGACCCCGAGCGTCTGCGCCAGGTGCGCGGCGAACGCCAGCCGAACAGTCGTTACGCTTCGCTCAGCCAGTGTCGCAAGGAGGTCAAGGAGTGTGAGGCGCTGTTGCGTCGCGAGGGTGTGCCGCTGCTCGATACCACCAATCTGTCGGTCGAGGAGATCGCCTCGCGAATCCTGCTCAAAACCGGCATCGAAAGACGGTTGCGTTGAGCGGCGCTGCGGAGCCTACAGCCGCACAGGGTGGGTGCCAAGCGTAACTCCGGCGGGTCTGCGGCGGGTGCCGAGCGGCGCCTCGCACGCGCGCTGCGCGGTCTTCCCCGGGCACGACACTATCTGATTGCGTTCAGCGGTGGCGCGGATTCGAGTGCGCTACTGCATGCGATTTGCCGTGGGCCGGACGCCGACGTGCGCCGGGCCGCGGTGTCGGCGGTGCACGTGCACCACGGCCTGCACCCGCACGCCGACCGATGGGCGGCGCACTGCCTGGCCTTCTGCGGGACACTCGGCGTCGCGTTGCGAGTGTTGCGCGTGGATGCACGCCCGGCGCCGGGCGAGAGCCCCGAGGCCGCCGCGCGCCGGGCACGCTATGCAGCGCTCGAACCGCTGATCGAACGTGAGATGGTGTTGTGTACCGCGCATCACCTCGACGACCAGGCGGAAACCGTGCTGCTGCACTTGTTGCGCGGGGCGGGCCCGCGCGGGCTCGCCGCGATGCCGGCGCAACGCGCCTTCGGGGCGGGATTGCTCGCGCGCCCGTTTCTCTCAGTTGAGGGCCGGATCCTGCGTGCCTATGTCGAGGGCGCGGGGCTGAATTTCGTGGATGACGACAGCAACCGCGATCCACGCCTTGATCGCGGCTATCTACGCGGCGCCGTACTCCCGGCGCTGATGCATCGCTGGCCGGGTTTGGCGGCCACCCTGGGGCGTGCGGCGGCGCATCAGGCGGAAGCCTGGGAGGTCATCGCTACGCTCGCGCGCGCCGACCTGGCCAACGCAGTGTTCGCGGACGGTGGATTGAGCATCGCCTCGGTCACCGCGTTGCCTGCCGCGCGCCGCCACACGCTGTTGCGTTTATGGCTGCGTGACCAAGGCTTGCCGACCCCGAGCAACGTCCAACTCGCTCAGATCGAACGGGTGATGCTGGACTCGCGCGACGATGCGTCGCCGCTGGTTTGCTGGGCGGGTGCGGAGGTACGTCGCTTCCGGGGCGTGGTGTATGCGACGGCCCCGCTGGCCAAGCATGATCCGCGAGTTGTGCTGCCCTGGGATCCCTCGCGACCGCTCGCCCTGGGCGACGGTAGCCGCCTGCTTGCACGGCCGGTCAAGGGCGCTGGTTTGAGCGTTCGCTGCTGCGCGCGGGGCGCACTCACCGTGCGGTTCAGGCGCGGTGGTGAGCGCTGCAGACCGGCAGGTTCCGGGCACCGCCGGGCGCTGAAAAAACTGCTGCAGGAGCACGCCGTGCCGCCGTGGCTGAGGTCTCGGGTTCCGCTGCTCTATTGCGGTGACGAACTCGCCGCGGTCGCCAATCTGTGTGTTTGTGAGGGCTACGCGGCGGGCGCGGATGAGCCGGGCTGGGAACTCTGTTGGCAGACCGTCACGGCGGTGCCCCGGCGGCGCGGCGAGTGACAATTCGGCGGCGGGGTCGCGATGGCGGATCCGGCCGCACGCCAGCGCTGTCGCGGCATTTCGGCTAAGGTAGCACCGGGCTTCGCGGTTTCGCGGGGCTTGCGACGTTGGCAAACCGGGAGCCAGTCCATGGATTTCAGCAACGAGATTCAACCGGACGTGAGGGACGTGCTCGACGCGGCCGCGCACCTTGACGTCACCGAATTCGATCTGTTCGGGCTGGCCTATCGAAATTGGTACGGGGCGGCCGGCGGTGATCGCCTGATCGAGCGTTACTTCGTCGCCTACATGCTGCGCGACGTGGTGCCGCCGTGGGTGCGAATATTCGCCAAGAAGGTTCTGGCACTGGCGCGCAGCGGCCGTCTGGAGCCGCGCGCACTGGGTGTTGAGCAACTGCCGCGCTCGCGCGAGATGGTCAAGCGGGGCGTGCGTTTCGCGGTGATTCTGGCGGTCAGCCTGAGCGTACTGATTTTGTTCGCCGAAATGGCCGCCCGGGTACTGAGCCTGGGCGAGAAATGCCTGTTTCCGCCCTGCTACTGATGACCGACGGGGTATTCAACTTAGAATTCTCAGTTGACCGCTACATTCTGAGTGTAACCGGCTAATGTGAATGCGTTTAATGTCAATCGACGCCGTCACCTGCCCGGTGAAGCACGCTACGGGGCGAATGGCACGTTTGCGGCGGCGCAGGGCGGCGTTACAACTCTTTGAATAGATCGACTATTGCGCATCGTTGTGCCTTGCCCTGCACCACCGCAAACGCACACTTCACCCCGTCCAACTGAGGATTCTAGGTTCAACCTGGATTCCTCGATTGACCGCTTCAGTCTAACAGCAACCGTTTGATATGAAAGCGATAGAGTCTAATTTCAGACCTCCTGAACTCGACGAATTTACGCTGATACCAGTTCATAGACGAGACGCAGATTGGTGCACGGAAACACGGTCTCCGTGGAGTTGAGTTCGTCGCAGAGACATTGGAGCGCC
>Ga0114931_10002215_pt1 | contig 24728 bp, 23 predicted proteins | sample 2SBtaG_FD_89579 | JGI IMG/M metagenome (GOLD analysis project Ga0114931, IMG submission 89579) | Deep subsurface microbial communities from Kolumbo volcano to uncover new lineages of life (NeLLi) - 2SBTROV14_V59a metaG | ecosystem: Environmental > Aquatic > Marine > Volcanic | place: Kolumbo... | reverse complement strand
CAATTATTGCTTTTTAGTGGTTAGTAAGCTTCTATTTAGCATTTGGTGCAATGCATCAATGTTTTAAGGGGATACAAACATTAAAAATCCGATTTCATATTTTTATCGGACAGTAATGATTTATAATTTTAAATTTGACAAAAAACTAAATGAATTAATATAATTTTTCAAAAAAATTATAGCTTCAATTTTAATTGTCGAGATGATTCCTCAGACACACAATTGTGGACACTACCAAAAATATCTCTCAAGCCGAACATTCTAGACATAGAAGTTTTACAAATTTTATAACCAACTTAGTCGCTAGCCTAATTGCTTACTCCTTTCAAGATAAAAAACCATCTATTAAATTTGAAACGGAGAACTCAACTCAAATTGTTCTTTTTGTAACCCTTACATCGAACTCAGGTTACAAAGAGGGAGAACCTATACAGCATCCGTATGGGTACATAAAGATAGCCCCCGATTACTGAGCGTAGGTGCACTGCTCTTTAAATCGTCTAGTCGCTTTTTCCGAAACAGTAAACACTCTTGAAATATTAAATCCAAATCGAATAGACCAATCCTGAAGCTTGTCTTGAGTTTGGGTGATAAATTGTCGTTCTATCATACCATTTCCATTGGTAAACATAAATTGAAATACATGCCCTCCTGTTTCAATATCTACACCTATTCCAACTGCATCTGTTCTTTGATAAGAATATATTTGATTAGGCAATACATAATAATACTCAGCTGTAATTGCAAAACGATTGGTTAACTTTAACCTACCTCCTGCTCCAATGGAAAGTATATCATTTTTATCTTTTGATGATTCCACCAAGTTTTTATGTGTCAATGTGGGCATTAACTGTAACGAAAGAGAATTACTGAATTTTCGAGCCATTAAAATTTGATAATTGTAAGCTAATCGGCTTGAAAAATAGTTGGGAATAGTGTTATCTGCCCATGGAGTAGTGTACATATCCATTGCCACTAAAAAAGTAACGGATAAGGGAATTTTTTTTGACCCTTCATTATTGGTTTGTTTCATAAACCGGTATTTAAAAAACCCATCTATTGCTTTTTCTTGAGTGCTTCTACCAACACCAACCATTAACCTGTGATTAATACCATACTCCAAACCAATTCTCATTTTTGCTTGGTCTAACCCCAAAAAGTTATTCCCTCCATTTAACAATCCAAAACGATGTGAAATTCTTACATCTAGGACTCCAGGCCTTACATTTTCCATTGTATGTCCGTTAATTAAACGTGTAGATTTGAATGTTGCTTTACAATAAGTACTTCTACTCTCCTCCTCATCTCCTGTAAGCTGGTCCATCAAATCGTCTTGTGCAAATGCACGAAAACTATTTAAACTTATTACACAAAAAATTAATGCTACTTTAGTTATTTGGTGAGCCATTGTCTATCCAGATTTTTAATGTTCTTAAATCACAAGCATTTAATTGGTTTGAGTTTTTTGGCATTGCTGAAAACCCAGCATCCCAATTTACAGAACCAAAAAAACGACCTAATGTAATTTGATTTTTTACATCAGCATAAGTAGCTAAACTTATTCCGCCTTGAGGAAAACTTCCACTATGACAACCCACACAGTATTTATTCATTATTGCTGTTATTTGGTTAGAATACGTTACCGTAGCTGTATCGCAAACAGATGAAGTATCACAACCTGTGCTATTATTTGCACCTCCATTTATCCAATCTTTTATGATTTGAATTTGATCACTCGTTAGCGGTAAATTAGGTGGTATAGGCATTTTACCAGAAGTAATTTGTTTAATATGTTTGCTTCCATCAGCGTTCCAAGGTTTTATTCCTTTCATAATACCATCATAATTATCTAAGGTATAACCCTCAGCATGAGAACCATTACCATGACAACCTGATTGGCTACAATTAGCAATAAAAATTGGTAATACTTCAGATTCAAAACAAACAAAAGGAACTGGCTCGACAGGTTTATGTTTACAAGAGCTAAAAATCACTATAGTTAATAGTAATACAAGATTAAAAGTATTTTTCATTTACTCATTAATTTTACTAATTATTAAGTGCTCCTGCATTTATCCAAGCATCTAATTGAGCTATTTGGCAATCTGTTAATTGTTGTGCTGCTTTTGGCATAGGAGAATATCCTGTCTCATGTTTAATGGTTCCCATTAAATGACCATTATCTGCGTATGCTTTAACAGTAGTATAATTATCAAATGCTATTCCTGAAGCCGGTAAACTACCAACGTGGCAGCCAACTGTACTACAACTACTAGTCATTATAACAGCAACCGTTCCGCTATAAGTTACAGCAGTAGTATCGCAAACATTAGTTAAATCTTGAGGATATAGCTCTTCTTTATTATCGTAATAACAAGAGGTAAAAACCACCGTAATTAATAATATAATAATTGTACTTTTCATTTACTTTTTTTAATAACTAAGATGTAATTAATTCATTAAGAGCAATCCAAGCCATTAACCCTACACTAGTTTCCAACGCACTTTCATCTATGTCAAATGTTGAAGTATGCAAGCCTAATGTTTTTCCACTTGGTCTTTTGGTTCCTAATCGATAAAAACAAGCTGGTATTACCTGTGAGTAATAAGAAAAATCTTCAGCAGTCATTCTCAGATCTAAATCAACCACATTATCACCCCCTAAGTATTCAATTGCAGCATTTTTTGCTACACTAGTCATTTTTTCATCATTCACTAAATAAGGATATCCTTTTGATATTCTAAAGTCACAAGATCCGCCCATACTTTTAGCAATATCCTCAGCCATTGTCTTCATCTTATCATGAGCAATAGCTCGCCATTCTTCATCCATAGTTCTAAAGGTACCTTCTAGCTCCACTTTATCGGGAATAACGTTAGTAGCTCCATCTCCGATAATTTTACCAAAAGACAAAACAGTTGGTACTGTAGGGCGTGCAGATCTACTAACCAACTGCTGCAATGCTGTTAGTATATGTGCTGAAATAATAATAGGATCTATATTAAAATGAGGTAAAGCTGCATGTCCGCCTTCTCCATGAACAGTTACATGTATTTCGTCTGCAGAAGCCATATACATTCCCCCTCTAAAACCTACCTTACCTGATTCTAGATTAGGAAACACATGCTGGCCAACTATTCCTACAGGTTCAGGATTTTTCAAAACCCCCTCTTTAATCATTAACGAAGCTCCTCCAGGTAATTTTTCTTCTCCAGGTTGAAATATTAGTCGAATAGAACCTTCAAACTCCTCTTTAAGTTCATTTAAAATTTTGGCTGCACCTAATAAAGAAGCAGTGTGCGCATCATGCCCACAAGCATGCATTATGCCTTCATTAACTGATTTGTAATCAATCGTATTCTCTTCCTGTATAGGTAATGCATCAAGGTCTGCCCTTAATGCTATTAACTTCTTACTTGAATTTCCCCCCTCAATAGTTGCCACAATTCCAGTTTCAACAATTCCAGTCTTATATTTAATTCCATATTCATCTAGTTTAGAACAAACATATTTAGATGTATTATGCTCATTAAATGACAACTCTGGGTGCTGATGTAAATGCCTTCTAACAGCAATTACCTCATCTTTGATAGCAGTTGCTCTAGTTTTGATTATTTCAAGTAAATTATTCATCAATTTTTAAAATCTATGCTGTAAAATTCTTCTTTTAAATATCTAAACTTAAAGATAAATAAAAGATTGGTCTATCTTTTGCGATTTGATTTTCTACTCCCCAAGCCCAATCTGCACGAACAAAATAACCTAATAATGTGGACCTAAACCCGAATCCGTATCCCGCAACTATTGGTTCTGCATTTTTAAATACGGTTACAGTAATAGGACCATCAGTAATAACATCTTTATTAATAGAGTTGCTTTTATCCCAAGGGTTTAAACCATTCCATGCAGTTCCAACATCAGTAAATCCAATAACTTGGAAATTTCTAACAAATTTAGAGCGAATAGGCCTCTTGATAAAATATTTAAATACAGGTAGTCGTACCTCACTATTAAACACTACAAAATTAGTCCCTCTTCGAATATTTTGAGAAAAACCTCGCATATTCGCTGCCAAAGCTTGATAACGATAATTTACGGAATAATCAATATCTTCTTGATTAATAAAACGTCTCGTGCCCCCTGTCGGCATCCAGGCATCTACACTTCCTAAGTAATAAATTAATTTTTCATATCCAAAAGAAGAACTACCCGCCAAACGATTAACCCAAACTAACTCTCTACTTATTTTCTGAGAATGTCTAAAATCAAAACCCACTACTTGCATATTTCCATTCTTCCCATTACCTTTCCCTTTAACTTCTCCTTTATTATTCGTATTAATCTCTGTAGATAAAAATGAACCATCACCTATTTCTTGATAGTACTCTGCAAAAAGTTTTAACTTGGTTCCATAATAAATATTTACCATCTTGTTACGGCTATTATCAAACACTAATGCCACCTTCCCTATCGCTCTATATTCATTAAAATTAGGAATTGTTAACGTGTTAATATCCGTAGATTTAACAACCATATTGTCATTTCTAGCTGTTAAAGTAGTTCTAGCACTCAACACTTCACTAAAAGGATATTTTACAGAATAATGTATTGTATTAGTTGAAACTCCAAATATATTAATAGCATCTGTTGCCTCATATGTTGTCCGTGAAAAAGTATATTCTTTATCCGTCCTTTTAGAAAAATCTTGATAGGTCATAAAATACTCTCTAGTTGACCCTGAAATTCTAACCCCTCCAAAAACCTTATAATCCTCAAACAAATCTATCGTCCCTAACTTAATAACTGCACCAACTCCAGGACTTATAAACGGACCTCCAGTAAACATTTGATATCCTCCATTAACAAAAGAAGTGCTTAGCTTAATAGCCGAATTGTCATTAAAAAAAGACAGGTTATAATTTCTTTGGTTGGGCAACTTAAAAGCTTGAGGAACTGTATCCTGAGATTTACTTTCATTTATCACAACTGTATGTCGTTGTATTTTTTCCTTTTCTTTATCAAAAGAATAATTATAAATATCAATACTGTTTGTAAACATAGTATCTGTTGGTATAGATACCGTTTTTAGCAATTGAGGGGAAATTAAATTAGTTTTAGTAGATCTACTTATAGTAGAATCGTAAGACATCTTATTGATATTACTAGTTTTGATAGCAGATAGTTCTTTCACTTCTCCTTCCAACAAATGGTATTTATAATTATCAACCAATATCTCTGTTGTTTTACCATTTGTTTGTATATCATGTTCACCTATACTTCTATTGTAAGGATTAGTAGCTGGTTGAGCATCATAAAAGTGATGATAGTGAATAGCAGTATCAATATGCGTGATAAAACTATCTTTAACAGCACTATACCTCGATAAAACTTCCCCATCTCTACCTAGATAATATAACATTGAATCTACACCATAGGGAGCGTATTCTGATAAATCATCCGTTTCAGTTACCCTAGATAAAATTTTCTCCTCTGATAAATGATCTAAAATCCATACATCCTTTTGCTGCATGTACAATTCTTTATCTGTTGGTTGATAACCCAAGGAATCGCTGGTACGATTAGAAACAAAAGCTATTTTTTTCGAGTTTTCGATAAATTGGGGAGAAAGGTCATCAAATTGATCATTCGTTAATTTTTTATGAGAATTAGCAGCGACATAATAGTGGTATAGATCTGATTGTCCTTTGTACACCCCAGAAAAAACCATTTCTTTTCCATTATCCGAATAATCCATTGACAACACCTTTTCCAGAGTAAATAATGCTTTCACCTGAATTCCTCCCGTATTAATATCAAAATAATGCATTAGCAATACCCCTTTTTCTTCGGTTACAAAAGCCAACACTTCACTAGAGGGGTGCCATGCCAAAACTGGAAACGTTTTATCGTTTATTCGATTCAGTTTATACTCTTTCTTATAAATCTTGTATTTTTTATCACTGTCTTTGTAATAAATATAAATTTTATATTGCCCCAATTGGTTAGTTACAAAAGCAAAATTATTTCCATCAGGACTGGCTTTAAACTGTTGGTAATCCCTTCTTTTTCTAATCCTAAACAGTTCTTTTTTCAAGTATTCTTCTTTTGATAAAGAGGTTAAATGCTCGTACTCATTATGATAATATTCCAACCACTCTTTAGTAAGACTTTTCATTGAAACACCTAAAACATATAAAAATCCTTTTTCAATACTTTGGGTTACACGAGTCATATATAAAATATTGGGTAATACTGTCTCTCCGTAAGTGTTTACAATATATGCCCACATAGAATGACCTGCAACAATCGCTTCTTCATCAGATAGACGGTTAAACTTTTTATATTTTCCAGAAATTACACCATCTCTTACACGATTTTCTATTTCGGGAGACCAGTTATTGGACAAGTATGAGGTTAATCCTTTAACATACCAATCTGGCAACGAAAGTAAACTTGAATTCCTAAGCACTTGAGTCCAACTAGAACCATACACTTGTTGGTTTATAAGTACCTGAGCTATTCCATCTTTAATTTGACGATCAAAATCCGCGTGATCTCCATTAAAGTATATATATACCTTAGAGCCCATAATATTGGTAATCCCACCTAGCTCTCCATTTTCTAATGCCAACCCAACATTACTTTGCTTAAAATGAGAATGCTTATTATAAACAATAAACTGAATTTTATCTTTTAACTGAAACTCAAATAACTCTTCTTGATCTTTAATGTACTTAGCAGCAACTTTTGCAGTATATACGGCTAGCTCCTGCCCACCTGTATAAAAGTATGTTTCGTATTTATCAAACCGATAAAATTTCCATTCAAAATAATCATATTGAACCCTATTTTTACCAAAACCAATATGTGTCCCATCATAAAATTGAGCAAACAAAGAGTGAGTCGTTAATGAGAACATTAACAACAGGAAAAATAAAAGGACTCTATTCTTTAAGTTTTTTCTGATTTTTTGTTATTAAATTTAATTGTAAAAATAAGTATTTTATAAGGATTCTAATATTTTTGTATTTTAAAATTATTACCTTACAAAGCATGATAAACGTACACTATTTTACATTTAACGGTTTTCAAGAAAATACTTATATCCTTTACGATGAAACTAAAGAATGTGTAATTATCGACCCTGGTTGTTATGCGCATGAAGAACAAAAAGAGTTAAGCAGATTCATAACAGACAACCAACTAAAACCTATTAAGTTATTAAATACACATTGCCATATTGATCATGTTTTAGGCAACAGCTACATTGCTTCAACTTATCAAATAGGTTTAGAAATGCACAAAAATGATTTGCCTACTCTCCACGCTACTCCTGAATATGGACACATGTATGGATTTAACATTGATAAATCTCCCGAACCTTCCACTTTTTTAGATGAGGGAGATATCATCAAATTTGGAAATTCTGAGTTATCCATTGTTTATGCGCCAGGCCATGCACCAGGACATATTGCTTTTATAAGCAATGAGGATAAATTTGTTATTGGAGGAGATATTTTATTTTACCAGAGCATTGGAAGAACTGATTTACCTGGAGGTAACTACAACACACTGATTAATAGCATAAAAAATAAACTGCTCACCCTACCCGATGATTATAAAGTATACTCTGGGCATGGGCCTTCTACAACAATTGGTTTTGAAAGAGATAACAATCCTTTTTTAACATAGTAATGAAGTTACCTAATAAAAATAATAGGATTGGTCGAAAAACAGCAAAAAACTATCAACCTCAAAAAGACAAAAGCTATCGGTTTATCACCATTGCTGTTATTTCTTTTTTTGTGGGGTTAACCTTATGCTTCATCTTATACTCTAGAACACTCATCACCATCTTTCAGCTATCAAAATTTTTTATCGGATTCATGGTAGTTGGCTTTCTCATTCCTTTAAAATATTATCAAAAGTGGTTTCATTTTATTAAATACGAAACCCTAATTTTTAATGTTATTGGAGTTGGGCCTTTCTTAACTGCTTTATTTTTGTTAACTAACTTTATTTTTAGTTCCAATCCATCTATACATCAATACAAAATAGAAAAAATCTATTTTGAAGGAGAGGATGATTATAAGTCTATCAATATTATTTTGAAGAACAACCGTTTTGCTGATGAGTCTAAAATTATAAACATAGATAATCTTAATTTACAAAACCTAAAAAACAATTCTAAACTTAAGCTCGTGCTAGAAAAAGGATTGTTTGGATACGAAGTGATAAAAAAACGTGAGTTTGTTAACTAGTTTTTAATTCCCTTACTACTATTTCAGACTCATATCCCTTACTCAACAGATAACGATATATTTTGTCTCTCTTTTTTAACGAATCAACCTCATTAATTAAAGTAGACTTTTTAATTATCAACTCCTGAATTGTATTTTGATATGTTGATTCTTCTATTTCTGAATTAAAAGCTTTAGCAACCAACTCTTCATTAAATATCTGTTTACTTAATAGACCCATTTTGATTTTATTCCTCCCCCACTTTTTTATTAAAAACTTTCCTCTCACATATGCCTCTATATACCTGTACTCATTTAAAAAATCTTCTTCGGTCAACCGGTCAATCAATGGCTTGTAGTCACTTTTTTTTACATTCCAAGCTACAAAGCGATTTTCTAAATCTAATTTACACCTCTCTTGATAAGAGCAATACCTCATGGCTTTTTCTAAAGCTCTATCAAACGACATGTTTTTATACAGTTTGGACATAAAACGGTTACCTTTACTCCCTCAAAAATAATCAATGCAAAACAAAAGTGCGTTATATCTATTAATTGCTGCCAATGCTGTTTCAGGTTTTGCACAAGGTATAAGTATGCTTGCTATTCCTTGGTATTTTTCAGATATTCTTCATGCTAGTTCTACCTTTGGGGTTATTTATGGAACCGCTACATTTTTAACCTTATTTTGGGGGTTATATGTTGGCACATTAGTAGATCGTTACCCAAGAAAAAATATTTTCTTACTAATCTCTCTATCAGGAGCACTTGTCATTGGCTCTATTGCAATCTCAGGATTCTTTTATGGCAATCTATCAACTACTTTGGTGGGGGTAGTTTTTTGTGTTACCATGTTCATATACAACGTACACTACCCTACTTTATATGCTTTTGGACAAGAAATTACAGAAAAAGAAAACTATGGTAAGATAAATTCCATTATAGAAATTCAAGGGCAAGCCACAAGTGTTCTATCTGGAGCATTTGCAGCTATCTTAATAACTGGTGTTAACCAAAAGTTTTTAGCTGACTTAAGTTTAGATAGTGTATTCCATTTTAATATTCAACCCTGGGAGTTGCATGAGATATTTTTAATGGATGCTTGCACTTATATTATTGCTTTCGTTTTAATCATCTTAATAAGATACAAACCTCTTAAAAAAAGCCAAATAGATACCGGATCTATTTTTAAACGACTTAAACAAGGAGCTACTTTTCTGAAAGAAGTTCCTTTAATTTTTCATTTTGGCGTAGGTTCTTTTGCCATTTTTGCTATGTTACTTATCCATGTTCACCAATTGATGCCCATTTACATTAGTAATCACCTACATGCCAGTTCAGCTGTATATGCCGGTGGAGAAATGTTATATGCATTAGGAGCCTTATTCGCAGGGATAGGTATTCGATGGGTTTTTAAAAACACCAATACTATTAAAGCTATTATTATAATGATGCTTGTAAGCATTATTGTTTTTGAATTAACCGCTTTTAGCAAAAATGCTTTATTGTTATTATTTGTGTGTTTTATTTTAGGATTAACCAATGCTGGAGCAAGAGTACTTAGGATCACCTATCTGTTTAACCATATCCCCAACCACCTTATCGGAAGAACAGGGAGTGTTTTTCAAACTATTAATATTTTAATTCGTTTTGCTTTTATCAGCTTATTTTCACTTGCTTTCTTTGCGAAAGATAGTAATATCACTTGGGCCTATTTTATTTGTGGATTGTTCATTTTGGTTTCTTCAATTCCGCTACTCATCTACTATAAAAAATTAGTTAATTTAAAACCTATAGAATAATTGCTTCGATTTATTTTTATATTTAGCCATGCCGAAACAATTTCAACTTTTTAAAAATAAATGGGTTTATGGAGTAATTGCTGCACTATTAGCAATAATCTGTTACTTCTGTGTCCCATCTGACGACTACCCCCAAGCACCAATAATGGCGGCAATTGTTGTTCTTATGGCAATATTTTGGATTTTTGAAATTGTACCCATTGCTATCACCTCTTTATTCCCCATATTTCTTTTCCCGCTATTTGGGATATTAGATACTAAAACCACTGCTCTATTTTATGGCAAAGAAATTATCTTTTTATTTCTTGGTGGATTAATGTTGGCTCAAGGGATACAACAATCCAATCTCCACAAACGCATCGCCTTACACATTGTAAATATTATTGGAAGTAAACCTGCCAGTTTAATATTAGGATTTATGGTAGCTACTGCTTTTCTAAGCATGTGGATATCCAACACAGCATCTGTTATGGTAATGATGCCAATCGGATTATCCATCATTGAAGAAATTGCAACAGTAAAAGATGCTAAAAAATATATTTCCAAATTTTCCGTAGCATTAATGTTGGGTGTTGCTTATTCAGCTGATATTGGAGGGATGGCCACACTAATTGGCACTCCTCCTAATTTAGTTTTTATGGAAATGTACCATGAATTATTTCCAGAATTACCTGAAGTAGGTTTTACACGATGGATGTTAATGGGGTTACCAATTTCTATTACTTTTCTTCTTACCGGATGGTTGTTGATGACCAAAGTTATTTTTAGAATGCCTAAATCGAAAATATTTAAAAACAACCATGTAATTAAAGATTTATTAAAAAGTTTAGGAAAACTTAGAAGAGATGAATTAGCATCAGGATTAGTCTTCACTCTTGCTGCTATACTCTGGTTAACCGGCTCTGATATTACTTTATCTGAATCTATTACCATACGTGGATGGAGAAGTGTTTTTGATCTTAAAATGGTAAGTGATGCCTCAATAGCAGTATTAACCTCTCTTTTGTTGTTTATGATTCCATCTCAAGATAGACCAAAAGAAATGTTATTAAAATGGAATAAAGTAAGAGAATTACCTTGGGGTATTTTACTTCTATTTGGCGGTGGATTTTCCATTGCGGGTGGATTTAATAGTACTGGTTTATCTAATATAATTGGAAATTTGTTTGCCTTATTAGAGGTTAATCATCCTTTATTAATAGTTATTATCGTTTGTTTTGTACTTACTTTTTTAACAGAAATCACTTCCAATACAGCCACAACCAACCTAGTTTTACCAATTCTTGCAAAAGCTAGTGCTGTTTTAGGTTTAGATCCTAGAATTTTAATGATTCCAGCCACACTTTCTGCTAGTTGTGCTTTTATGATGCCTATTGCCTCACCAACTCAAGCAATTGTATTTGGGTCAGGTCATGTAAAAATTAAACAAATGATTAGAGCGGGAATCTTATTCAATATTCTGGGTGTAATTATTGTTACAAGTGTTTTCTTTTTGTTAGCCGAATTTGTTTTTGGAATAAGCTTCTAGAACTGTTCAAACAAAGCCTCTTTATTGTTTAAAACTTTTGAAATCTATAATAGTTCAGTAATCATTGAATAATTAGATTTGTTTTCCAATTTAAAAATAGAATTATGAGTTTAGCAGTTAAAGGAAAAATTACCCACATATTAGATGTAGAAAGTGGAACAAGTAAAGCTGGAAAGGAATGGAAGAAACAAGGTTTTGTTATTGATACAGGAGCGCAATACAATCCAGAAGTATGTTTTAGTTTATTTGGTGATGAAAAAATAAATATGCTAAGAGATTTTGGTGCTGGTCAAGAAGTTGAAGTGGCATTCAATATCTCTTCTAGAGAATTTAACGGTAAATGGTACCACAATATTGATGCATGGAAAATTACTGCAGCTGGACAAGGTGCTCCTGCTAATAACGCTCCTGCACCAGAAATTGATGCTGCACCAGCTGAAGATGACGACTTGCCATTTTAAACAAAAAAGTATTAACACTCAAAAGCCATTCGAACATTCGAATGGCTTTTTTGTTTTCATTAAGGTTGTATTTTAATCTATTCTTTTGAGTTATTAGTCTAACAGATTAAAAACAAAATCAAAATATCATTATATTTGGTTTACTTCTTGTTAGTACCTAAATACACCTTCAATACTTTATGAAAAAAGTTGTCCTTATATTTTTTATTACATTACTAAGCACATCTTTATGGGCTAATCCTAACCAAGACACAATTGTACCATCCAAACACAAATTTGCAAGTGATGAAGTATGGGTACCAAAAGTGATGCAAGCTTCACAACTCATCCAGTTGTACATGAGCTTTTTAAAAGAAGGAAAGCGTACAATGGGCTTTTTACATGAAGATGAATTAGCCATGATTGGTGAAAAAAGAATGACTGAAAAACGCTTGTTTTTCGACTCTTACAAAGTTATCTCTATTGGAAAAAGAATGGCAGTTATACAAGTATACGCTGCTAGAGGTGCTTCTTTAAGTTGTAAAAAAATAATGTTGCGATATTATCAAAATATGCATGGCAATTATTATTTAGTCCCTGGTAAAGTAAATAAGTTCGAAAAAAAGATGGGAGATGTTACCCTTAGAGAAATTTTCATTAACACTTGGACATCAGAAATGATGTGCGACTAGCTACACCTTTCTTTTCAATTCAAAATTCTGACCCAAATAGACTCTTCTCACTTGTTCATCAGCAGCTAATTCTTCAGCAGTTCCAGATTTTAAAATTGCCCCCTCAAAAAGTAAATAAGCTCTATCAGTAATACTTAATGTTTCTTGAACATTATGATCTGTAATGAGTATCCCAATGTTTTTTTCTTTTAACTTAGAAACAATGCTTTGAATATCCTCTACCGCGATAGGATCAACACCAGCAAAAGGTTCATCTAATAAAATAAACTTAGGATCAGAAGCTAATGCTCTTGCTATTTCTGTTCTTCTCTTCTCTCCTCCCGAAAGATTATGACCTAAATTTTTCCGAACATGCCCTAACCCAAATTCTTCAATCAATTCTTCTAGCTTTTGTTCTTGCTCCTCCTTAGTTAGGTCCATCATTTCTAATATTGCTGCAATATTATCTTCCACACTCAGCTTTCTAAACACAGAAACCTCTTGTGGTAAATAACCTAAACCCATTTGAGCTCTCTTATACATCGGTAGTTTAGTAATATCTTCCTCATCCAAAAACACCTTCCCTTCATTCGGTTTAATTAGTCCTACAATCATATAAAAAGAAGTAGTCTTACCAGCTCCATTGGGTCCTAAGAGCCCTACAATTTCTCCTTGCTCCACCTGAACAGAAACACCCTTCACTACATCTCTTTTCCCGTATTTCTTTTTAATATTTTCTGCTCGTAAAATCATAAGTTAAAAATACCATTTTTAAGTTAAGCCTTTTTAATTGCTATTTTAGATACATATATACTCAACTCATACAACACCAACAATGGAACAGTCAATAATATCTGACTAGAAATATCTGGAGGTGTAATAATTGCCGAAAGCACTAAAGTAATTACCACTGCATGCTTTCTGTATTTTCTCATAAACTCAGGTGTTAAGAAGCCTAATTTAGTTAAAAAATAAACCAGCAAAGGCAATTGAAAAACCAAACCACAAGCCAATGTTATTGTACTTACTGTAGAAATAAACGATTTTAAAGTAATTTGGTTTTCCACCAACTCACTAACTTTATAATTGCCTAAAAATTGTACAGATAACGGAGAAATAAAATAATAACCAAACAGAATTCCTGCAGCAAATAAAAAAGAACCGGAGAACACTAATGCCCTAGCATATCCCCTCTCACTCTTTTGTAAAGCTGGACGAATAAAGCGCCACACTTCGAACAAAATATAAGGAAATGCTAATATGATGCCTGCTATCATAGAAGTTACAATATGTGTAGTGAACTGACCACTCATAGTGATATTGATTAACGAAAAATGGATGTCTCCCATACACAACAAATCTCCTTTCCCTAACCATTCTGAAAACCGACATAATAACTGATAAGTCCAAAAATCAGAGTTCTTTTGAGCCAGTATAATTTTATCAAATAAAATAGATTTAAAAGAGAAAGCCAACACCATAAAAACAAGAACAGCTATAGTAGATCGAACTAAATGCCACCTTAGTATCTCAAGGTGCTCTAAAAAAGACATATCGGCTTTATTTTGTTCTGTTTCTCCCATTAAAAAAGCAAATGTAGTTAATCTAAAAAAAAGAGACTCCAATTAAGCTGATTTAACAATTGTTTTTTGTGAAAAAATAGATTAGATTTGGTTCTTATAAGTATTTATACGAATTAACCTGCTACACATTCAAAAGTGTGTATTTAAACCTTAATTGAAAATGAAAAAATTAATTGCTACCTCTTTTCTATTTCTTTCTATTTCGTTAATTGCTCAACAAACTCCCAACGATATTAATTTGCAATTGTCCCCTATTAGAAGTCTTCTCTACGCAGGTATAAAAAACTCTTTTGAATTAAATAGTGAGCTTACTTCCGATAAATGGGAAGTGACTTCCTCTAATGGGTCCTGTAAAAAGTGGGGGAGAAATCAAATATGGATTATACCTGACTCTGTAGGAACAGATACTATAAAAGTTTTCTATATAGAAAATGATCAAAAAAAACTTATCATACAACAAACACTCAATGTAGTTTCTTTACCTCAACCTGAATTAAAAATTAGCTCTAATAATAAAATCTCTATAGAAGAGCTTAACCAACTAACATCATTCAATATAATTTCTGGATTGAAGGCATACCGCTTAAAATATAGCATTAAGTCAGGTGTTATTACTACTATAAGTAAAGATGGAAAGAAAACTAAACTAAAAGTGAAAGAAGATGTTATTTCAAAAAAAGTGAAAGAAGCATTTCTTAAATTAAAAAAAGGTGATATTATCCTATTTCATGACTTTGTTGTATACCGTGAAAAAAGTGAAATGAAAGAAAATGTAAAAGGTAATTTCTTAATCATTGACTAAAAAGTAATACCTTATTAATCATCCTTTAAAATTGAATTCCAACCCTGCGCGGTCAATTGATGAACTTTTTCATCATTAGAAACTATTTGATAACTTTCCTTCTCCGATGTAATATGACCTATTACAGAAACCCTTTTTTGTTCTTTAATCTTATTGTAGTCATCTAATGAGATAGTAAACAACAATTCATAATCCTCTCCTCCATTCAACGCACAAACTACAGGATCTAACTTCATTTCTTCAGCAGCAGTTATCGTAGATGGATCTATCGGAATTTTATCTTCATAGATTGTACATCCTACATTAGATTGTTGACAAATATGCATCAAATCTGAAGAAAGACCATCAGAAACATCTATCATAGAAGTAGGATGAACACCTATTTTCTTAAACATATCTACTACATCTTTTCTAGGCTCAGGTTTTAATTGTCGTTCCAAAACATAATCGTAGCCAGAAAAATCAGGTTGTACTTCAGGGTTTTCTTGAAATATTTGTTTTTCCCTTTCTAGCATCTGAAGTCCCATATATGCTCCTCCTAAATCGCCTGACACACAAATCAAATCATTTTCTTTTGCTTCATCTCTAAAAACTAAAGTATCCTTATCTCCCTCTCCTATTGCAGTAATACTAATAATGAAACCCGATGTTGAAGATGTAGTATCTCCTCCCACTAAATCCACTCCATATATCTCACAAGCTAGTAATATTCCTTCATAAAATTCTTCTAATCCCTCTACAGACATATGATTAGAAACCGCTATGGAGACAGTAATTTGTTTTGGGATAGCATTCATAGCATATACATCAGAAAGGTTAACCGTGGCAGCCTTATAACCTAAATGTTTTAGGGGAGTATAAATCATATCAAAATGAATTCCTTCCACTAACAAATCTGTAGTAACTACCGTCTGTTTATCTTTGTATTCGATAACTGCAGCATCATCTCCAACTCCTTTTAATGAAGATGGATTTTTTAATTTAATATTTTCTGTTAAATGTTGGATTAGACCAAACTCACCTAATTCTTCTAACTCATTTAACGGCTTTGGGTTTTTATCTTCTAGCATAGTACAAATGTATGAAATGATTCGAAATGTAATAAAGGTTACATTATTCATTTTTTTCTTGGTTGCATACCACTTTTTAGGTACTTTTGCTCTAATTTAGAATCAATCTAAATAAGAAGTTATGATAACTGTTTCAGAAAGTGCTAAAAATCAATCCATTAAGTTAATGGAAGAAGATAACGCTCCAGAAGGAAGCTTTATTCGTGTTGGTGTTAAAGGTGGAGGTTGCTCTGGCTTAACTTACGATATGGATTTTGATCACATCATTAATGATGATGATAAAGTTTTTGAAGACAAAGGAGTGAAAATTGTTTGTGATAAAAAAAGTATGCTGTACCTAGCAGGAACCGAATTGGATTATTCTGGAGGACTGAATGGAAAAGGTTTTGTTTTTAAAAATCCTAATGCCAACAGGACTTGTGGGTGTGGAGAAAGTTTTTCGTTATAAATTGAAGATCTAGAAATTATGGCTTATACCGAAGATGAGTTAGAAGAAGAATTAAAAAACCAAGAATATAAATATGGTTTTACAACAGATATTGAATCGGAAGTTATTCCTAAGGGATTAAATGAAGATGTTGTTCGCCTTATTTCTTCTAAAAAAGATGAACCTCAATGGTTATTAGATTTTAGATTGAAAGCTTTTGCTCAATGGCAAGAAATGACAGAGCAAAAGTGGGCACATATTGATTATCCTAAAATTGATTTTCAAGATATTTCTTATTACGCTGCTCCAAAGGAAAAGAAGGATGTGGAATGGGATGATGTAGATCCAGAAATGAAAGCAACCATGGATAAACTCGGCATCTCCTTAGATGAACAAAAAGCATTGAGTGGAGTTGCCGTTGACTTTGTTTTTGATTCTGTTTCTGTAAAAACTTCATTTCAAGATAAACTTGGAGAATTAGGAATTATTTTTTGTTCTTTTAGCGAGGCTGTTCAAGATCATCCAGAATTGGTGAAAAAATATTTAGGAACAGTTGTTCCAAGTACAGATAACTTTTATGCAGCATTAAACTCTGCAGTTTTTTCTGATGGATCTTTTTGTTATATCCCTAAAGGTATTAGATGTCCTATGGAATTATCTACCTATTTTAGAATTAACGAAGCCAATACTGGTCAGTTTGAAAGAACATTATTAGTAGCAGATGAAGATAGTTATGTGAGTTATTTAGAAGGTTGTACTGCTCCTCAACGAGATGAAAACCAATTGCACGCTGCTGTTGTTGAGTTAATTTCTTTAGATGGTGCTGAAATAAAATATTCTACTGTGCAAAACTGGTTTCCAGGTGATAAAGACGGAAACGGAGGTATTTACAATTTTGTGACTAAAAGAGGAATTTGCCATAAAGGCTCAAAAATTTCTTGGACACAAGTTGAAACAGGTTCAGCTGTTACTTGGAAATATCCTTCTTGCATATTAAAAGGAGATCGTTCTATTGGAGAATTTTTCTCTGTAGCTGTAACCAACAATCATCAACAAGCCGATACTGGTACGAAGATGATTCATTTAGGAAAGAACACAAAAAGCACCATTATCTCTAAAGGTATTTCTGCTGGAGTGAGCAATAACTCATATAGAGGTTTAGTACAGATTAATAAAAATGCAACTAACGCTAGAAACTTTACACAGTGTGATTCTTTATTAATGGGAGATAAATGTGGTGCACATACTTTCCCTTACATTGAAATAAAAAATAGTACTGCAAAAGTTGAACACGAAGCTACTACTTCAAAAATTGGAGAAGATCAAATATTTTATTGCAATCAAAGAGGTATCAATACTGAAAAAGCAATTAACTTAATCGTTAACGGATATTGCAAAGAAGTATTAAACCAGTTACCAATGGAGTTTGCAGTAGAAGCACAAAAACTATTAGAAATAAGCCTAGAAGGCTCTGTAGGTTAAATTAATGAACATGTTGTCATTCTGAGAGTTGTCACACTGAGCTTGTCGAAGTGTTGCCGAAGAATCTAAACAACAACAAACAAGACAAACAAAGAGAGAAATGTTAAAAATAAAAAATTTACACGCAAGTATAGAAGACAAAGAAATTCTTAGAGGAATTAATTTAGAAGTTAACGCAGGAGAAGTTCATGCTATTATGGGACCAAACGGTTCTGGTAAAAGTACTTTATCTGCTGTTTTAGCAGGAAGAGAAGAATATGAAGTAACTGAAGGCTCAGTTGATTTTGACGGAAGTGATTTACTAGATTTAAGCCCAGAAGATAGAGCTAGAGAAGGTGTTTTCTTAGCCTTTCAATATCCAATAGAAATACCTGGAGTAAGTAATGTTAACTTCTTAAAAACTGCTATCAACGAAAAGAGAGCATACCATGGTGAAGACGCTATTACTGCAAAAGATTTCTTAGCTCTTGTTAAAGAAAAATCTGCCTTAGTTGAATTAGATGCAAAATTAGCTTCTCGATCAGTTAACGAAGGTTTTTCTGGTGGAGAGAAAAAAAGAAATGAAATTTTTCAAATGGCTATGCTAGAACCTAAACTATCTATCCTTGATGAAACTGATTCAGGGTTAGATATAGACGCTCTAAGAATTGTAGCCAAAGGAGTAAATACGTTGAAATCATCCCAAAACGCAACCATTGTAATTACACATTACCAACGATTATTAGATTATATCGTTCCTGATTTTGTGCATGTTTTATACAATGGCCAAATTGTAAAAACCGGAGGAAAAGAGTTAGCGTTAGAACTAGAAGAAAAAGGATACGATTGGATAAAAACTGAAAATGTTGAATTGTAAATTTTAAATGTTGAATTATACATCTATTATTTAAAATTCAAAACTAAAAATTTAACATTTCAAAGATGACAACAGCAGAACTTACAAAAAAAGACATGTTATTAGAAAGTTTAAGTCAGCTTGATTTTTCTAATGAACCGAATTTTGCTCAAAGCTTAAGAAATGAAGCAAAATCAGCGTTAAATGATTTAGATTTTCCTACTTCAAAGACAGAGTATTGGAAATATACTAGAATAGGGAAAATCATCAACAAGACCTACTTCATTCAAAATGAAAATTCAGTACCTCAAATTGATGTTGCTAATTTTTCTATTCCTGAATTAGATGCTAATACCGTAGTCTTAATTAATGGGTATTACAATACCGAATTATCAAACATTAAAGCTCAAGATGGAGTAACTATTCAAAGTTTAAAAAATGCCATTCAAGAAGCTGATGATGTTGTAGCGAATAAACTTGGAAAAATTGCAAATGCTAAAAATGAAATATTTATTGCTTTAAACACTTTAAGTTTTACCGATGGTGTAGCGATTAGCATTGATAAAAATGTAGTTGCCGAAAAGCCGATTCATATCATTAATGTTGTAACAGAAAACAACTTAATATCTAATACTCGTGTGCTTGTTCAAGCACAAAATAATGCTTCCGTAAAAATTATTGAATCGTTTGTTAATTTGGGTGGAGAAGAAAGTTTTGCAAACAACGTTGCAGAGTTTTTCTTGAGTGCGAATGCACAGGTAGAATACAATAAACTTCAAAATAAAGAAGGTGAAAGCTACCAAATAGCCACCGAACAAGTATATCAAGAAGATAGCAGCACCTTTACCATCAACACCATTACTTTAGATGGAACTTTAGTAAGAAATAACTTGAACATTGAAGTAGATGCTGAAGGATGTGAAACTAACTTGAATAGCATTTATCTAGGAAAAAATAACAACCATATTGATAATCATACCATTGTAGATCATCTAAAACCTAATTGTAATTCAAATGAAGTATATAAAGGAATATTAGATGATAATTCTGTAGGTGTTTTTAATGGAAAAGTTTTTGTTCGACCAAATGCACAAAAAACCAATGCTTTTCAGCAGAACAATAACATTTTACTTACTGATGATGCCGTGATCAACTCAAAACCAGAGTTAGAAATTTATGCTGACGATGTAAAATGCAGCCATGGTTCTACTACTGGTCAGTTAGATGATGAAGCTATTTTTTACTTGCAAGCTAGAGGTATTAGTAAGAAAAGTGCTGTTAATTTAATGATAACCGCTTTTGCAAAAGATGCCCTGGAAGGCATTACTATTGAGGCATTAAAAGAGTATGTAGAAATTAAAATCGAAGAGCGATTTGGGAATTAGAGAAAAGACAATATGTGAAAGATTCTCCCTTTCAAGGGAGAGAAAGAGGGATGTTTACAAATAACAAACATACAACACCCCTATAATCCCCTCAAGGGGATAGTAAATATGTCTGAAAATGAAAGCAATAACAGAAACACTAGATATAGAAGCCATCCGAAAAGAATTTCCAATTCTCTCTAGAGAAGTGAATGGACATCCTTTAGTCTATTTTGATAATGGAGCGACTTCTCAAAAACCTCAACAAGTAATAGATACTATTTCTCGTTATTATGAATACGAAAACAGTAACATTCATAGAGGAATACATACTTTGAGTCAAGAAGCCACAACAGCATATGAAGAAGCTAGAAAAACCCTTCAAAACTTCATTAATGCCAAGCATGAGCATGAAGTGATTTTTACCAAAGGAACAACTGACTCTATTAACTTAATAGCCTCTTCTTTTGGGAAAAAATATCTGAATGAAGGAGATGAAATTATCATTTCCACCATGGAGCACCATTCTAACATTGTGCCTTGGCAAATAATATGTGAGGAAAAAGGAGCTATTTTAAAAGTTGTTCCTATCAATGATAAAGGTGAATTCCTATTTGATAAGTTTGAGAAATTATTAACCAATAAAACCAAATTGGTTGCTGTAACTCATGTTTCTAACACATTGGGGACAATAAACCCTGTAAAAGAAATTATTGACACAGCTCACAAAAAAGGTGCTTTAGTATTAATAGATGGAGCACAAGCAGTTCCACACACCAAAGTAGACGTTCAAGAGTTAAATTGTGATTTCTATGCTTTTTCTGGACATAAAATGTTTGGTCCTACAGGTGTTGGAATTCTTTATGGAAAAGAGGATTTATTAAATAGTTTACCTCCATACCAAGGTGGTGGTGATATGATAAAAACAGTAACATTTGAAAAAACCACTTACAACGAATTGCCTCATAAATTTGAGGCCGGAACACCTAACATTGTTGGTGGTATTGCCTTAGCTTCTGCTGTTGATTACATTAATGAAATTGGTATTGATAAAATTGAGGCATACGAACATGAGTTATTAAATTACGCAACTGAACAAATCAAACAAATTGAAGGCGTTCGAATTATTGGTGAAGCTAAAAAAAAAGCAAGTGTTTTGTCTTTTCTAGTTGAAGGAACTCATCCTACAGATATTGGAACAATCATCGATAAATTAGGAATCGCTATTCGAACTGGACACCATTGTACCGAACCGCTTATGAATCGCTTCAACATACCTGGTACAGCTAGAGCTTCTTTTGCTTTTTACAATACCTTTGAAGAAATAGACACTTTTATTAATGCGCTTAAACGAGCCGTAAAAATGCTTCTATAATGACAATAAAAGAAACACAGGAAGAAATAGTGGAAGAATTTGCTTTATTTGATGAGTGGATGGATAAATACGAGCACATCATTGAATTGGGTAAAGAACTTCCTTTAATTGAGGAGCAATACAAAACAGAGAACAATCTAATCAAAGGTTGTCAATCTAGAGTGTGGTTACATGCTGAATTAATTGATGGGAAAATTATTTTTACAGCAGATAGTGATGCTATTATTACCAAAGGAATTATCGCTTTAATGATTCGTGTTTTTTCTAACCATTCACCAAAGGAAATTGCAGATGCTGAACTTTTCTTTATCGATCAAATTGGATTAAAAGAACATTTATCTCCAACTAGAAGTAATGGGTTGGTATCAATGGTAAAACAAATCAAAATATATTCAATCGCTTTTCAAGCTAAAACATAAATGATGGAAGAAAACAACGAACATAAAAAAGAACTTTCGAAGAAAGACGTTGAAGAAATGATCATTGATACGCTTAAAACGATTTATGATCCAGAAATTCCTGTAGACATTTATGAGATGGGGCTCATCTACGAAATTAATTTGGATGATGATTTTAATTCTGAAATCATTATGACACTCACTTCCCCTTCATGCCCAGTTGCCGAAAGTCTTCCAGAAGAGGTAAGGCAAAAAGTAGAGGCCATGTGGGCCGTCAAATCTTCAAAAGTTGATTTGGCCTGGGAACCTGCTTGGGAAAAAGAAATGATGAGTGAAGAAGCTAAGTTAGAATTAGGCTTTATGTAACCTTAAATTTTTTTCATTTTTTTATTCTTTTTTTGCAACCTTAATTTCTTTTTAGAGTACAATGTTACTTAAGTAGATTTACCTAGTATTTTTTAGGTAAATTCACTTTTATCGATAAATAATACCTATTAAGCTAAAAAACTGAACCAACCCCTCCTATAATAAGTATATTTAATATATGAAAAACGGTATCGTATACATATTATCACTTTTAGTCATCTTACTTTCGTTGAATAGTAATTTGTTCTCGCAATGTGAGTTTACTATTTCACCGAATAATACTTTTAACAGCTGTTTACAAGCAGAAGAAGATGTTGTGTGGAAAAACGCTTCTGCCAATATTGTTGTAACTACAAATTCACTTACAAAATCAGGATCTAACGGGTGGAATGCTGGTGCTGAATCAACTGCAAAGGTTCAGAATTATGGATTTGCTTCTACTATAGTGAATGAAGTTAATACCAACCGAATGTTTGGATTAAGTAATAACAGCACTAATAATAACTACAACACTATTGAATATGCGATTTATCTAAGAAGTAATGGTAATATAGGGATTTATGAATCTGGCACTAATAGAGGAGACTTTGGAAAATATGTTTCTGGTGACACTGCAAAAATAGCTATTAAAGATGGTAGCGTTTTTTATTACCTTAACAGCAACCTTGTTTATTCTAGCAACATTGCTCCATCCCTTCCATTATTAATAGATGTTTCTTTACATACAAATGGAGCAACTATAGAGAATGTTATCATTTCTAACGGAACTGATGGGACATTTACCTCAAGTGCCACATCGCTAGGTACTGGCCCTGCATATCAATGGAAATTAAATGGGCTAAATGTTGGAACAAATAGCCCAACTTACTCCAACCCTGCTATCACTGACAACGATGTAATTACATGTGAATTAACTCCAGGAACTGGTGGCTGCGGAATCGGATTATTTGTTTCAAACAACATCAACATTCATCAATCTAATCTTAGCGATCATTCATCCGTTTCTATTTCTACCCAAAGCATTGCTAGTAAATGTGACAAAGCAATTACTGCTGTCAATTTTGCAAATATGGGAAGTAATATGACTGCTAATGGAAATGATTTAGTTAAAAATGGTGCTAATGGTTGGAATGGTGGTGCTGTTTCTTTGCAAAGTATTAATGATAACAGTGAAGCATACACTATTATTAATGAAACCAATACGAGAAGAATGTTTGGTTTAACCAATTCAGGAGCTTCTAATTCCAGTTACACCACTATAGACTATGCATTTTACTTGGTTAGCAATGGAACCATCAATATATATGAATCTGGAGCCAACAGGGGTAATTTTGGAACTTACTCTTCTGGTGACACAATAAGAGTTGTTGCTGAAGATGGGAACATTTACTACTACATCAACAGTAACCTTTTATATACAAGTGCTATTGCTCCTGTTTTTCCACTTTATGTCGATGTTTCCATGAATACAAGTGGTGGTACACTCGAAGATATTCATTTAATTAGTGGAACTGCTGGAGATTTTAATGCTACTGTTGTTAACGGAGGTACTAGCCCTACTTACCAATGGAAATTAAATGGAGGAAATGTAGGTAGCAATAGTGCTAGCTACGCTAACCCCACCCTTAATGATAACGATATAATAACTTGTGAAGTGACTCCTAGTGCCGTAGGATGTTCTCCTTCTACTATTCTTTCAAACTCAATTACATTTAATCAATTAGATCCTACTGCTAATTCTTCTGTCTCTATAGCTACTGTAGCTACTCCTAGCAAATGCGATAAAGTAATTTCTACTGCTACTTTTACCAGTATGGGAAGTAGCATGACTGCCAATGGAAACGACTTGGTTAAAAACGGTGCTAATGGTTGGAATGGCGGTGCTGTTTCTATTCAAAGTATCAATGATAACGGAGAGGTGTATACCATCATTAATGAAACCAATACGAGAAGAATGTTTGGTTTAACCAATTCAGGAGCTTCTAATTCTAGTTACACCACTATAGACTATGCATTTTACCTGGTTAGCAATGGGGCCGTTAACATATATGAATCTGGAGCATATAAAGGTACTTTTGGAACTTATTCTTCTGGTGATACTGCAAGAGTGGTTGCTGAAGATGGAAACATTTACTACTACATCAACAGTAACCTTTTATATACAAGTGCTATTTCTCCTGTTTTCCCGCTTTATGTCGATGTTTCCATTAATACAAATGGAGGTACACTCGAAGATATTCATTTAATTAGTGGAACTGCTGGGGATTTTAATGCTACTGTTGTTAATGGAGGAAGCAGCCCTACTTACCAATGGAAATTGAATGGAGGAAATGTAGGTAGCAAT
>Ga0114931_10002214_pt1 | contig 24728 bp, 17 predicted proteins | sample 2SBtaG_FD_89579 | JGI IMG/M metagenome (GOLD analysis project Ga0114931, IMG submission 89579) | Deep subsurface microbial communities from Kolumbo volcano to uncover new lineages of life (NeLLi) - 2SBTROV14_V59a metaG | ecosystem: Environmental > Aquatic > Marine > Volcanic | place: Kolumbo... | reverse complement strand
TGGCGAGCTTCTTACGGCTTATGTGAAGGGCTATAATGGCAGGCAGGTCGCCGTCACAGAAACAAAAGAAATTGCGGCAAAACCTTGTCAAGTAATTTCTTTAATTTTTAGCTGAATAGTTACCGCATTTGTAGATAAAAATAAATATATAAGGCAGAAAACCGCCTTCAAATCTATGCGTTTAACAAAGATAGACATCATAATAGCTTACGGTCGTCATGGAATAAATCAGAAACTAAAGTCATATTTACTCAAATTACCAAGTAATTTTTGATAAGAATCAACAACTGGCACTGCTACGTCAATATACAAAATAATCTGTGGCAACGGCAACCCCAAACCCGGCAACTGGTGCAGCAGGTCCCAGGGCGGGAGCAGTTACCCAAGTTGTTGCCACACCAGTGACTGTAGCAGACACACCGCCTGCGATATTAGCGCCTGTATATGCGATACTGTCAAATACAAGACCAAATCACCGCCAAAGCCATCCGTATTCTTGACCGTCGCTCCACCCGTATAGTACCCAGCAGGGTCTGCATCAGGTGTTGGGCTGCTGCCGCCACCGCCACATGCAGTTAAGCTAACTAAGACTGACAAAAGAAAGGAAAAACGAAAGAAAACACCAGGACGCAAACAATCCATATCAAACTCCATGTCACACCAGATTCCTTAGATAGAGAAGCTGATTCTTGTTAATTGCTGGGTAGAGAACTCAACGCCGGAGAGCGTTCCGATAATGCAGAATCAATGCAAATATTGATAACTGAAATGGGGTATATGTCTATAAAAATACCGAATAAACGTGTGATTATTCGATTTTTTTGTTCTTAAAAAACGCAATCGTCTTCATAAAGATCGACGCATCTTCCTGCGGCTCAACGAACTGCTCATCCATCGCTCCAGTTGTTGCTTTATTGCCGTTGAATTCTTCATCGATTTTATTGAGGATATCCCGGCGGCGTTGGCGGTACTCGCTTAACGAGATGAGCCGGTTGCTGTACTGTTCGGACAGGTTGCGTAATGAGGCTGAATAACCGATATCGTTCATAGCTGCTTACTTTATTTCTCTTACCAGGCGGAAGCCGGTATAGCGGTCGGCTGCGCCGGTATGATTGTGGTTGGTGTTGATGTTGCAGTCGTTCATGAGGTCGGCATAGGAGCCGCCCACGGCTACCAGTTTTCGACCTTTATCGTAAACCCATTCCTGGGCATTGCCAATATAATTTACTAATCCCCAGCTGTTCTGCCTGCCGGTGGTGACCTTGACCATTTCGTCGCCTTTAACGATACCGCGGGTACTGAGTTTGCAGTTGCGGTTCGGGTCCAGGCTGACCCGTTTGGCAGTGGCAGCATAGGTCCATTCCTGGCGGGTTGGGATGCGGTATTTTTTACCGGTTTGCTGACTGAGCCAACGCGCATAGGCTTTGGCCTGATTAAAGCTGATGTTACTAACCGGTAGCTCGGTATCGACACCGGTGTTTGCACGACAGGCTTTGGTTGCCTGACAGTATTTATTAAAGTCCTGTATGGAAATTTCGTACTTCGAGATGGCAAACAGCGGGATACTTCGGCTGGCGGGAATAACGACTAGTGACGGCCCATGGCCCAGGTTCTTGATTTTGTCTTTACAGATGGTGCGCATACCACGGGAGCCCAGGCCGGCGATGGAAGCATCACAATTGTCTTTTTCCTTGATAGTAACGGCGATGAGCTGAGGCTTGGAGCCAAAAATTCGCAGGGCATAACGTTTCGCTTCTGCGGCTTTCAGGGAATGGGTTTCGCCGATTTTCTGGATGTAGGAGGCAACTGCATTCACCACCCCGTTTTCCAGTTTATTGTAACGGGCCGGGTCCAGTGATTTGAGTTTTTTCACCGCGACATCGAGGTTGCGCATTTCGATACCACCGAGACAGCGGACCTGCTCGCGTACGTTCTCATAAGCCGCTTCAAACAACTCAGCCTTGGTTTTGGCTTCCGATGCTTGCGGTTTCGGCGCTACTGGTTGAGGTTTTGGCCGAGTTTCTGCAATTCGAGTCTGGCGGTTTTTTTGCTGCTGAATGAGTTCCGCCAGCGAACCGCCGAGGGTTTGTAGTTCTTTCTGGTCTTCGGTGTATCGTTTGGCATTTTTCACCAGCCGCTGAGCAAAGGAGTACTGGCGTTTATTCATGCCGTTTTTGATTTCCTTGATATACAGGCTATAAATCTTTTGCCTGGTCTGGCTTAACCAGTTATCTTTGCCAACTATCAGTTCTTTGGCACCGCTGAACTCCGACCAGATGGAATCTTCCCAGGCACCTGTGAACAGTTTTTCTTCCAGTAAACGATCGATATTCTGTTTATACAGGTCCAGGCGGATTTTGTATTCCAGCTCATTTCGTATCTTGCTTTCGTCCGGTTTTACCGGGGTTTTGAAATATTGCCAGTAGGCAAATGCAGATACCGACACCAGTAAGATCACCACGAAGCCCAACAGATATGGTGGCTTGTACTTGTATTTGATTTTTCTGAGGAACTCGGCGACTGACGGAATGCGGTCTTCACGCTTGAATGCCAGTGCCTGTTCTATCGCCTGCCACTGGTATTTGCTCAGTCCGTTAATACGTTTGGGCTTGAGTTTTTTCTGTGCGGCCTGGTCCGCGGGTAATTTATTGAACGGATGATTGCCGGCCAGCATTTCATAGGCGACACAACCGAGGGCATAAATATCGTCACGGATATCCGGTTCTTTGCCCTGCAGCATTTCCAGGCTGGCATAGGCGGGGGTGAGCGCGCCCAGGTTGCCGGCATCGAACATGGTACGGTCTTCCGGGTTACCATCGTCCGCATGTTCCACTTTCGCCACGGCTCGAGCGATACCAAAGTCGAATACCTTGGCGGTCATACGTGTGGTGACGAATACGTTGCCCGGTTTAAAATCGGAATGAATGATTTTTTCGTGGTGCGCATGCATGAGTGCGGCGCACATGCCATCGATGATTTTCCAGGCATCATCCATGGGCAGGCTGGTGGATTTGTATTGCCGTATCAGAACATCCAGCGGTTTACCTTCCATGTACTCCATGGTCATGAAAACCGTATCGCCATCGCGGTCGAAGTCAAACACGTTTACGATGTTCGGATGCGCTATACGCTGGGATTTTCGGGATTCCCGCTGTAGCGCAATGAAGGATTCCGGATGCGCCTTGAATTCATCATTCAGTACCTTGATGGCGACATAAGGATCGCGGTCGTTGGCTTCGACCTTCAACAGGTCCTTGGCCTTGTACACCACTCCCATACCGCCGGAACCGAGTACTTTCTCCAGTACGAAGCGTTCTTTCAGGATGCGAAGATCGGACGTAGCAGGACCACCGTTGACCTGTTTGGCAGATAGCGGATCGGGTACTGTGGTTGCGGTATTTGAACTGGTATTACTGTTGGTATTCGAGGTGGGCTCTCGCGGCGGCGCGATGCGAGTGGCATCGTCCGGGGCTGCATGGTGAGTCTCAGCGGCAGCAGGACGATCTGGCGGTGGTGCGATGCGAGTAGCATCATCTGCAGCGGGTACACGGTGCTGTGGATCCGTTGGGCTTTTGATGCGAGTTTTATCGTCAGCGACAGTTTGTTTTGGTGGCGCTACCCGTGTTTTGGAAGGATCATCCGCACCCGTCGGTTTGGCGATGCGGGTTTTATCCGCATCGTCCGACGTCGATTGCTTAATCCGGGTTTTGTCATCATTCGCCATGCCGGATTTATGCCGGTGTATTCAGGTTGATCATGGCTTCCGGTTCGCCCTTGGCTATCACGACGGAGACGTTATCCGGCGCACCATTCGCCAGTGCGGTCTGAATGAGTGAATCAACGATTTCCTGTTCATTATAGGTTTGCATGGCTTTAATGATGTCTTCCTTCGGTACTGCGTTATACAGGCCATCACTACACAGCAATAGCAGGTCGCCGAGTTGCACACTGAATACATTGATATCCACATACAGTTCCTGGTGGGCACCCACGGCGCGGGTAATGACATTGGAATCGGGATGTGACTCGGCCTCTTCCGGTGATATAAAACCCTGGCTAATGAGTTCTTCCACCTGAGAATGATCCCGCGATAATTGCAATAACTGGCCGTTGCGGAATCGATACAACCGGGAGTCGCCGGCCCACATGCACACCCCTACTCGCCCGCGCACTACCAGTACGACAACGGTACTGCCGAGGGTGCGGCCATCCAGCATAATATCGCCATATTCCAGGATGCGCATATTCACATCGATGAGACTGTCTTCGACGCTATCCACTATCTCGCTCAGGCCCGGTTTGTTTTCGATGGCTTCGAGGGTCTTAACCACCATTTTACTGGCGACATCCCCGGCCTCGTAGCCGCCCATGCCATCGGCTACCGCCCAGATGCTTTTCTCCGGTGCGATCATGACGGAATCTTCATTTATCTGCCGTACAGCGCCAACATTGCTATCGGAGAAGGATCGCCACCGGATGGGTCGTCTGACTGTTGTATCACTCATTCAATAATTACCACTAATCATTATTTTTGCATCATTTTAAACGGCATCTCCCAGTCCCAGTTCTCCCATTGACCATCCAGTAATGCCGGTATACCCCTGGTCGGGGGCAAGTTCTGCGTAATAAACAGGCATGGTTCTACTAATGCTGAACCTTCCGACTCCCATACACTATAACTGCCATATTGCCGTGCAATGAATGTCTCCAGCATGCTGTAAGTTGCCTGTTGTCTGTGTGTGTTTTCTTCGGCTAAATTAATCACCTGCTGTAACCGTGACTCGCCCTGGTAATTGCGGGCATAAAGTACATCGGTGTCCATTTCCAGCGATGTCAGCTCATCCATTAAATCATCTGCCAGAAGTTCCGCATCCAGCGCCCTGAAACTCAGGGATTCCATGTTCTCGAACCATTCCCGGTTGGTTTCGAGAAAAACGAACGCATTGTTCACTGCCGGTAAACGCGCCAGGATGGAGAACGGAAAATATCGTCCTACCTTGTCCACACTGGGTAGCATGATGCCAGCCCATGCATGTTGGTCGATTACACCGGGACTGAAAACAAATCGCCAGATAGGACTGGTCAGGTAAATATCCAGCCACGCCTCACCCAGCTGTTCCTGGCTACCGGCTATAAAATGCTGCAACCATTCGTCCCAGATCTGAACAAACTCTCCCGACAGGTTGCGCTGAATAAAATCGCCATGACCCGGTAACTTTCCATACAGGCCGATAACGGCATCATTATGCATTTATAAATTCTCCGGGCACCTGAAAGAACCGAGTAAATTACTGCCAAACGGATTGTTCACACTTCTGGCCTTGATTTCGAAAATGGCTTTATGATCAATAACCTCTTTTTGGCCATCATATTCCCGTTGTTCCCTGATGGCATATGTCGCCAGGTAAACATTGGCCTGTCTGGTCTTACGCAATCGGGACCTGTCCTGTAATTTAAACAGGGCCCAGGGACCATCGTAGGATACAGAATTGATATTGCTGTTCAGGTCCTCGAAAATCACCCGCACACGATTATTATCACTATCCCCTTTCCATTGCACACTTTTCCAGAATTTGGGACCGTGTTTATAGGTGATCTTGTCATCGCCAATTTCCAGTGCGAAGCGGGCATCGACCTTATCCATCCGGTACGGCCTGAGCTGGAAGCTTAATACCGGTGATTCCGGATTCGTCTGGAAAAAGACTGACTTGATAAACTGGGCCTTGTGTATCTGCGTCAGGGTTGCATTGGAGTATCCCATACTGAATTTATCCACAACGCGATTCTGAGTACCACGCCTACCGGCGACAAAAGGCTTTACGAATTCCTGGTTAAACTTGTCCATGGTGCCGCCGGGTTTGAAAAATGCACTGAAATCGAACATGGCTAGCTCATCCTTCGCGCGCCGATTAAGGGGATAACGTCCTGCCAGTGCCTGTCGGTATGGCTGATAGACACGGTTTCTCCATTCATTATTGGCGTAACGATGAGCCGACTGTAGAACCACTTTCCAGGTCTGTTCCGCCAGGGAATTGATCCAGCGTTTCACCGTCAGGGGCGTATTTTTGGAATACGCCATTAAACTGGTCATGGGATTACCGGCCCCGCTTAGATAGCGCGCTTTGGCGATATCGAAGGATTTTTTATCCGGTTCGGGAGCCATGGAAATTTCATTCACATATTCCTGCATCTGCTGAATTTTTTGCACGATAGCATTCACTGGCGCAGGTCTTTTCTGGGTTTCACGCAGCAGTATGTTGAGTTCGCGGAACTGTTTGTCAACCTTGGTGCCATCAAACTTGTTGGCCAGGAACTGGGTGACCTGACCGGTTTTGCCATCCGGATGATCATCCGCCAGATTAGCCATCAACTGGCTCGACAGCGTGGTGTTTTCCGATCCAATCTGCAGTATGGACAGCAGTGGCGAATACACCGGATCAACAAACGCCGCCAGTGTGTCATTGGCCTGTTTCAGGCTGGTGAAGGGTTTGATTGCCAGATTACGATACACTTCGTTCCAGGCATTCAGGTAATCGGACAAATAATGATCTTTGACCTTTTTGCTGATTTCACCCAGGTCTTCCTTAACGAAATCCACCTTGGCATTTTCGGCATCTTCAAAAACCCAGCGCTCGCTTACCAGGTCGGCAATTAATGGTGAATCGGTGGACAGGTCGATACTGTCATAGCCTTCTTTGGTGAACATGTAGGGGATCGACAATGCCCGGCTGGCGTTGGCATCGATAGTGAACACATTACGCACTGACTCGCCGAACATGTTCAGCAAATTCACTTTCTGGTTATACCTGGGATTATTCTTGATGCGTGAATAAATACGCAATGACACGGGTACACGCAGCAACAGGTTGCGGGTATTTTTCACCAGTGCCTGATCCAGTTTCACCGGTTCGAGATTCAGGTTGAGCAAGGCCTGCAGATGTTTTCTCAGTTCTTTGCGATGACTGGCTTCGCCGTGCATGGTCTGGGACCAGTTTGTATCGAACCAGTCCATTACCATTTTTTTATTCATGTGTTCGGTTTTATTGAACATCAGATAAGTGCGAAAGGTGTTGTACAGGTCACCGCCCTGATGGCCTTTCTTGATATAGCTTTCCAGGTAAGCAATGACCCGAGGCAGGAACAGTTCTTTCAGCTGGGTGGCATAGGCATAATTGGCACCATTGGCTACATTCGGATCGTACAGACCCATGCCGGATAACCAGGGATGGGCTTCCTGGTCGTAAACAATGCTGGCCTTCGCCAATGGGTTTAAAGCTGGCAACGTGGCGCGCAGGTCCTTGTTCCAGGGCGTTAGTCGCGCCCGGGCCTGATTGAACTCCTGAACATAGGAACCCACTTCGGTCATGTACATATCATTGCGGGTGACGCTGCCGGCCCATACCACGATGACCAGCACCATAAACACCACCAGGCCCACATAGGCACCACGTTGGGCCCAGCGCAGGATGGTTTCATACTTACGGTTGGCACCCACCAGTTCGGATTCGGGGAACATGACTTCGCGGAACAGCCGGCCCAGGAAAAAACTTTTGCCCTGTCCCGGCGGTAACTTAATCGCATCCCGCGAGAAACCAAAGCCGGCGGAGACTGCAGCCATCATACGATCGATGGGGGTGCCTTCCTGGGTACCACTGGTGAAATACACACCACGCAAATACGGCTGGTACTGGTAGCGATTTTTAACAAAGGTCTGTTTAACAAACTGCTCGACAAGATTGCGCATGTTTTCCAGCTGCTGCGGGAAACCCTGGATAGCGGCGCGACGGCGCACATCGCGTTCCTGGTGCATGCGAAACACCAGGCGATCGTAAATGCGCTGGATCAGGTTGCGGTACTCGGATGTCAGGTATTCAAAATCAGGGCTCTGGTCCGGCTTGGGTGCATTGGGTAGAGAAATCCCCCACACCTGCTCCCGCTCTTCCTTACTCAGGTCTTCAAAAAACTCTGTAAACCCGGACACCAGGTCGCATTTGGTAAACATGAGATAAATAGGGAACCGAATTTCCAGTTTATCCATTAACTCATCGATACGGGTACGAATCAGCTTGGCATTGGCAATGCGTTCGTCTTCGGTCTGGATCAGCAGGTCCTGCACACTGATGGCGATAATGGCACCATTGATGGGACGGCGGCGGCGGTTTTTCTTCAGCAGGTTTAGAAAACCTTCCCAGGCGGAACTGTCCACCACTCGATGGCTGTCCTGGGTGGTGTAACGACCGGCGGTATCGATCAGTACGGCGTCATTGGTAAACCACCAGTCACAGTTACGTGTACCACCAACGCCCTGTAACGAGCCCTTGCCGAATTGTTCTGCCAGCGGGAAGTCGAGGGTAGAGTTGATCAGGGCGGTAGTTTTGCCGCAACCCGGTGGTCCGATAATGATGTACCAGGGCAATTCATACAGTGCTTTTTTACTGCCGCGACCACTGAACTTGAGTTTCTTTAAGGTGCCCAGTGCCTGCTTGAAACGTTCATTGAGTTGCTGGATTTCTTCTGCGCCCTGGTCATTACCCATACCTGCGGCCAGGGATTCGTTATTGCTCTGCAGGTCATCCACCAGTTCTTCATTCTGTTTGCGATTCTGCATCTGGATGCGCAGGTTGTTGGCGCCCCAGATGAGCACCAGGACCAGGATAGTGACCAGCCGGGCGATAGCGCTTCCCAGCGGCGCGGTATTATCAGCACCAAATTTGATGGACGGTCCGACAAACCAGATAATAATGGACAGGGCCAGTAACCCGATCACCGATATAACAATGCGATTCTTGAAAAACTCGATAATTTTTTTCATTGTTTGACTCTAGATTCCTGTTCTTTTTTATTATTCATCGCGATGTGTTTCGCCCTTATTTCTATTGCGCGTCCCTGATATTAAAAGTCAACGCTCTGTTTGATCGGTTTCGGTTTGTCATTAGCTTTGAGCTGTACGATCTGGTTTAACTGGCTAACCACCGGCTCGGAGGATTTATACATCCAGAAACGAAAGCCGGAATAACCCAGGATCAATACCGCACCCACCACACTGGCGACGACCCACATAGGGATATATTCCGACAGAGTGTTCTTGATACGTCCCAGGCCCTGCCAGCTGGGTGACAGCTGGCGTTCGTATTCACCGCGATAATTACGAATGATCTGGAATAACTCATCACGGATCTGTTCCAGTGCTTCCCGGCCACGGTGAACAACCTTGTATTTTCCTTCAAAGCCGAGACTGATGAGCAGGTACATCAATTCCAGTATGTAGAGATTATCGGCGGGCGTTTCCCGCATGCGATCCAGGATGGCGAAGAATTTTTCACCGCCGGCAGTTTCATTATGAAACACACTCAGCAGGGTACGCTGGGTCCAGGCACTTTCACTGCCCCATGGCGTATTCAATACCGCTTCATCCAGTGCCGTGCACAGCACATAACGGGCAGCCAGTACGACTTCCGGTTTAATGCCCTGGTTTTTCGCTTTAGTTTCAAAATTTTTGATTTCAGCCACCAGGCGCTGGTGCAGGCCGCCCACATCGGGATGACTCAGGGCATGCCGGGTTTTATCGAACACGGCCAGTAGTGTGGCGGCAGCGTTAACTAATGGATTGAGTCCCCGGTCGATGGAAAAGGATTCGCTACCGGTATAGCCGGGTGCTGCCTGTTGCGGGGGTGCCTGCGGTGCGGCATAAGCCGGTGGCGGTGTTTGCTGCTGCACAGGTGGTGGCTGTTGAAACGGCTGTGACGGCGGTTGTTGTGCGGCACCGCGCCTACCGGGCGTGGGTCGAATCACGGTCCGGTCACCATCGGATGAGGACGGTGGACGGAATACGGTTTTATCGGATTCATCTGACATGTGCGTCTCCTGTCCTATGCCTGGCGGATGGCCCAGAATTCAATTTCCAGTCCGGGAAAGTCACCACCGACGTGCAATGCAAATCCACCGGATTGTTGCAGCTCTTTCCAGAAACTACTTTGTTTATCCAGCTCAAAATAGGTAAAGCCGGAATGGTAAGGTATTTGCCTGGGCGCCACCGGCAGGGGTTTTATCGAGATACCTGGCATGGCGGCATTCACCAGCTGGCGGATGCGTTCCACCGGGCCGATTTTCACCTGGCCTGGGAAGTGTGAACGCAAGGCATTTTCCTGTACGTCGGCACGCACAGCCAGCACGAAACTGGCCGTGGCGAGTAAGGAACGATCGGGAATTTCTGCTACCCGGATACCGTATTTTTTCTCCACCAGTGGTAACGAGGTTGCGGTCTGTTCGTACACCACACTCAGGCATTGACGCAAACCGGTGAACACCGGTGCAAATGTTTCCTGTAACCGGTCGTGCAGGTACACAGGGAACACCGGTGGGCGTTTATTTTTAGTGACGAAAGTGGACAACTCACCAATCATTTGCAGGCATTCCTTGTACAGCTCCACCGGATGCAGGCCTTTCATGGTAGACAGGTGCGAACTCAGGGGCTCCAGCCGGTTAATTAACTGCAGCATCATGTAATCAGCAATTTCTGCCGTGCCACCGCGATTGGTATCGGCAATGCGTCCAGCTATGGCTTCGCCGCGATGATGTAACAGGCCTACCAGTTCGGATAGAAAGCCGGATAGTTTTGGTGTGATGCTGCTATCCAGTACCGTGGGAATGTACTGGTCATCCAGCAACACATTTTTATCTTCGCGCGATTCAGCGATACGGATAATGCCTACGCAGGCATAGCCGCTCAGGTCGTCCGACTCCAGTAACAGGCGATAGCGCATTTTACCCACCTGGATGGCGACGTTTTCGCCAGATTCGGAGGTAACGTCTCGAATTTCGTTCTCACTGGCATAATAACGCGCCAGGCCCTGGGGGTTTTCTTCGGTGGTCACATCCACTGCACCGGGACGTCTTACCGGCACCGCCAGATAAACAACGGTATCGTGAGTATTTTCCGGCACTTCGAATACCGGTGGTGGTTCGTCAATATCGGGAAAATCAAACGGTGTGCCGTCAGGGAACACGCCTTTGGCACTGGTAAGGGATATTTTTCCCAGCGACAGCAGCTGCTGGTCGATGTCGAATGATTGCAAGCCCCAGCCATAAGCCCCGTAAGCATTACACTTTTCCTGGATATAACGTTCGATATAGCGTTCCTGTTGCTGAAAATGCTGAGGATTCAGGAACATTCCTTCTGACCAGATCACTTTACTATCTAATGACATGTTGTGCTCACAGTATTAAGAGGTATTCGTACTTCATCAATTCCGACGCTACACAAGTGTGCCGCGGGACGCGTTATTTCTAACCATTTTAACTAGAACAACTTCTCCAGTTTCTCCGCACCTGATTGGGCTTTGTCGGCGGCTTCCCCTGCCTTGTCCGCTTTGGCTTTGGCATTTTTCGCTTTGCCTTCGGCTTCTTCCAGGTTCTCATCATCCTCGTTTCTTGCACCGCTATTGCTCAGCAACTTGATGCGGTTGCCGGACACCAGAATTGTGGCACTGGTAGCGACAACATTGTTGGGCACCACCGGAATGATGACTCGGTATTCAGCGTTTTTATATTGCAGAAATTCGGCAAATAGAGCCACGTAGCGAGTTTTCTTATCCAGCACAAATGTTTCCACCTGGTCTTCACCCGGCTTGAGACGTTTCAGTACCTGCTTGTTCAGCAGATCGGCACCGAGCACCTCCTTGTCTTTTTCATACAAGTCGATGAAGTCAGCTTTATTAAACATCTTGGTAGATTTCAGGGAATACATGCGAATGAACAGCGGCGAAGGTTTTTTGTTGTCGTCCGGGTTGATATCCGAATCAACCTTTAATTTCAGTTCCAGATCTGTGTCCAGGCCAAGATACCCCCCCACAGTGCTGTTAAGCGTGGTACAGCCGGCCATTATTAACAGCAGGCACGAACCGGCCAGGTACTTAAGTGTTTTAACAGGTAACATATATCTTCCTTTGTCGGTTTTTATTTTTCGCGTTTGCTGGCTTTACGCTCAATTGCGAGGCGTTGTAACTGATCTTCATAGGCGCGCACAAAGTCGTCACCAAACAGGTACTGGAATGAATTATCCATATCTTCCACCAGTTCCTGGTAATAATTTGTATACAGCTCCCAGTTTTTTACATTTTTCAGGCCTGGCAGGTTGATGCCCTTGCCCTGCTTTTCAAACCGGTGCACCAGGGTTTCAGGATCGAAACGCTCGATGAGTCCGCGAAACGCCGAGCGAATGCCTGCCAGGACTGCCATCTGGTGTTCGGCAATACTTTGAAAACCTTCCCTGGCTGCATCCAGCGGTGCCTTGTAAGCATTGCTTTTTTTCAGGAACATATTTTCCAGGGCATCGTCGATATTGGCCGAGAATTTTAATGGATTATTTTCCACCGGCTGGATCGTGGTGACACTCATACGGAATTCGTTTTTGATACTACTACGGGAACCCAGCACTTGCATTAACCCGGCGATGGTTTCCCGTACCAGGGCGCCCAGGGTCTGGTTGATAGCATCGATTTCCTCATTCGAGAGTGCCGCTGTCGACAGGCCCATGGCTTCGATCACACTGCCTGATTCGCCCCTGGGTACAGCAGTGGCTGGGGTACCGTTACGGGAATCGCTAAGTTTGAGTTTAAGGGCTTTGACTTCATACGTGAGCTTTTTATTCTGGTGCTCCAGTGCTTGTAATTTGGCTTCCAGCTCGGCTATGTACAGGTTTTCTGCACCGGAGACATCTGCACTCGGTTGTGGCACAGGTGGTGGCGTGGGTTGCGCCGGTGCGGCTGGTGCCTGCTGCGCGGGTGGTGTCTGGGGAGCTTGTGATGGCTCCAGTCCCAGGCCATCTTCATCCCAGTCCTCGGGAATAGCACTCGGCCAGGATACGGCTTGATTGACCGGTGATGCCTGGTCCGCCATGCTGGATGAACCTAACATCGGATCGGCAAATGGATCGTTGTGTTCAGATTCTGCCCCGGGAATTTGTTGCGCTTTATCGAATGCTGCCAGGGGATCGGTTTCTTCCGGTTCGGTGGAAAATAATGAATCCACGCCGCCAGGCGGATTCTCTATGGGTGCACCAAAGGGAGAATCCGAACCTGGCGCGGCGAAAATATCATCAATATCCATGCTTGAAGAGGCTGCGGGCGCGGCTGCAAATGGCGAATTATCATCCATACCGGTCATGGCCATCTGCACCTGGAATTCGTAATCACCCATGACAAAATGATCACCATCATTTAAGGGTGCACGGTTGCCTTTACCCAATGGCTCGGGGGCGCCATTTAAAAATGTGCCATTGGTACTCAGGTCAGTGATGAAATATTGACCACTTTCGAAACTGATCTGGCAATGCCGGGAAGACAGGAAACGTTCCGGGTCCTGTAACACCCATTCATTCTCATTGCTGCGGCCTATGGTTCCTCCCTGTTCAGTAAACGTCTTTGCAGACGCTACAGCCAGACCTGTGTCCGGGGATTTGATAATACTAATCAACAAAGACATGCAAATATCATCCTGAAAGCAGAATACACATATGAAATATGCATTTATTTCAATTACTTAAAATATAAAATTAAGTCGTAAAGTATAGTGTACTCTGAAAAAATATTCGAAAATATAGACGCAATCTTACCGATTGTCTGTTCAGTATCCAAGCAAATCCCATTATGTACACTTATCGACCCTGGCACTGAAGCTCAGAACCCCGGTGTTGCTGGGTAATTAATCTTTACATCACCTGTGCAATATCATATAAATGTCTAATTGTTCAGGGAAAACCTACTGAAAGTAGACGATGGATACAAGAATTAGCAGTACCGGATTACATATATCAGAAAACCCTAATGAAGCTGCGGTTCGATCATCATTCGCTCGAATTATTTTGTTGAACCGGGAAGTTATCATGGAAAGATTCAGATTTTTGTAAAAGTATTGCTATGATTATGCTCAAAGATTTATGAGCACATCACGCATACGAGCAAATCTACATATAGATGCGGGTCTGAATGTATCGCTGATAGAAACGCTTGAACAAGCATCACAGGAAGGGAAAAGAAACAATAATGGCGTCACCAGAAATTATTGAAGTTGATTCACTCCTCCAGCCGATTTCTGAGGATAACCCGGTTGGTGTCGATATTCGTGAAGACTCCTCCGTCAGCTCCCCCTATTACATCCTCAAAGATGCTCGCAACTCAGCCCGCGCAGCAGAACGCAAAAGCATGTTCGACGGCAGCAGCACCGAAGCCGAAGAACACTGGCGCACCATTGCCAGCACCGCTCCCGAAGTACTGACATCCACCTCAAAAGACCTGGAAGTAGCTACCTGGCTCACCGAAGCCCTGTTACGCCGGAACGGATACCAGGGATTACGGGACGGTTTCAAGCTGATTCACGGATTAATCGAAAATTTCTGGGACAACCTTTATCCCATGCCGGATGAAGACGGCATGGAAACCCGGGTTGCCTCCCTGACCGGCCTGAACGGCGAAGGCGCGGAAGGCGTGTTGATCGCACCGATACGCAATGTGCCACTGACTGAAGCCGGTGACCCATCACCCTACGCCTTCTGGCAATACCAGCAGGCGCTGGAAATCCAGAAAATTACCGATGAAGAACAACGTGCCGAAAAAGCCTCGAAAATTGGCTTTAGCATGGATGACATCACCAATGCCGTCTTGAATTCTTCGGATAGCTTCTATATCAATACCGTCGATGACCTGGAACAGTGCATCGAGGAATACCGCGCCATCAGCCAGCTGCTGGACCAGAATTGCGGCACTCACGAAGCACCGCCAACCAGCAATGTTATTAGCGTATTGCAGGATTGCCTCGGAGTAGCCAAACATATTGGTAAAAACAAACTGCCGGTGGCTGAAGAAGCAACCGAAGCGGGCGAAGCCGGCTCAGCGAGTGAAGGCCCTGGTGATGCAACTGCAGTGGCTCGCGGCCATGTACAGAATCGCAACGAAGCGTTTCACCAGCTGGCGGAAATTTCTGAATTTTTCCGCAAAACAGAGCCTCATTCGCCTATCTCATATATACTTGAGAAAGCGGTTCGCTGGGGAGATATGCCATTAGCCGACCTGGTGAAGGAACTCATTCCCGACAGCACTGCCCGACAGTTCTATGGCTCGCTGACGGGTGTCAAAACGGAAGATGAGTATTGATCGTCCTGAAATAATTTGAAGTTATACCTGAATCCGTGACTTCAATGTGGATAACAGAGTGCAAGATATTGGTTTCACAGTGGATTTTAAAAAATCTTAGCTTCACCCTTAGGTTAAGCGGGTATTTTTTAAAATCCACTGTGAAACCAATATCTTGTGCTCTGTGCCGTAGTGAAGTCACGGATTCAGGTTATAGTCATTAAACGGAAGAAACACGCGTCACGAACCTGTCAGCTTTCAAAACAGCATCAATACAAGGTATCGTTTCACGACACATGATTAACACGAACACAGCCATTTCACACTACAACCGATAACATGAGGTATATCCTATGTCTGATAGCATTCACGACAAACTGAAACGCGTAAGGAAACCCAGAGTACACATCACCTATGACGTCGAAACCAATGGTGCCGTGGTCGAAAAGGAGCTACCTTTTGTTATGGGCGTAATGGGTGACTACTCCGGCGATAATACAGATAGCAAGAAATCGCTGAAAGATCGCAAATTCTCCCAGATCGACCGGGACAACTTCAACGAAGTCATGAGTAACGTGTCTCCCAAACTCAACATGAAAGTGGAGAACACCCTGGAAGGCAATGACACCGAAATGTCTGTCGAGCTGGATTTCAAGAATATGGAAGACTTCGAGCCTCAAAAACTGGTAGAGAATGTCGACCCCCTGAAAAAACTCATGGAAACCCGCAACAAACTCAGAGACCTGCTCTCCAAGGCTGACCGTTCTGAAGAACTGGAAGAAATTCTCGAAAGCGTACTGAGTAACACTGAAGCGCTGTCATCGCTCTCCACTGATCTGGGAGTCGATGCTGACAAAAAAGATGATGAAGGTGACAAATAATGGCTGAAAAAGAGACACAAACAGAAGCCCAGGAAGCCGAAGCCCAGGAAGTCAGTTTCCTGGAACAGGCAATTACCGCAACTCGCCAGACGCCGCGGGATGAAACGGAAGACCTGTTAAAAACCCTGACCCAGGAAGCGATGAAAGGTACGGTTAAATGGGACAAGAACCTGACCGTCACCATCAATTCAGCCATCGCCGCTCTGGACAAGGTCATGTCAGAACAGCTCTCGGCCATCATGCACAATGAGAAATTCCAGAAACTGGAAGGTTCCTGGCGCGGATTGCAGCACCTGGTGATGAACTCGGAGACCAGTTCCCAGTTAAAAATCCGCATGCTGAATATCAGCAAGAAGGAGCTGGGTAAAGATCTGGAAAAAGCGGTCGAATTCGACCAGAGCCAGATTTTCAAGAAAATCTACGAAGCGGAATTCGGTACCGCCGGTGGTGAACCCTACAGCGCCTTAATTGGCGATTACGAGTTCACTTCCCATCCCGATGACCTGAGCCTGTTAACCAGTATGTCCAATATCGGTGCTGCCGGCTTCTGTCCATTCATCGCTTCCGCTGGTCCCACCATGTTCGGCTTTGAAAGTTATACCGAACTCTCCAAGCCCCGCGACCTGGAAAAAATCTTTGAATCGGCCGAGTACACCAAATGGCGCAGTTTCCGCGACAGTGAAGATGCCCGTTTCGTTACCCTGACTATGCCACGGGTTCTGGCCCGTCTGCCCTACGGCGCCTCCACCAAACCGGTGGAAGCCTTCAACTTTGAAGAAGTGAAAACTGACGAAGCTGGCCGTCATGTGGAAGCAGAGCACGACGAGTATTGCTGGATGAATGCGGCTTATGCCATGGGTACCACACTGACCAAATCCTATGCTGAATACGGCTGGTGTACCAGCATCCGTGGTGCTGAAGGTGGCGGTAAAGTGGAAGGCCTGCCCAGTCATGTATTCGTCAGCGATGATGGCGATATGGACCAGAAATGCCCCACCGAAATCGGTATTACCGACCGTCGCGAAGCGGAACTCAGCAAACTCGGCTTCCTGCCCCTGTGTCATTACAAGAACACCGATTATGCGGTTTTCTTTGGTGCACAAACCACGCAGAAACCGAAAAAGTTCGACGACCCGGATGCCACGGCCAATGCTGCTATCTCAGCACGTCTGCCCTATATCATGGCAACCTCACGCATCGCACATTTCCTGAAGGTAATGGCGCGCGACAAAGTGGGTTCGTTCATGGAAGCCGGCGATGCTGAACAATGGCTCAACAACTGGATCTCCGGTTATGTGAATGCCACACCCGGTGCCAGTGCAGAAATGAAAGCACGCTATCCACTGGCGGAAGCCAAGGTCGAAGTAAAAGAAGTACCTGGCCAACCTGGTGTATTCAGTGCGGTTGCCTGGATGCGCCCCTGGCTACAAATGGAAGAGCTGACCGCTTCATTGCGATTAGTCGCCAGTATTCCCAAAGCCGGTTAATCCGTCATGATGGGGACGACCTCGTCCCCATCTCTTCCATTAATGGATCACCGTGTCTAAGTCCAGTGATAACAGACCACAAAACCAGACCGCTACTTCAGGTGAACCTTCCGTTGACCTGAGTGCTGTTTGTACACGTCAGGCCTATATCACCAACATCGACGAATTCCTGGCTGAGCAGGATACCCATACCGCATTACAGTACTGGGTAGAACAGATGGTGCCTGCCCAGGCTTATGATTCAATCGACAAAGTTCGTGACTCAATCCAGCGCAGCATCGCTACTATTGATGAAGCTATCAATGATCAGCTGAACGCGATTCTCCATCATCCACGATTTCAGAAACTGGAAGCCTCATGGCGTGGTTTGTATTACCTCGCAGTCCAGATTGAAGGGGCACGGAATATTCACATCAAGTTACTGGATATCAGCTGGGCGGAAGTGTGCAAGGACATCGACCGTGCCATGGAATTCGACCAGAGTCAGTTGTTCCAGAAAATTTACAGTGAAGAATACGGTACCCCTGGGGGAGAACCCTATGGCGTACTGATTGGTGATTATGAAGTCGCACATCGCCCCGGTAAAAAGCACAGGTATGATGATATCCATACTCTAGAAGGCCTGGCGGAAATTGCCGCTGCAGCATTCGCACCATTCATCGCCTCCACTTCTGGTGAATTTTTTGGCATGGATGATTTCTCCGGCCTCGGCCTGCCAATCAACCTGGATGCGATTTTTGACCAGGAAGAATATATTAAATGGCGCAGCTTTCGAAACCGGGAAGACGCTCGCTTTATCGGCCTGACCCTGCCGCGTATTCTCATGCGCAGACCGTATCGCACCAGACCCGGTAGTTATAAAGGCATTTATTTTTACGAGAAGGTTGAAGGTCCAAACCTGGAAAACTATTTGTGGGGTAACGCCAGTTATGCTTTCGCCGGCATATTAATCCGCGAATTTGCCAGTGTAGGATGGTTTGGCCATATCCGTGGTGTACCCAGAAACCAGATTGGTGGTGGACTGATCACCACCTTACCCGTGGATGTATTTGAAACCGACTCCGATGAAATCGCCAACAAACCGGTTACCGATGTAGTGATTACTGACAGCATCGAAAAAGAACTGGGAGAGCTGGGATTCGTGCCCCTGTGCCAGTGTTATAACATGCCGTACGCGGCGTTTTACGGCAATCAGTCAGTACAGCGCCCCAAGGTGATGGACAATCGGGAAGCGACCATCAACGCCAGGCTATCGGCTATGCTGCAACATATTCTCTGCGGTGCACGCATTGCCCATTATATTAAAGTCATCATCCGGGATAAAATTGGCTCCCTGATCACTGCCGAAGAATGCGAACGTTTTTTACAAGAGTGGCTTTATAAATACACCACTGGAAGAGAAGATCTGGACTGGGAAGAACAGGCCCGTTACCCATTGAGAGAAGCAGCGGTCCAGGTACGGGAACACCCTGGCCGCCCGGGTCAGTTTATCTGCCATATTCATCTCAGGCCCCACTACCAGCTGGACAACATGGTGTCCGAACTGGAACTGGTAACCGAACTTGCACAAACGGGATAATCCATGTCGAGCATAAATAAAAAGAAAAAAATTCGCGCGTCGATTCTTGACCGCTTACTGGATGACGACCCACAAAATAACACCGAGTTAATGGATGACCAGCACCAGCGCATGAAAGATCTTCGCAGCAGTGTCCGCAGAGACCTGGAAAGCCTGCTTAATACCCGTTACCGTATCATCAAACCACCGGAACAATACAAAGAAGTGGATAGCTCCTTATTAAATTACGGCCTACCAGACCTTGCCACCGTCAACATCAGCGATATTGAGAAGCGCCGGGAATTCACCCACACGCTGGAAAAAATCATCAAGCATTACGAACCTCGCTTCAAGGACGTCAAAATTCAGTACCAGGAAAACAAGGATAATACCGACCGTACCTTGAAATTCCGCATTGATGCCACGCTATACGCCGATCCGGCACCGGAGGTCATCGTGTTCGATTCCATACTCGAGCCCATCAGCCGCGTAGTCAGTATCAAGGAGGCCGGCCGTGAGTGATGAACTGCTACCGTATTATGAAAAAGAACTGGCTTTCATTCGCCAGATGGGAGCGGAATTCGCCAAGGAACATCCCAAAATCGCCGGCCGCCTGGGTATCAATACCGATACCATTGAAGACCCCCATGTTTCACGCTTAATCGAAAGTTTCGCTTACCTGAATGCCCGCATCCAGCACAAACTGGACGATGATTTTCCGGAACTCAGCGATGCCTTACTCAGCGTCCTGTTTCCCCATTATCAACGCCCTATTCCATCCATGTGTATTGTGCAGTTCGATGCAAACGAGGAATTACTGGAATCCACCTATCGCATTCCCAGCAATACCCTGGTGGAAACCGAACAGTTCCAGGGCGAAGACTGTCGTTTCAATACCATTTACGAAACTGTGTTACAACCGGTGAAGGTTAAATCGGCCAGCATCATCGGACGCCCGTTCAGCACACCCGGCTCTGATTCGGTACGTGGCGCAGGCGGCGTATTGAAACTGTCACTGGAAACCTTCAATGAAGAAATCAGCTTTGCCGATCTTAAACTGGACTATTTACGTTTTTACCTGAAAGGCCAGCCGCAGCATATCAATCCCCTGTACGAAATGATGTTGAATCGTTGCCACAATGTGGTGATGTCCCTGTCTGAAGCTGATAGTAGCCCCGCCTACCTGGGCAAAGATGCCATACAGCCAGTCGGCTTTGGCGAACAGGATAACCTGCTACCTTATCCAGCAGCGTCTTTTATGGGTTACCGCTTGTTAACCGAGTATTTCGTATTTCCGGAAAAATTCATGTTCGTGGATATCACCAATCTGGCAGAACACATTCCGGAAAACGCCGGCAATACCCTGGACATTTATATTTATCTGGAAAATTCCGATATCGAACTGGAACACAATATCAACGAGTCTACCTTCATGCTGGGATGCTCGCCGTTGGTCAACCTGTTCGAGCATCGTGCCGACCCCATCAAACTGGACAATACCCAACTGGAATACCAGGTCATTCCCGATGCACGACGGCCGGTTGGCTATGAAGTCTATGCCATTGACCGTGTCACCGCGTCTTCCTCCGACGGCGGCCATGAAGAATATCATCCGCTCTACGGCCTGAGTCACGAACACCAGGAAGACGAAATGTTACCCTGGTGGTTTGCCAGCAGGCGTCCGGCACGACATGGGTATTACGAGCGCGATGAAGGCACCGATATGTTTATCAGCCTGGTGGACCTTAATTTCAATCCCTATGTACCGGACGACCGGGTACTTAATCTGGAAACCACCTGCAGCAATCGTGATTTACCGGCACGCCTACCCTACACGGTCGATCAACCCAAATTACAATATGTCGATAGCGCACCACCATGCAAACGCATACGCTGTATCACCCAGCCGAGCAGAACAGTGCGCCCGCCTTTACGCAACCAGGCACGTTGGCGCTTGATATCGCACCTGAATTTAAATCATCTGTCACTCACTGGTCGTGACAATGCTACCGAAGCCCTGAAAGAAATTTTACGTCTGTATGATTTCCGCGATTCTTCCGTCAGCCAGTCGTTAATCAATTCCATTGCCCAGGTCACGGCACGCCCTATCAGCGCACCATTGACCATCGACGGCCGTGCGACCATGTGTCGCGGTGTGGAAATCGAGCTGGATATTGATGACACCCAGTTAACCGGTAGCAGCACCTATTTATTTGCCAGTATCCTGGAACATTTTTTTGGATTGTACTGTTCCGTGAATTCATTTACCCGGGTTTTAATTAAAGTAAAAAGTAAAGAAGGATATTATAAGAAATGCCCACCCAGAGCCGGCGAAAAAGTCTTTCTGTAATTCAGCAGTTTACAGAAAGTCCGTCCCAGTTCCATTTTTTTCAGGCCATAAGGCTGCTTGAGAAAGCAGCATTACGCAATGAAAAAAACCGGAACCTGCGACCCGTAGCCGGTTTTGTGCCCCCCACATCGGAAATTGCCCGTTTCCACACCTACCAGACCCTGAACTTTCCTGCTGCAGAAATCCAGCGGGCAGTGAACAATAATGAGTACTGGAGTCTGTATGTTAACTTCCTGGGCCTTACCGGCACCATGGGTATATTGCCGTATCACTACAGTGAGCTGATCCTGCAACGGCTTAAAATGAAAGATAAATCCCTGGCGGATTTTCTCGATCTATTTAATCACCGCACCCTGTCACTGTTTTATAAAGCCGCGATCAAGTATCACCTGCCGATTGAATACGAACGTAGCAAACAACAAACCAATAGCAAGCCAGTCGCAGACAATACTACCCAGCTATTATTATCACTCATTGGCCTTGGTACGAATCATTTAACCCGACGGCAATACACCAACGATGAATCGTTACTTTATTACTCCGGTTTGTTTACCCAGCAAGTTCGTAGCGCCAGTGGTCTGAAACAGATCCTGGAAAGCCACTTTAATATCCCGGTTAAAATCCAGCAGTTTGTTGGTCAATGGCAGGAACTCATCGATGACGTGCGCACGACGCTACCTTCCAGGACGCAACCCAAAGGCAGGAACGTTTGCCTGGGACGTTCGGTGATGCTGGGGCGCAAAGGCTGGTATGCCCAGGCAAAATTCCATATTATCCTTGGACCTCTGAGCCGGGACCAACTAAAACGTTTTTCTCCAGGCACCCAGGCCCTCAGGGCAATTAGTGAAATGGTGCAGTATTATGTCGGCATGGAACACGATTATGACTTTATTATTCGCATCAAACGTTCCGATATTCCGGAAAAAATTATTATGAGTAAATCAAACCCTCCCATTATGGGCTGGAACACCTGGCTATCGTCAAAACCCGGCAGGCAGTATCGCGGCGACGAATCACTGGATATAACGCTATCCGCTAACCGTTTTAAATAAAAGGAAAAAGCAATGATTTCAATCGACCTGAAATCCCTGGTGAACAAACTGAATGAACCCACGCGCACTGCTCTGGAAGGTGCCGCTGGCCTGTGCCTGTCACGCACACACTATAACGTTGAGATTGAACACTGGTTGTTGAAGTTACTGGAGATTCCTGACAGCGATATGCTGGCGGTCCTGGAAAAATTCGAAATCGACCTGGGCAAGTTGAGCCAGCAATTGAACCAGGAACTGGACAAGATCAAGTCCGGCAATACTCGCGCCCCGGCATTGTCACCATCGATCGTGGACCTGGCCAAGGACGCCTGGATGCTGGCATCGGTGGATTACGGTCATCCTTATGCCACATCGGCCCATATCCTGGCAGCTCTGTTGCTGGATGAAAACCTGCGTCGCCAGACCAGTGTGTCTTCCAGCGAGCTAAAAAACATTGCGCCTGAATCCCTGCGCGACGTGGTACGTTCCCTGGTAGGCACCACCGCTGAATCAGCCACCAGCGCCGGCCTGGGAGACACCTCCAGCGGGGGTGCCGACACCGGTGGTGCTCCCAGCAAAACCCCGTCACTGGATAAATTCACCGTCAACCTCACCCTGGCTGCGAAGCAGGGAAAAATCGATCCAGTACTGGGACGGGACGAAGAAGTGCGACAGATTGTCGATATCCTCATTCGACGTCGACAGAACAATCCCATCCTCACCGGTGAAGCCGGCGTAGGTAAAACCGCGGTAGTGGAAGGCTTTGCCCTGCGCATTGCTTCCGGTGATGTACCTGATCCGCTCAAGGATGTAGTGATTCGCAGTCTCGATCTGGGGCTACTGCAGGCCGGCGCCAGTGTGAAAGGTGAATTTGAGAACCGGCTGAAGTCTGTCATCTCCGAAGTTAAATCCTCACCGGAACCTATCATCATGTTCATTGATGAAGCACACACCCTCATCGGTGCCGGTGGTAAGGAAGGCCAGGGAGATGCCGCCAACCTGCTCAAGCCCGCCCTGGCACGTGGTGAAATGCGCACCATCGCCGCTACCACCTGGGCCGAGTATAAAAAATATTTCGAACGTGATCCCGCCCTTACCCGTCGTTTCCAGGTTGTTAAAGTCGAAGAACCGGGTGAAGAGAAAGCTATCACCATGATGCGGGGAATTGCCGGTATGCTGCAAAGCCATCACGGCGTGCGCATTATGGATGATGCCATTGTGGATTCAGTCAAGTTATCCCATCGTTATATCGCCGGTCGCCAGCTCCCGGACAAATCCGTGAGCCTGCTGGACACTGCCTGTGCCCGTGTTTCTCTTAGCCAGAGCGCGACGCCTGCATCGGTTGAAAATACACGCCATCTTATCAGTCAGTGCGAGACAAACATCACGTCCCTCGAAAGAGAGAATGCTGCTATGGGCAACTGCGAAGACCGCATCGAGGAACTGAAACAGCACAAAACCGAACTGGAAGAAACGCTGAAACAACAGGAAGAACAGTGGGATAAAGAAGCAGAATTAGTCGAACAGATCCACCAGCTGCAAAAACAAATGGAGGATGATTATACTGCCCAGAGCTTAAGTGACGAAGCTGCCGCCAAAGAGGGCGCGCCCCAAAAACTGGAAGCAGCTGAGAAGGACAAGGTCAAACAACAACTGAAATCTCTGATGAATGATCTGGGCGAACTCCAGGGTGATGACCCCATGATCCAGGTGAACGTGGATAGCCAGGCCATTTCTGAAGTAGTCGCTAACTGGACCGGTATTCCGGTCGGTAAAATGGTGTCGGATGAAATAGAACTGATACTATATCTCAAGGATCGGCTCGGGGAAAGGGTCATCGGACAGCAATATGCACTGGAAGCCATTGCCCAAAGTATTCGCACCTCCCGTGCTGGATTGACCGACCCGAGAAAACCCATCGGCGTATTCTTTATGGTGGGCTCCAGTGGCGTTGGCAAAACTGAAACTGCCCTGGCGCTGTCAGACATTCTTTATGGTGGCGAACAAAATATCACCGTCATCAACATGTCGGAATTCAAGGAAGAGCACAAGGTATCCATGCTGCTGGGCTCACCCCCGGGTTATGTTGGTTACGGTGAAGGTGGTGTTCTCACTGAAGCGGTACGCCGTAAACCCTACAGTGTGGTATTACTGGATGAAATGGAAAAGGCCCATCCCGGGGTACAGGATATTTTCTATAACGTGTTCGACAAGGGTACCATTCGTGATGGTGAAGGCCGGGATATCGACTTCCGCAATACTGTCATTATCATGACTTCCAACGCGGCGGAAG
>Ga0114931_10002213_pt1 | contig 24731 bp, 5 predicted proteins | sample 2SBtaG_FD_89579 | JGI IMG/M metagenome (GOLD analysis project Ga0114931, IMG submission 89579) | Deep subsurface microbial communities from Kolumbo volcano to uncover new lineages of life (NeLLi) - 2SBTROV14_V59a metaG | ecosystem: Environmental > Aquatic > Marine > Volcanic | place: Kolumbo... | reverse complement strand
GGCGTTGTCCGGCAACTGAGGCCAAAGAGGAGAAACGGCAGAAACAGCAGGAACGGGAGCAAGCCCAGGAATTGGAACTGGGACAACGAGAGTCAGTTGAGAAGTCCTTCACCGTGGAGAAGCTCGTAGAACTCTACCTGACCCAATATATCGAAGACCGGAAATCTCCAAGCGGAAAAGTCATCGCCGGCGCACGAAAACCGAAAGGTCAGTCTGAGACGCGCAGGACCCTCTATGGCGATGTGATTCCCAAGTTGGGAAAGATGCCGGCCAATGCTGTCACGCGAAAGGCTGTGGTGAATATGGTCATGGCCATTGTTCAGCGTGGGGCAAATGTTCAAGCAGGAAATGTACTGAGAGAGCTTACCGCCGCCTACGAGTTTGCCATTGGTCTGGGCTATTTTTCAGATGAGTTTGCAAATCCGGCAATTCTCGCCAAAGCAAGACTCAGACAGGCCAAAGTGAAACTTACCCATCAACGAGGAAAAAGAGTCCTCTCTGATGCCGAGTTGGCGACGTTACTGAAATGGCTGCCTGGCTCTGATTACACCGCAACACAACAGGGTGTCGTACCGGAGAGGTATGCAATGCAGCCTGGCAGGATATCGATCTGGATAAGCAGACCTTTCATATCAGGGAGAGCAAGACCGGAACCAAGCGCTATGTTCAGCTTCATCACCAAGCAGTGGAATTTTTGACTGCACTACGTATGACTACAGGTGATTACCTATTTCCCTCCCAGAAGACGAAACTACCCATTCAGCAAAAGCAACTAACCGAGCAGGCCTGGAGAATGAGGCAGGCTGACACGATGATAAAAATCCCTACATGGACACCTCATGATCTGCGCAGAAGCGTCAGGACCGGCTTGTCACGCCTGCAATGCCCTAACTAAGTGGCCGAAAAAGCCCACCATTTCCCGGGCACAGGCTACCTTCACCTTGTTGGGATGTTTCCCCGCTATCAACAGGCGGTTTCCCTTCGTGTTCAAGCGTTTCAAACACCGGTCTGCAATACCAATCAACGCTGGCGGTGTATTTTTCCGTCTCGCCTTCAAGTCATCAGAAGTTCCTTTGTTATTAGAGTGCTTTGAGTAGCGGCTCAAGGTGTTTTTCGTAGTTGCGCCATCGTTCAACAGATTGTGTATAGAAGGGCTTGCGTACCTGGTCATAGCTGGCTGTATGAACATAACGTTCACTATTGAAAAACTATAAGCAATCCGCATTACAGTCCAGCCCGCAGAAATCCAGCAGGGCATGTATTGTTTCTTCAGGGTTAATTACAAGTCCTTCGTAGGAAAGCTCGAAAAAGGGATTTTTTATTCCCCTCTTCCAGTGCTTCATTAGGCGTTGGTATTCTTTGTGGTAGAAGCCCAGGTCTTCGAGGTTGTCGGTGTAGCCATGTTCCCCGGCGAAGTTATTTACATAACATGACAGGCAGGTATCCACCGGATTGCATGTGCAGTGAATAATTCGTGCTTTAGGAAACAGGAGTTCCACAAGGTGCAGGCGCAGGTAGTTGTACATCATCTTGTCCGTAATGCGTAGGTTGGTGTCATTACCTGTGACCAAGGCATCCAGGTAGTTACTTGACAATTCGTTAAGTAGTTTTTGCTGCCCGGCAGGACCCTTCCCGGTATGGTTGCCAGATGTGTATGCCTGGTTGAAGATTTCGGCGGCGTGGGGCAGGGCACGGCTTTCCCCACCGGCATGGACATCCGGGTGACTGGATCCAGCGTCGCCAGAATCTGTTGCTCACCGGCCCCTGAGGCAGCGGCAAGACGTATCTTGCCTGTGCCCTCGGTCATAATGCCTGTCTGCACGGCTACAGCGTTCGTTACTACCGCCTGTCACGGCTGCTACTGGAACTGACCCAGGCCAAGGCCGACGGCAGCTATCCCAAACAGCTCCAGCAGCTGGCCAGAACCCAGTTGCTGGTGATCGATTCGGCCAGTTGACCGAAGGTGAACACCTGGGTTAAAAACCCAACCCCGTGATGCGTTGTGAAATCAGGTGTTCACGTTCGTCCGGAATCGGTGTTCATATTCGCCGGAATACGCATCTTTGGTTTGCTGAGTTGGTTTCCAAAAATGTGCCCGTCAAAAATATACTATTTGCACCTAAAAAGCATAAAGCCAAATAAACCCGATTTCTACGTTTTAGTCCCCCTTAACAGGGCGAGCGCGACAACTTCCTGGGCTCTCCCCGGTCCAGTGGGCACCTCCAGCGTATAAATTGGGTCAAGTTGGCTGATCGGGAAAGCTCAAGCGCCACGATAATCCGATATTCGCCATAGTTTCTATATTACGTTGTTGGTAATGAGCTTTTGGGGTCAGCCGGCAAAAAGCGCCTGAATGTAGTAGTCGAAGTCCGGTTAGTGTTTGAAGGTCTTGGAAAAGGTATGGTAGATACATTCTCATCTTGCGATAGTGCCGAAGTATGAAGTACCATCATCCGAAAATCGGATAAGGAGGGAGAACAAATCATGGAACGGCAAAAAACCGGTATCTACATCCACGATTCTGCCGCAGCTCACGCGGCAACCTTAACGCATATACTCGACAATTACGATGTTGATCGGTCGGAAATGCGAAATGCGTTAAAGCAGATTGCTCAATTACCGAAGTCTAATATCGTAGATCCTGAATCACCCGCGACGATGGTCGTTCAGATGAAGACTAACGATAGTTTGGCGGAGAACCTGCGGCGTGAACTGAAGTACAAGAACATAATAAGTAAAGTATTGCCACCAGTTGTCGGTACCTATTCGCCGATCTCTCTTCAGTTTGAGAATAGCCCCTTATTTTTACCCTCTGTTGTCGAGTTTTATAAAGTCAACCTCGATACAGTAAAAGAATACATGCCGGATCTTCATAACTGCACTGTCAATTCCTTCGTCGTGCCGCCCAAAAAGCATGCCTTTGGCGTTCACAACGCGGGCAGCGTGGGGTTCGAAATCCCTTCCTTTGCTAAAAATGGGTGGGGATACCCGAAAAAACACTGGAGTTTTCATACAACGCTTACAAGAACGAGTCTAGATCGGCAGCCTTTTTGTGTGTTTGACGACGCTGTGCCCGAGTGCCCCAATCTGGCATACATATATGACAAACTGCAGTCGTTCGATTTGACCAATGAAGAGCGCGATCAAATTGATAGGTTTTATTACATTTGCATGGCGCGTATGGTTACCACTTATGACGTTACCGGTGCGCGTAACTTCTTGATGTGTAAGTATTTCGAAAAGAACTACGCGTCTTCGGAGAAACAAAGTCCTGGCTACTATTGGGATCTGCAACCGGGGCAAGCTGTATTTTTCGACAATTATCAACCCCATGGAGACAGCACACTTCCATTGTCCGATTACGAACGGATGACGATTGATCTTCGTTGTTATTCAAAAGTGGAATATCCCGATGGTATGAAAAGTGGTGTCGATTTGCTCGAAGGTGAAGTACTCGATCGGAGAGTTAAAGCCAAACGAAATGCCTTGGATGCGATACTCCGTGTCGTGGGGTATCGAGACATCGACGAGTTCTTGGAACTGATTTATGGGAGCAGATATAACAAAATAGATATCTTTGAAATGACGACGGATCCTCAGTTTGGTGTATACAACAGAGGAGAACATTACCTGCTCGATCAAAATCTTGACCCGCATTTCGAGAGAATTGAGAAGCTGTACGATCAGATTGAAAAGGATGGAGAAATTTTGATTCCGAAAAAGCAACAGGACGCGATCATGGAACTCAGCCGCTTTTATTAGCGAGATTGGGAAAGCGGTTTCTCATAGTTAAAGCCTAATCCGTCGCTCTGAAAATTAACAATCGTAACTGAGTTAGCACAATGCGTTGCCTGCCTTTGGGGTAAGACTAAAATCCAATTCAAACCGATAGTTAGTTTAATTCATGGAGATAAAAGCGTTTCGGGTGTTTGTTACTGCAGGGTTTGCTGGATGCCGAATGAAAAAATGTGTGCTTAGTCGATAGTTAGCCACTTGACCAACAGTAAAGGCCTATCGTAGGATTAATACAAAGCTGGATGAAATAACTAAGTCAAACAAAATGGAGGACGCGATGGGCGAAATGACGGACCATCGTGAAGGAGGAGCGATGCGGAATTTTCGATCTCGGAAATGTCGGTATCTCAATAGAGAAGACGGCTGGTTAAAAAGGCCGCCAACCCATACCTTTGTACTTCGCTTCCGGAACATTAGTGTTTATTTAATTTGACTGGCTTTTGCGAGTTACTCGCAAAAGCATGAGTTAATGAGGTTGCCTGCAAATGAATTGCAGGCGAACTGATCCGCAAGTGTCGCAAAATAGCGCGCCCAGTGGATTTAAAGTTATAACTCAACTAATGAGCGTGCATGTATCGAGGGGTGCTGTAAGGGTACCCGGCGTACTAACTGATACGCTTGTGGGAACGCATGTTAAACGGAATTTTCTTTTTTTGCGTAGTTCCACCTGCGGTTTATGCAGGTGACGGACAATGTCGCGCAAAGGGCGGCTATAGTTTACCAGCTGTGAGAGAGTCGGCCGTGTTGTCGGATATCTCCCAGAGCGTTGAAAAGTGGGGTTTCGCGTGCGGTTAGGGACTATCCAGCACCTAGCAAGTATCGGAAGGAACCGGTTTGGCCACATCTGATTTGCCATTTTCGGGAGAAGCGCCTGATCCTACCGATGAGGGAGGATCAGCGGGTGATAATTTTAAGTTCCTAGCGGATCTGGACGATTTTTTTTCCTCTCAATATCCACACAGTTCGTTTCGAGATCATCTTAGTAAGGTGGTGTATGTCGGGGATAGCGACGATACAAATAAGGCGCAACTTCAAGATCTGATTCAACGGCATTTGGGCGCTGACGCCGTGCTGTGTACCTCCGGCCAACACCGATCGTGTATTACGAGCCTCGACCGGAAGAGTGTTCTTGTCAATAATGGGATTGCCGACAGCGAAGACATACTGTTTATTTTAACAATTCAGGGGCAGTGCGGATCGGCCTCGACGGTCGATGACCTGTTGACCAGAATGGCCGAATTCGAGACCCGATTTGGTCTCATCGTCTTGGTTTCGGGTCATATCAAACCAGACGCATTTCTGTCCACTGCTGCGCAAAAGGGTTTGTTTCCCAAGCCGGGTTGTTCCCGCGTCTATTTTGAAGCATCTGAAAAATCTATCGGCTTGATTTGGTTTGAACGACGTGCCTATACGGTTCGCCATCCAGTTTCGAAAGATTTAGACGCACTGGTCGAACTCGAGAAGCTCTGTTGGTCGCCAGCCAGACGCAGTAGTCCGGTTGATATTGAAGATCGGATTCTGACCAATCCGGCCGGCCAGTTTGTACTGGAAGTCGATGGGAAAATTGCAGGCGCCATTTATTCACAGCGTATCACTAGTACCAAAATTCTGTACCAGGCGACTAATGCGAATATCTCGCGTTCTCACGTTCCAGATGCGTGCATCGTTCAGCTTTTAGCAGTAAACACCCATCCCGAGATGCAATCGCTAGGCTTGGGTGATCAATTACTGGAATTTATGCTCCAGATTGCTGGCGCCAAAGAGCAGGTGGAAGGGGTGGTAGCCATCAGCCTCTGTAAAGACTACCCAAGCCACAATAATATGTCCATGGAAGCTTATATCGAGACGCGAGATGAGCAAGGTTTTTTAATTGATCCAATTTTGCGTTTTCACGATTGTCATGGTGCAAAGATCGAAGGATTGGTAGCGGGTTACCGACCAGCAGATACTGACAATAGGGGAAATGGCGTTCTGGTTAGTTATGATATCCACGAACGTAAACCGCGCAATCCAATGTTGGCGTTATTGTCCTCTGATCAATCGCGCGCTGAAAAATCAAATATAGACAAGTCAAGCGTACCGGAGTTTGTTGAAGTTGCGGTCTTGGCTGTTCTCGGCGACGCACGCAAATTGGCCTATGGTCCTGGGCGTTCACTAATGGACATGGGTATGGATTCGCTGGACTTAATGAAGCTGAAGGTACGATTGAGCCATAGCACCGGTGTTGACATCGATGCGACTTTTTTCTTTCGGTACAGTACCGCAGCAGCGATCATTCGTGCCTTACAAGAGTTAGTTAGTCCCGAAGCGACCGACGGTGTGCCGGTGGGTGAATCGATTGGTATTGAGGCCACCGAAGTCTGGAAGCGTCCCACCGTTCAAAAAGAAGAAATTGGATTGGATCTGCAAGATCGATGTCCGGTCGAATTAGCGGATGCGATTGCCATCATCGGAATCGGTTGCCGATTCCCCGGACATGCTGATTCGCCTGCTGCATTTTGGGAAATGTTATTTAACGCTGGTGATGCGATTACAGAAATACCACCAACACGTTGGGATTGCGATCGCTATCAGAACAAAAGTGGTGGGTCAGAAGATCTATTGGCTGGCAGATTTGGAGGAATAGTCGACGGCATCGATCAGTTTGACCCGCAGTTTTTTAGCATTTCGCCACGCGAGGCGAGTTTACTTGATCCTCAACAACGGCTGCTGCTAGAAGTCAGCTACGAAGCACTGGAACATGCCGGGCTGGCCTCTGATGTTTTGAAAGGCTCTGCTGTCGGGGTTTTTTGCGGTCTGTTTTCGCACGATTATGAGTTGTTACAAGTCAAGCAGAATGGAGATGATGATTACGAACCGTATTTCGCGACTGGCAACGCTATTTCAGTTGCAGCAGGCAGGTTAGCTTATTTCTTTGGGTTTCAGGGCACGGCGCTAACAGTCGATACAGCATGCTCCTCGTCACTGGTGGCAGTACATCTTGCCTGTCAGAGCCTGCGCCAAGGAGAAACATCGGTCGCTCTGGCGGGCGGTGTCAATTTGTTATTGTCGCCTGAACTTAGCCTTGCATTTTCGCGGGCCGGCATGTTGTCGGCGGATGGTCATTGCAAGACTTTCGATGCGAAGGCCGATGGTTATGTCCGCAGTGAAGGTTGCGGTATCGTGGTGCTTAAGCCCCTTCAAAGGGCGATACGAGATGGCGATAATGTTATTTCAATCATACGTGGTTCTGCCATCAATCAGGACGGTGCCAGCAATGGACTGACCGCTCCCAATCCTCAGTCTCAGCAGTCGGTGATACGAGAAGCATTGTCCGCGGCGAAACTCGCGCCGCACCAGGTGTCGTACGTGGAAGCGCACGGTACCGGAACTTCGCTGGGTGATCCGATTGAAGTGCAAGCATTGTCCGCGGTATATCGGAAAGAGCGTTGGCAGGATAATCCTTTGGTCATTGGTACCGTAAAAACTAATATCGGTCATACCGAAGCTGCAGCAGGGGTCGCTGGACTGATCAAAACAGCGCTGGCTTTACAGAATCGTTTTATTCCCGCCCATTTAAATTTTCAAACACCAAATCCTTTGCTCGATCTACAAGCCATACCGGCAGAAATTCCAGTTCAAGGCCGCGCTTGGGAAATACCGAAAGTCGATGGCGCGCGGCGGGTTGCTGGCATCAGTTCCTTTGGATTCAGCGGTACCAATGCGCACGTTATTCTCGAAGAGCCGCCTCCGCTTGTTAAGACGGGTATACAAGATCGCGAGCCGTCGAATATTTTGTTACCACTATCAGCCAAGACAACGACAGCGCTGGACAAACTCGTTGAGCGTTACAGCGAGTATCTTGATACTTGTACCATTTCCGAGTTCGCCGATGTTGCCGCGACAGCGGCAACGGGGCGCAATCACTATCAGTATCGAATGTGTTTTCTGGCAGACAGCGCTGCAGACGCCTCGCGCAAGCTCGCGATGTTACGTGATAATGATCATACGCCGGAAGGTGTATTTCCCGGCTCAAGATCACAGCAGCAAAACCCGCGAGTGGCGTTTTTATTTACTGGGCAAGGGTCACAAACGATCCGTATGGGTTACGAGCTTTATGAGACACGGGGCGTATTTCGTCAAGAGCTGGATCATTGCGAATCACTGCTGCGACCTTATCTAAAAGTGCCTTTATTAGATGTCATTTTTAACGGTGACGGAAAAGGCGACCTGCTCCATCAGACGGCGTATACCCAACCGGCATTGTTTGCGATCGAATATGCCTTAGCCCGCTTATGGCAGTCCTGGGGCGTTGAGCCCGCAATTGTGATGGGGCACAGCGTCGGTGAATACGCGGCCGCGTGCATAGCCGGCGTCATGAGCCTAAAGGATGCCTGCCACCTGATTGCGGAGCGCGGACGCCTTATGCAAAGCCAGCCAGCTGGTGGTGCGATGGCGGCAATATTTGCCGATTTACAGCGTGTAGATCGAGCCATTTCACCTTATCGGGAAAAAGTATCCGTCGCTGCGGTTAATGGGCCAGAGCATACCGTAATCTCTGGAAATGCCGAAATCATCGGGTTGATATGCGAACAATTGGATGCCAACGATGTGGGGGCTCAACTGTTGCAGGTGTCACATGCCTTTCATTCTCCTCTGATGGAATCGATGCTCGATGAGTTTGCGCAGATCGCTAGGGGCATCACATTTAATGCGCCGCAACTTCCCTGTATTTCTAATCTTAGTGGAAAATTGATCGACGCGGATATCACGCAGCCGGAGTACTGGATACGTCATGTGCGTGAACCTGTTCAGTTTGCTGACGGTATAGCGGCGTTAGCACAGACTGGTATCGACGCATATTTGGAAGTCGGTCCTAAACCGGTTTTGACCGGAATGGCCAAATACTGTTTGCCGGATAGTAAATCAAGCTGGTTATGTTCCATGCGCGCCGGTAGCGCCGAATCAAAATCTGAAAACAGAGAAATACTAAGCGCGGCCGCGGAATTGTACGCATTAGGTGTTGATATTAATTGGCAGGGTATCTATTCGCCGCGTAGCTTTCATAAGGCCATACTGCCGACTTATCCTTTCGAAAACAAACGATACTGGTTGCCCGAAAAAAGGATTCGTCACCACTCGGATTCAAGCAGGTCTTTAAGGGCTTTGCATCCCCTGCTTGGAACACAGATCCAATCAGCTTCTAAAGACCGACAATTTGAGAGCTGGCTATCGGCAAGAAACCCCGAATATCTGGCCGATCACTGTGTTTTCGAGCAGCCCATCGTTCCTGCGACTGCGTACATAGAAATGATGTTTGCAGCAGCCCTCAACGAGGACCCTGAAGCGAGTTGGGTGCTTGACAATGTGATACTTGAGCGGGCCTTGAGTCTGACCGATGACGATAGCCGGAATATGCAATTGATTTGCAACCCGGTTGATGATGGCGAGAAAACCTTTGAGTGTAGGATTTACAGCCGACAGCAGGGCGTGGACGAGAATGTACCAGAGTGGCGGCTGCATGTTTATGCGCGGCTTAATGTAGATGGTCCCGGCCAGGATGCGCCGCAGGACATCAATGCGCTGCAGGCGGTCTGTATACACGAATACAATGTAGAGACATTCTATGGACATCTCGCACAGCGGCATTACGGTTATGGTCCTGCATTTAAGGCGGTTAAAAAAATGTGGCGAGGAGACCGTGAGGCACTTGCGCGAATCAAATTGGTGGATTCTTCGTTAATTCTAGTCGGTAAATACAAATTGCACCCGGTGTTGTTAGACGCCTGTTTGCAAACTGCGTTGTCATTGACCAGCGCTGCAACTCTGGTGCCAGTAAGCGTAGATCGGGTGCGGCTTGTACCGTTTACAGACACGTCAGCCTGGGCACATGCCCGGATCGTTGAATCACCATCGCACAGCCAACGCGCACTGATCGCCGATATACAACTGTTAGCCGACGATGGTCGTAATATTGCGACGCTTGAGGGTGTGCGGTTTTCTCCGACAAATCATCAAGCCTTGCTTCAGCCGCTTGATGATGATCTGGATAAATTGATATACCGTGTAGCATGGCGCAGTCAACCAATAACTACCGCCGAGACATCGCTAGCTGAATCAATTGCCGCAACCCGCGAACTGGTAGTTTCGCTAAGCAAGCATGACGCGTATCGCCATGCGCAGAATGAACTCAACGAATCATCTGAGGTTTTGTCGGCGCTGGAAGAGTTGACAACGTTATACATTATTCAGGCATTGAGACAGCTAGGTCAGCCGTTAACGGTAGGCGAGCATTTTACTCTTGGCCAGTTGGCGGGCGATTTGGGTGTTTCGCCGCAACATCACAAACAACTTAGGCGGCTGCTGGACATATTGACCGAAGAAAAGTGGCTCGAATGCAAAGAGGGTGTTTGGAGGGTGGTAAAAAGCTGCCCAGGAGCTCACCCTGATACACAGTTGAACGATTTGCAGGCGCGTTACTCCGTGGCTACTTCCGAGCTCGCCTTTATTGGGCGTTGTGGTAGTCGGCTTGGTGAAGCGATGCGCGGTGAATGCGATGTGCTTGAGTTGTTGTTCCCGGAAGGCGAGCTCGGAGAAGCAACCAGTTTTTATACTGAGGCAATGGCTTTCAAGTCCATGAACCGAATGGTTGCCGAAGCCATGTCCGCGGCCGTACAAGCGCTGCCAGCCGAGCTGCCCGGTGGACGTCCGCTACGGGTTTTGGAACTGGGAGCGGGTACCGGTGGGCTGAGTGCCCATCTTCTACCGTCTTTGCGTGACCGTAAAGTCGAATATGTATTCACCGATGTATCTAATCTGTTTCTGAGTAAGGCGCGCGAGCGCTTCGGTGACTACCGATTTGTTCAGTACCGTCTATTGGATATCGAACGATCGCCGTCAGAGCAGGAATTTGTCGCGAATTATTTCGACATCGTTGTCGCTGCTAACGTGTTGCATGCCACGAAGTACCTGAATGACACGCTTACACATGTCAATGAATTATTGGTACCAGGCGGTCTTTTGATTCTGCTAGAGGGTACGGCGCGTCGCCGCTGGATAGATCTCATTTTTGGTCTAACCGACGGGTGGTGGCGATTTGAGGACTGGAGGCGGCAGGCTGCGCATCCCTTGATAAGCAATGAACAATGGATAAGTTGTTTGCAAGAACAGGGTTTTGTATCAAGTCGTGCACTTTGTCCCGATCCGACAGGCGATCAAATGTTATTCGCGCAATCGGTCGTTATTGCCCAGAAAGATAAATCGGACCCACTTGCTGAAGTTGGTCACTGGCTGATTTATGCTGATCGCCAGAATCATGGCCGGCAACTCGCTGAAAAGCTCACGTCGATTGGTCGTACGGTTACATTAGTTCAGCAAGGTGATAGTTATCAGCAAATAGAATCCAGAAGGTATTGTATTCGTGCGACTTGCGCGGAAGATCATGTCAAGGTGATTTCTGAACTGCCTTCAAACGCTACACTGCAGGGCGTTATTTTCCTCTGGCCGCTGGATAGTGGCGGGCCAGAGGAGATGATGACATCGGGTGTTACCGGACTGGCGGAGTGCGGATATGGAAGCCTGTTACATCTTATTCAGTCATTACTCGCTAACACTAAAGGTACACCGCCTAGACTTTGGCTGGTGACGCGTGGGGCTCAGGCCGTTTTACCGGTTGATCGTATAGAGGGGCTGCAACAATCGCCGGTATGGGGCATCGGAAAGGTCTTGATGCTGGAGCACCCTGAACTGCGATGTAGCCGAATAGACCTGAATCCGAGTACTAGTGCGGACGATGTACAAGCATTGTTCGAAGAATTGAGAGCCGATGTCCAAGAAGATCAGATTGCGCTCCGCGATGGTGTTCGCCGAGTAGCGCGACTGGTGTCGTCGAATCTTGGCAATACGCACACGGACGAGCTCATACCGAACCTGCGCCTGGATGTGACTGAAAGAGGTACTTTGGACCACTTGCAATATGGTGAGGTTGCACGTGAAGCGCCTGGACCGGGTGAGATTGAAATACGAGTGCGAGCGAGTGGCCTTAACTTTCGCGATGTACTGAATGCATTAGGTCGTTATCCGGGCGATCCGGGTCTGCTTGGGGACGAATGTGCCGGTGATGTGGTAAGAGTAGGTGAGGGCGTGCGGGAGTTTTCTCCGGGTGATCGAGTACTGGCCACGGCATCAGGCAGCTTTGCCACGTTTGTTACCTGTGACAGCCGTTACGCTGTCCTTGTGCCATCGCGTATGGATTATGCCGAAGCGGCCACCCTCCCGATAGCTTTTCTGACAAGCTATTACGCACTCCATCATTTGGCAAAGATTAAACCTGGTGACCGCGTACTGATACACGCAGCAACAGGTGGTGTGGGCCAAGCAGCAATTCAGATAGCCAAGCAGGCTGGTGCAGAGGTGTTTGGTACAGCGAGCCTCGCTAAGTGGGATGTGCTTCGTTCATTGGGCGTCAAACATATCATGAGTTCACGTGATCTGGATTTCGCGGCAGCAGTCATGGAAGCCACGGACGGACAGGGTGTCGATATTGCAATTAATTGCCTATCGGGTGAATTCATTCCGTGCACCTTGTCTGCTGTCGCCGACAACGGTCGCTTTATAGAGATCGGTAAATCCGGCATTTGGACGGCTGAGCAGGCGGCTGATGCAAAACCTGGTGTGTCCTACTTCATCCTCGACCTGCTTCAAATCAGAAAGGAGCAGCCCAAACTGATCAGGACGATGCTTGCCGAATTGGCAAAGCGCTTCGAAGATACTCGTTTACGGCCTTTGCCCCAGATCCGGTATTTATTCGAAGAGGCCCATGATGCATTTCGGTATATGCAACAGGCTCGACATACCGGCAAGCTTGTATTACTAAATTCAACCGAGCCCACGGACGAACAACGATCGGTTAGTTGCAATCCACAGGCAAGCTATCTGATAAGTGGTGGTCTCGGTGGCCTCGGGTTGTTGGTGGCGGACTGGCTGGTTTCGCAAGGTGCGCGGCACCTTATTCTTCTTGGCCGCAGTGATGCCAATGAACAGGCGGTTAAGAAGATTTCGACACTGGAAAACGCTGGCGCAACTGTGCATGTTGAGAAGACCGACGTTTGTGATAAAGGCCGTCTCGCCGGTATTATTTCCGGTTGCGAAAATTCCGGTTTTCCTCTGCGCGGTATTATACACGCGGTTTGGGTTCTCGCTGATGGAGCAATTATCCAGCAGGACGAAGAACGATTTCGCAAAGTTATGGCGCCGAAAATGGAAGGTGCTTGGAACCTGCATCAGCTAAGTAAGAATATTCCACTCGATTTCTTCGTTCTGTTTTCTTCGACCGCTTCATTGCTCGGCACACCAGGTCAGGCAAATCATGCTGCAGCCAATGCTTTTCTTGACCAATTAGCGCATTACCGACGTGTGCGCGGCTTGCCAGCAATGAGTATAAATTGGGGCGCTTGGTCGGATATCGGTGCTGCGGCACGCAAAGACGTTGGAGCATATTGGGAAAGTCGTGGTATCACCAGCATTAGCCCGTCCCAAGGTATCAATGCTTTTGCCAGGGCGTTTGAGTGCATGCCCGCTGAGATAGGCGTGGTGCCGATCAATTGGGATCGCTATCTGCAGCAATTCGATACCGACTGCGCGCGCGCATTCTATACCGAACAGGCAGCAGTACAGGTAGAAGTCGCAGCAGAAACAAACAGTGTAACGGACACGCTCGCTATAGAATCTAACCAGCCGCAATCGATCGATCAGCTTAGAATGGATATTCGCGAAGGCGATTCAGACAGCTTGATTCGTTACCTAAGTCTGCAAGTCAGACACGTTTTGAGGTTGGATGGATCGTATCAAATCAAGACTGAAGATTCGTTAAACGATTTGGGCCTGGACTCCCTGACTGGTATCGAGTTGAGAAACAGAATTAACAAGGATCTCGGCGTGCAGCTTTCGCTAAACCGCTTTTTTGACCGAGCAAGCCTGGCCCACTGGAGTACTTCGATACTCGATATGATGGCAGTTGACAGGCTAACTGCGAGCGACCCTGACGGTAAGGATCAAAACTACGAGGAGGTAACGTTGTGAGTCTCAATGAGTTTATCAACGAATTGTCGGAGCAGGGTATAGCGCTGGTGGTGGATGGAAAACAACTGAAAATACGCGCCCGTCAGGGTGTCCTGACGCCGACCCTGAAAGACAGAATTGCGGCCCGCAAGTCGGAGTTGCTTGATTTACTCAAGGAGAGGGGAGCTGCAACTTCACTAGAGTCTCTTCCACAAATCGTACCTGACCATGTTGACGTGAATAAGCCATTTCCGTTAACTGATATCCAACACGCTTACTGGATCGGACGCGGTGATTCGCTGGAACTGGGTAATATCGCCGTGCATGCCTACATGGAGATCGAGCATGACGAACTGGATATAGAACGTCTTGCCCGTGCCTGGCGGGCGCTAGTTCAACGCCACGATATGTTACGTATGATTATTAATCCCGATGGTGGGCAGCAGGTTCTATCATCGGTGCCCGAATATGAGATAAAGCTAATAAATCTATCCGGAAAAGACATCACTGCAGCGGAACACAGTCTGCGACGGACCCGTGAAGCCATGTCGCATCAGATATTGTCAACCGACGAATGGCCACTCTTCGACATACGCGCCACGCAATATGAAAACCACAAGGTACGGCTTCATATCAGTCTGGATATTCTCATGGCTGATCTCTGGAGCTTGTTTCGCCTATTTAGTGAATGGCGTGTACTCTATGATAATCCGTCAGAAATATTGCCTAAGCTCGAGTTGTCGTTTCGGGATTACGTGCTTGCCGAACAGTCTCTTGAAGATGAACCGTTTTTTCAGTCTTCCCGGGACTATTGGTTGGCACGGCTCGATGAATTGCATCCGGCACCAGAGTTACCAATGGCCAGGCGGCCAAGCGATATTAGTCGACCAAAATTTGTCCGCCATAGCCACGAAATTGAAAAAAGCGAATGGGAGCGACTACAGAAAATTGCTGCGGCAAGTGGCATAACCCCATCGGGGTTGTTGCTTTCGGCATTTTCAGAGGTACTGGTGCGATGGAGCAGGCATCCCCGCTTCACGCTAAATCTGACGCTATTTAATCGCCTGCCCCTGCACCCGCAAGTCAACCAGATCGTCGGTGATTTCACCTCAACTATATTGTTGTCGATTGATAATTCTGGGGACAGCAGTTTTGAGGAACGGGCAAGCAGGATTCAGAAGCAATTGTATTCCGATCTTGAACACCGTGCCTTCAATGGAGTGCGTGTGCTACGCGAACTGGCTCAGCGCCGTGCAGGTATTCCCAACGCCGCCATGCCGGTTGTTTTCTCAAGTGCGTTAGGGCTTGGCGCGGTAGAAAAAGGGGCGGTCGATACCCGACTGGGAGGACAGCTCGGTGACGTGATCTACACCATTACCCAGACCCCCCAGGTCTGGTTGGATCACCAGGTATTCGAATACCGGGGTGCGCTGAGGTTTAACTGGGATGTTGTCGAAGCGTTGTTTCCGAGCGGTATGATTGACGCAATGTTCGCAACTTACTGTGATTTGCTGCGAAACCTCGCGAATCAACCTGAGGCCTGGAAAGCGGAACAGGCGATTGATCTACGCGAAAGTCAGCATTTACGCCGAGCGCAGATAAATAACACTGGAAGTGAGCGGTCTTCAGCAATGCTTCACGAACTAGTGCAGGATCAGGCCCGCAGTAACCCAACCGTAGAAGCGGTCGTTAGTTGCAACCGGAGGTTAACTTACTCAGAACTAGCTATCGAAAGCTGCCGTCTGGCGCGAAAAGTTCGTTCATTCGGCGTGCAACCTAATTCACTGGTTGCGATCGTGCTCAACAAAGGTTGGGAGCAGGTTGTTGCTGTGCTCGGTGCACTGACTTCGGGAGCAGCCTATCTGCCTGTTGATCCGGAATTACCTGATGCAAGGCGAAAGCATTTGTTGAATCACGGTGAGGTTAGTTTGGTTATTACTGACACCGATCTGGGCAATCGCCTTGCGTGGCCAGAGGGTGTGACCACCGTTTGTATTGATGATCCGTCGCTAGCAAATGAAAGCGGCGGCCCACTGGATAACAGGCAGAAGCAGGATGACTTGGCATACGTCATCTATACCTCCGGTTCGACGGGTGAGCCAAAGGGCGTGATGATTCAGCACTCAGCAGTTGTTAATACCGTGCAGGATATCAATAGTCGGTACGATGTAACGAGTGATGATCGAGCGCTGGCGGTATCGGCGCTGAGTTTTGACCTGTCGGTGTACGATATCTTCGGGCCGCTGGCGGTCGGGGGTACCGTCGTTATACCTGATATTGATGCTATAAGAGATCCTGCGCAATGGTGGCAACTGATTCGAAAGGAACGAATTACGCTTTGGAATTCAGTGCCCGCGCTTTTTCAGATGCTGATTGATTACCTCGCAGGATCAGGAAAAGACAGTGCCTGTCATTTGCGTCTGGCAATGTTAAGTGGCGACTGGATACCATTGGAGTTACCGGGGCGTGCCCACGAGCTTTGGAAGTCATTGCAAATCATCAGTCAAGGAGGGGCAACCGAGGCTTCGATCTGGTCAATATTCTATCCAGTTGAGAAAGTTGACCCAAACTGGCAGAGCGTCCCTTACGGCACACCACTCGCCAATCAGCAGTTTTACATACTGAATGACAAATTGGAGGCTTGTCCCGACTGGGTGGCAGGGCAGCTTTATATAGCGGGTGCCGGGTTGGCGCAGGGATACTGGCGCGATGAGAAAAAAACAAAAGCGAGCTTTGTAACGCATCCCGTTAGTAGGCAACGGCTTTACAGGACCGGAGATATAGGGCGTTATTACCCCGATGGTGTGATTGAGTTTCTTGGTCGGGAAGACTCTCAAGTGAAGGTGAATGGTTACCGTATCGAACTCGGAGAAATCGAGACCGTTCTTGGTCAGAATGCGGAAGTGAAAGATGTAGTTGTCTCGGTATTCGGTGAGCGCCTCGGTGATAAGCGCCTCGTTGCTTATGTGGTACCGGTGTCCACGTACAGAGAGTTAACTGAACAACCACACGATTTTGATCCACTTAAAAAGCTGGAGTTCAAGATCGATCAGAAAGGTTTGCGTTCGGATCGCGAGCAACATCAATATATCGATCTAGGGAATGCACTCGATGAAATCGGGCAGCATGCACATATTGCACGCCAGAGTTACCGACACTTTAGTTCCGAAACAATTAAACTTACGCAAATCGGTGGTGTACTGAGCGGCCTCAGCCAATTACATCTGGAAGATGCGCCGCTACCTAAGTATCGCTATCCCTCGGCAGGCGGTCTTTATCCGGTGCAGACTTACCTTTATGTAAAGCGCAACCGGGTTGAAGGGCTGGATGGTGGCGTGTATTACTACGACCCCGAGACGCATTCGCTTGTATATCTTAGTGGGCTAAATGGTTCTACACCAGGGGTGTTTGCCGGCATTAATCAGCCGGTTGCCGATGCCGCGGCATTTGCACTTTTTTCAATCAGTCGGCCCGATGCCATCAATCCACTATATGGCGAACTTAGCCGCGACTTCTGCTTATTAGAAGCCGGCTATATGGGTCAGATCGTAATGCAAAGTTCTCCAGAGCATAGCGTTGGCCTGTGCCCTATTGGGCAACTTGATTTTAAATCGATTGCTGAACTGTTTAAGCTCGATGAGGACCAGGAGTTGTTGCAGGCATTTGTTGGGGGCGCAATTACTGCTGAAGATCAGACCCATTGGGGGGTGGATTCGACGCCGGTTAGCGAGGAAGAGCGTCTACTTTCCTATTTAAGAGAGCGGCTTCCGGCGTACATGGTTCCCAGTACCCTAGTAATGTTGGAACACATGCCTCTGACATCGAATGGGAAGATTGAGCGTAGGGCACTACCAGAACCAATACAAGTCAATGCGGATGCCGACGCGACCGACTTACCCTGTAGCCCTGAAGAAAAGAGGGTGAGCGAACTGTTTGCTCAGTGCTTAAAACAGGATGCAGTGGGCAACAAGGGAAGTTTCTTTGAGCTTGGCGGCGATTCTTTGCTTGCCACACGCCTGGTTGGGGCAATTTGCAAAGAATTTTCAGTGGATTATCAACTTAGGGATCTGTTTCAAGGCCCCACCGTGGCAGATGTTGCCGCGCGGCTTGTCGAACTTGGGGTTAGTTCGGATGGCTCTGGGGGCGAGCTTGATGGTGTCGTTCAAGAGCACGAAGAAGGAGAACTGTAACGATAAATGTATCCTGCTTGTCACATTATTATACAAAATAGTAAAACATGGAGTAAACAATTTGAATTCCCAACGATGGATTAAGCTGCCAGTACCGAGACCTCAGTCTCGCCTAAGGCTATTTTGCCTCCCCTATGCGGGTGGCGGCGCATCCATATTCCGAAATTGGCCTGAATTCGTATCAAAGGAGATAGAGATTTGTCCAGTCCAGTTGCCGGGCAGAGAAGAACGTGTGGTCGAACAATCTTTCACCAATTTAATGCGTTTGGTTAAAACACTAAGTATCGTTTTGGCGCCCAAACTTGATAAGCCGTTTGCGCTATACGGACACAGCATGGGAACATTATTAGCATTTGAGCTGGCGAGAGAGTTGCGTCGGCAGAATCGTCCAGGTCCAGTTCATATATTTGTTTCGGGTCGCTGCGCTCCACATGTAATCGATCCGGATCCACCCATTCATAGCTTGCCGGATGAAGAATTTGTAGAAGGTGTTAGGCGTTATAACGGTACGTCAGAGGAAGTGTTACAGAACAAACAATTAATGGAGATGTTTCTACCGCTGCTTCGTGCTGATTTCGAGGTGTGCGAAACTTATGTTTATCGCGATGAGCCTCCATTAGATTGCCCAGTTTCGGCTTATGCCGGACGACATGAAATCGCTCGGGACCTGTTGCAGGACTGGGCGGACTTAACGACGGGTAACTTCGAGTCAATGATATTTCCTGGCGATCATTTTTTTCTGAATACCGAACGGGCAAGGTTTGTAAGAACGATTTCCGATAGACTAAAAAGTAGTTATTTAGATAACGCGCTATCACCGGAGGCTGAACACCACCGAGCATCAGGCGGTTAAATTGGTGGTTAGAAATGAGGCTGGTGTAAAGCTAATTGGGGTCTAGCAATGCCCTGCGATTGCCGGAAGAAGCAGGCGGCATGCGGTGGTATAGGTATTTACCTCACACTATATCGGGTGAGTATATTTGATAGGGCGCCTAGAAGGTAACACGCGTCTGTTAACAGAAAATAGAATTGAGATGCAATAATAATTCTCATTAAAAAGGAAGCATTCATGCGATCGGTTGAAGAATTACTGACAAGTTTGGAGAGCAACAATATTCGGATTTGGCTGGATGAAGGCCGACTCAAATATCGCGCGCCTAAGGGTGATTTTTCCGAGCGGCTTAGGTCAGAGTTGGTAGGAAGAAAGGCGGAGATAATTGAGACTCTATCGCTGAAGAATTCATTGCCGGTGTTGAATGCCGATATGGCTAACAGGCATGAGCCATTCCCCATGACTGATATACAGCAAGCCTATTGGGTGGGGCGAAGCGGGGCCTTGGAACTTGGCAATGTGGGCGTGCATGGCTATCTCGAAATAGAAAATGATTTCGATGTCATACGACTGAACGAGGCATGGAGTCAGGTTATCGAACGACACGAAATGCTTCGAGCTGTGGCACTTGAAAGTGGGGAGCAGAAAATTCTTGAACAGGTACCACCCTACGAAATTGCAGTAGCCGATGTCAGGGAATATACGAAGGAACAATTTGACGAATACCTCAATACATTGCGAGGTGAGATGTCGCATCAGGTATTTCCATCAGACCGGTGGCCACTTTTTGATATTAGGGCAACCATTGTTGCGGATGATCGCGTTCGATTACACGTCAGCCTGGACTTGTTGATGGCAGATCTTTGGAGTATTTACTTAATATTCCAAGACTGGGCGGCATATATAAAAACTCCGGAGTACCGTCCACCCGCACCGGGAGTGTCGTTTAGGGACTATGTGCTTGCGGAAAGAGCCTTTCGAGAAACGCCAGCCTATCAACGAGCGCAGGCCTATTGGCGCCAGCGACTGGACGAGTTGCCATTGGGTCCGGATCTGCCGGTTCGTCGGTTGCATGAATCATTATCGAAAACCCCTTTCAAGCGCTTTTCTGCTCGACTTGATAGCAAGGCATGGAAAAATCTAAAAGAAAAAGCTTTAAAATCCGGATTGACACCTTCCGGGGTATTGTTAGCGGCTTATGCTGAAATTATGGGGCGCTGGAGTAAATCTCCGAAATTTAATATCAACCTGACACTTTTTAATCGCGCTCCAGTCCATGAGGATATTAATAAAATCGTTGGAGACTTTACGACGACGGTACTTCTTACGGTAGATCATTCACGTCGGGAAAGTTTTGAAGCACGTGCTCGTCGACTTCAACAACAGATCTGGCACGACCTGGATCACCGATCGGTAACAGCAGTTCAGGTTCTACGCGAGATGGCTCAGCGACGGAGTGGCTTGCCTCGGGCTGCTATGCCTGTGGTGTTTTCGAGCGCGCTCGGTCTGGATGCGTTTGATGAAGGTGCGCCAGGACTTGGGCAATTCGGTACTCAGTTGGGTGAAGTGATCACGACAATTAGTCAAACCCCGCAAGTATGGGTTGACCATCAGGCCGTCGAGCAGAGCGGTACTCTTTTGTTTAATTGGGATGCTGTGGATGGGTTGTTTCCACAGGGTATGATCGAAGCGATGTTCGATGCTTACACGGTTTTCCTGGATAGACTAGCGAATTCGGACGCAGAGTGGTGTGTGATGGATCGTGATCTGGTGCCAGCGGAGCAGATCCGCCAGCGAGCCAAGATTAACGCGACACAAAAAGAGCTGCCCGACTTACTATTGCACGAGCTGTTTCTTACTCAGATTGAACACAGAGGAGACGCTACGGCGATAATAAGTAGTAAAGGAAGGCTTAGTTACCAGGAGGTCGCCAATCGGGCCAACAAAGTTGGGAGGAAGTTGCGCGAGCTGGGAGTGCAACCCAATGAGTTAGCAGCGATTGTCATGGAGAAAGGCTGGGAACAAGTCGTGGGGGTACTCGGTATCCTGGCCTCGGGTGGTGCGTATGTCCCCATCGATCCCGACCTGCCTCAGGAGCGGCGCGAGCAGTTGTTGAGAGATGCCGGTGTCCGCTTCGTGTTGACCCAGTCCTGGAACCAGAAACGACTGAGCCGGCTAGATCAACTACAAGTATTTTCCGTCGACGATGAGGCTGTCTGGAGTGACGTTTCTGCTGAGCCGCTCGATACCGTGCAGAACACGGGGGATCTTGCTTATGTGATCTATACGTCGGGTTCAACTGGGCGTCCCAAGGGTGTCATGATTGATCATCGGGGTGCAGTAAACACAATACTCGATGTAAATAGACGCTATAGCATTAGTACGAACGACCGCGTACTGGCGCTGTCGGCTTTGAGTTTTGATTTATCAGTCTACGATATTTTTGGAATGTTGGCTGCTGGTGGCAGCATCGTCATGCCGGATGCTGGAACCGGTAAAGATCCAGCGCATTGGTCACGGTTGATGTCAGAGCATCAAGTTAGTGTTTGGAACTCGGTGCCGGCGTTATTACAGATGTTAGTCGAGCATCTTGGCCCACGCAGTGATAGCGGACAAGGTGATTTGCGGGTGGCGATGCTCAGCGGCGATTGGATACCCGTCGAATTGCCCGATCGGGTAAAAAGAAAATGGCCCGGGATTCGTGTCATTAGCCAGGGTGGTGCAACTGAAGCATCTATCTGGTCCATTTTTTACCCCATCGAAGCGGTCGATCCAACATGGACCAGCATCCCTTACGGCAAACCTTTGGACAATCAAAGCTACCATGTTTTCAGCCAAGCCCTGGAGCCCTGTCCAGTATGGGTGGCGGGTCAGCTCTACATTGGGGGTATCGGGCTGGCCAAGGGGTATTGGCGTGATGAAGAAAAGACCAATAGCAGTTTCATCATACACCCACATACAGGCGAACGACTGTACAGAACGGGTGACATGGGTCGTTATTTACCTGATGGAAATATCGAATTTTTGGGGCGCGAGGATTTTCAGGTTAAGGTAAACGGTTACCGTATTGAGCTCGGAGAAATCGAGGCGGCGATACAGCAGCATCCTTTGGTCAAGGAGTCTGTTGTTATTACTTCAGACGGAGCACGCGATGCAAAGCAACTGGTTGCTTACGTGGTTTCGGGCGATGCGGGACCGAATAAGGAGGAGGGTGCATTAAAGGCGCCTGTTCAAGGTCTAAGCCCGCTAGACAAACTGGAGTTCAAGTTGAAACAACACGCTGTACGCAACCCGGATCCGAACCAGACCTGTGTCGATCTGCGCAAACCAGATTTTGATGACCACCTCAAAGCGCTCTATGTGCGACACAGAGCGTACCGGGAATTTTTAAATTCTCCAATAGGATTTGACCAATTTAGTACTTTCATGGCCAGTTTGCTTCAGATGCGGGTTGATGAAAGTCCGCTGCCGAAGTATCGCTACCCCTCAGCGGGAAGCCTGTATCCGGTACAGACCTACGCGTATGTTAAGCCGGGTCGTATAACTGGTATCGAGGGCGGCGTGTACTACTATCATCCCGCGCAACATCAAATGGTGTTGCTGACAAGTTCCGAAGAAGTTGATAAACGGGTACGACAGGCACACGGTGGCCCAAACCAGACGATTTTTGATCAGGCGGCGTTTTCTTTGTTTTCTATTGGCGAAATGAATGCCGTTGAACCGATTTATGGACAATGGTCAAATGAATTTTGTTATCTAGAGGCTGGTTATATCGGACAATTATTGATGGACAAGGCCCCTGACTACGGACTCGGACTATGTCCCATCGGCAAAGTGGATTTCGATGAACTACGGTCCGTGTTCGACTGGCAGCCATCTCAGATGTTCTTGCAGGGCTTTTTAGGTGGTAGTGTCTTACCTGAGCAAATTGGGCAGCTGAGCTTTTCCACCGTGAAAGCCCCGCTATCTTCGGATGAACTGCGGGATTTCCTGCGTCAGAAGTTACCCCAACATATGGTACCCTCAAGCTATATTCTCCTTGATGCACTTCCGCTCAGCGCAAATGGAAAGCTCGATCGAAAAGCGTTACCAAAGCTGGATCTATCGAATAAAGAAAGTACAGAAACCTTGACTTTACCTGCCACCGATTTGGAGAAGCGTATTGCGGCGATTGTCACACAAGTGTTGGATATTGACCAGGTAGGTTTGAATAACAATTTGTTTGATCTCGGGGCGGATTCGGTGGCTATTGTACGGTTGAATAACCGGCTAACAGAAGAGTTCCGGAAAGAAATACCCGTGATAGAGATGTTTCAATATCCGACGGTAAGTTATCTTGCCACTTTTCTAAAAGATTCAGATAACAGAAAAGGTTCAACAGAGTCTGCGCATCGACGCGCGGAGAAGATTCGTCAGGCGCGGAATCGCCGGATGCGTACATAAGCCTCTCCTGAAACGAGAGATAACAAAGGCAGTAGGAGGAGAGTATGTCACAACATGATGGCATGATCGCAGTGGTTGGTATGAGTGGCCGGTTTCCCGGAGCCAAAAATTTGGATGAATTTTGGCAGATGCTGGTCGATGGGCATGCCGCTGTTACCGAATTTTCCGATCAAGAGCTCCGTGAGGCCGGTGTCGATGCTTCTCAGCTGGAGAATCCAAATTACGTTAAGAAAGGTTACGTGTTAGATGGTATCGAGATGTTTGATGCCAACTTTTTTGAATTTAGCCCCAGAGAAGCGGAGTATATCGATCCCCAGCAAAGATTGTTTTTGGAAACGGCATGGGAAGCATTGGAAGAAGCTGGTTATACGACCCGTGACGGAGGTCTTTCTGTTGGAGTGTTTGCGGGCGCCAGTTTGAGTGGCTATTTTGTCTCGTATTTTGCGGACGGGTGGTCGGTACGAGACTTGACATCGGGCATGCAAATCCAATGCGGGAACGATAAGGACTACATTTCTACGAGAACGTCTTACAAGCTTGACCTTCGAGGGCCGAGCGTGAGTCTGCAATCCGCTTGTTCAACTTCGTTGGTAGCCGTTTGCCAGGCTTATGAAAGCTTAGTGAACTATCAGTGTGACTTGGCATTAGCGGGCGGGGTCACTGTGCGCGTCCCGCATAGAGTGGGTTACATGTATGACGAAGGAGGGATATTTTCACCGGACGGGTATTGTCGTAGCTTTGATGAAGGGGCGGGTGGCACTGTATTTGGTAGTGGAGTTGGGGTTGTTGCGCTTCGGCGCCTTGAGGATGCAATTAAAGATGGCGACTACATTCATGCGGTAATAAAGGGCGCTGCAGTAAATAACGATGGGTCGATTAAAGTCGGATTTACCGCCCCCAGCGCGCGCGGCCAGTCAGAAGTTATCGCAACTGCTCAGGCGATTGCCGGTGTAAAGCCGGAAACGATCCAGTATATCGAGGCCCATGGTACAGGAACTCACTTGGGCGACCCTATCGAAGTTGCTGCTCTAACAGAAGTATTTCGTGAAAGTACACAGGAGAAGGGCTTTTGTGCGATTGGATCGGTAAAGTCGAACATAGGGCATCTGGAAGCTGCCGCGGGTATAGCGGCATTCATTAAAACGAGCCTGGCGCTGGAAAAGGGTCTTCTTCCTCCAAGTCTGCATTACGACAGACCAAATCCGAAAATAGATTTTGAAAATAGTCCATTCTTCGTTTTGAAAGAAGCAACGGATTGGCGGGGGAATGGCGTACTCCGTCGTGCCGGTGTCAGCTCTTTTGGGATCGGTGGCACCAACAGTCATATTGTGATGGAAGAGGCGCCTTTGCAGGAGCGAAGCGAAATCAAGGCGAGGGGAGCGGAGTGTTTGGTGTTATCGGCTAAGACCGAAGCAGCGCTAGAGGACCAGATC
>Ga0114931_10002212_pt1 | contig 24733 bp, 24 predicted proteins | sample 2SBtaG_FD_89579 | JGI IMG/M metagenome (GOLD analysis project Ga0114931, IMG submission 89579) | Deep subsurface microbial communities from Kolumbo volcano to uncover new lineages of life (NeLLi) - 2SBTROV14_V59a metaG | ecosystem: Environmental > Aquatic > Marine > Volcanic | place: Kolumbo... | reverse complement strand
TCCCCGCCAATAGGCAATCGATGATCGCGGGGAGGTTACGGCCTTGCGGCCTCCGATACACCCCCAGGGTGGGTCAAAATTGTTGGCCGTAGGTGGGTCAGTTTAGATGGCCATTAACACCTGGTATCATAACAGGCGTAAGGCGGCATTCAACTGCTTTGTGCCGCAATTGCCGGCAACAAGAGGCATCTGGACCTAAACTCAGAGCGAGCACGGGTCAGCGGAGGTGCTCGACAGATTTCGTTTTTCTCGTGTACGGCGCGTAAGGACTCATTATGACTGTGTCAATTTTGTGCCAGTAATTATCTATGTTCACGGGATGTTCACGGCGGTTCGTCGGAGTTTGTCGGGGTTCGCATTTTGCCGGAAGAGCGCTCAGGGCCTGCTGGAGAATGGTGCTGTTGGACAGGATTGAACTGTCGACCTCTCCCTTACCAAGGGTGCGTCTTTCCTGCCATTACCCTGAAAGTTTTTGCCACAAATTTGCCACAAGCCCAGACGGGCTAATTCGGACAATGGCGGATTTCTGCGGATTACGGCAGACAAGTATTTTGTGGCAAAAACGACCTTGAAGGGATGTTTGTTACCGTAATTATCCACTAAGTGATTGATTTTAAAGTGGAGCGGGTGATGGGGATCGAACCCACGGCCCTCAGCTTGGGAAGCTGATAAAAACCCCTAGATTTCTACGCCTTACGCCTCCTTCGCCACAAATTTGCCACATGTTTTTTAATTCAAAATCGCCGCTGCCAATGCCTCAGCCGTATCCTTCTTCGCTTGTTCCCGCTCCTTCAACAGGTGCCCGTAGACATTGAGGGTAATCTCTATCCGAGAATGTCCCATAGTGTCCTGTAGAAATTTCAGGTCCATCCCTTGCTCGATTAGCTTTGAAGCAAAATAGTGCCGAAGAGAGTAAAGGGTATATTTGGGACGTTCCTTAGTTGCTCCATTCACCGTTTCCGTGGCCACCAGGTCTGCTTCACGCATCAGGGGTAACCACGCCCCTTTTCTGAATTTACCGAGCAACTGTGGCCGCCCCGTGGCTGTTGGGAACACAAGATCAGCTTCCGAAGCCGGGCAACTGTCCTTCCATTCCCAAATCATTTCTGTAACCAGGTCAGGAAGAAAGATCGTCCGCTTCCCTGCCTTTGACTTCACAGGGCCGATAATGCCGCACTTGTCTGCACGCTGTTTAACTTCGACTTTGTCAGCATGCACGCAAGACCACGGTAAACCTCGATACTCTGACGGTCTCATTCCAGAGAAGCTAGCTAAATAGATCATAGGGCGATAACGAGTCCAGCTTTTTCTCGCGAAATCGTTCTTTTTCCCCATCACGTCCGCTGCCCCAAGAATGTCCCGCATTTCTTGATCAGAGGGGATCAGAACTTCTGAATCATCATCCTCGTAGCGACCTCCGCTTTTGATGCTGATGCCTGAAGCAGGATCATCTGCAATGTGGCCTTGATGTTTCATTTCAATCAATACTGAATGGAAAGAGGACAATGTGCGACGAGCGAGGTCCCGGCTCTTATTGTGCAAAAGCCAGTTTCTAAAATGCACAATATCGGATGGTTTGAGTTCCTGGAGGTCCTTTGGCCAGCTATATTCTTTGATCACGCGACCCCGGCGGCGATACTCCTCAAGTGTCGCTGGTTCGACCTTTTCCCTTCCGTCACGTCCAATCTTTTCGCAGACATCAAGCCACAGCTCAACGGCTTGTGGCACAGTCTTGATATGGGTGTATATCTCATCGGAAAGACTTCCGAGGTTATGGGTAAATTCTCTTGCGGCCTTCAAGGTGTCGAAGGTCTTGAATGCGTATCCTGTCTTTGCTGTGTTGCTTGGGTATCGAACCTGATATGTAGATCCTTTTTTTCCTAGCCTTTTCCTTATATCTGCCATGTCTATCCGTGTAGCAGTTTCACCTCCCTGGCATCAATGATTATTTAACGGAATCACCTTTTTATCCCCCGTTCTGCTTCGATCTGAAGCTCGCGATAAATGTTGACCAGCGTGCCTTTTTCGATTTTTAGTTTGGCTTCTATCGGATCAATAAAGAACGGCAACTTACGCCGCCCTTGTGCATCTGTTTCCGAAGCTCGTTTCATTTGTCTCTCTGTTAACTGAACCCCCATATCCGCTAAGACCTCACGGGCCTGTTTCAGGTCGATATAGCATGGATACTTCATTACTCAATCATCTCCTATTTGTGCGCAACAAATTTACAATTTGAAATCGTCTGCTGCGCTTCGATAAGGGCCTTCGCTATAGAGGTTTTCTACTTTTCGGCCATGCGTATTGTATGGCTCAACTTTCTCTCCAAACCCATTTGTTGGATTGATATAAAGGGTGGCTCCCATCGAGTATCGCACAGCTAAATCATCTTCGACTTCGTGCAACTTCTCGAACAAGGCTTGCCTGATTTCAGCGATAGGCATCTCGCCTTTTACTCTGATTTTCATTGGTAATTCCGATCTAAATATCCTTAAAATATTAACTAAATACACTTCCAGCCTATAGGCCAGCCGTTAATAATTTCTTAATTATTCCTAAAATTTGGCGGATTTCTGCGGCTTTCCGGCGACACGATTGCTGCGATCGCGCCGAACTTCCCTATCCATTTGCTGCACCAACCCGCCTTTCATGCTGCACAACTTCTTACCGGACACTGCCTGGTTAACCCACTCTGATTCCATAAACATTTCCGCCTCCTCTCCATCCTGCACGGCCCGCCATCCGGGCCTTTCCCGCCAATGATGATGAGCAACCGGGACCGCAAGAAAGGTCCCGATAGGCGGGGCCTCTTGAACAAAGAGGAGATTAAAAATGTTTAAGCTCATTACAGCCTGGGAACTGCAACAGCGTACCGATACAGAGCTGTGCGCCCTGTTTCAGAAGGTCTCGCAGGAGATAGCGAAAGCTGAACCCGGCACAGATGATCACCGAAACGCATGCGGAAGCCTTGAGAATATCAAGCGCGCTATTCACGCACGCCGGGCACCTCGTCCTAAACCTCCTGGTTTCTAACGCGATCCTCGCCAGAGCCGGTTCCGCAAGAGCGGGACCGGCTTTTTCATGTTTGGGTGACCACGAGGAACACACGAGGTTTGGGTGACAGTACCGGTGCCATCCTAATGGCATGGGAAAGCGTGCGTACAAACCGGAATCAGGCAATTACGAGCCTATTAAGCAGGCAGGGGCTGGTATGGCCTTTCTGCCGCGCCTGATCCGGCTGCGTGACGCCCCCTTATATATAGGAATGGACCGCAACAAATTTAACAACGACGTTCGGCCCTATATCACTGAAGTCCCCCTCGGAACACAAGCCATTGCCTTTGACCGACTTGAACTCGACGCCTGGGTAGATCACTATATCGAGTGCAACGGGCGTCGTCCGAAGGCCTCACAATCGGAGGACGACATATGTCGAAACGCAACAAGATGCCGGGGCTCCGCCTCAAAGGCAGTATCTGGCAAATCGAAAAACGCTGTAAGTACGCCGAAGGCGGCTGGCTCCGCGAAAGCACGGGAACGGCTAGCCGCTCTGAGGCAGAGCAAATCCTGATCCGCCGACTGGCGGAGACGGAGGAAGAGGCGCAACGGAAGATTGAAGGAATCTACAGCTTCGAGGAAGCAGCAATGCGGTACCTTGAAGAGATCGCCGATAAATCTTCCGCCGACACTGTGGCGATGCACCTGGACCAGTTGTTTCCGTTTATCGGACAAAACCCGCTGGAGCAGGTCCACGACGGCACCTTGAAGGCCTATGTGGACCATGAGACTGGGCGCGGTAAAGCGCCCAAGTCGATCAATAACGGGATCGGCGTGGTTTCAGCAGTTCTGAACCGGGCGGCAAGGGTCTGGCGGACCGAAGACGGAACCCCATGGCTCCGGCAGGCTCCGCCGAAGCTGAGCCGGTTGCCCACCAAGGGACGGCAGGCAAAGCCCTACCCGCTGTCATGGGCAGAGCAGGACAAGATGTTCAAGCTTCTGCCAAGACACGTAGCCGACGCGGCGCTTTATGCCGTGAACACGGGCTGCCGGGAACAGGAGGTCTGCCAGCTTCGCTGGGAATGGGAAGTGGAAATTCCGGATCTGGAGATCTCGGTCTTCATCCTGCCGGAAGCCATCACCAAGACCAGCACGGAGCGGGTTGTGGTGCTGAACAGTATCGCCCGGCGGGTGATCGAGTTACGACGCGGAATACACAAGGAGTTTGTGTTCACATTCCGGGGATCGCCTGTCTCGAAGCTCAACAACAGCGCATGGAAGCGAGCATGGAAGAAGGCGGGGCTGCCGACCGAGACCGGCATTTTGAAGGGGGTGCACAATTTGCGCCATACCTTCGGAAGAAGGCTTCGGGGAGCAGGTGTCGCAATGGAAACAAGGAAGGCGCTACTGGGTCACGCCAACGGCGATATCACGACCCATTACTCGGCTGCGGAGCTGAGTGAGTTGGTCGAAGCGGTCGAGATGATCGTCGATCGGGGTACTGCGCAAACCCCTACTCTGACAGTCGTAAAACGCAGCAAGGATGTTGTCGGAAAACTGTCGGAAAAAAGAAAAGGGGTTAGCAGCTACTAACTGCTAACCCCTTGATGTATGGCGCGCCCGGAGAGATTCGAACTCCCGACCACCTGGTTCGTAGCCAGGTACTCTATCCAGCTGAGCTACGGGCGCTGATTTGCAGGGGCCGAATTTTGCTGACTTCAGGCCTTTTTGTCAAATCAATTTCTTTGGCGGATGTAGTGAGGGCCGCTGCCTAGCCCTGCCCCGCCTATACAACTCACAAGGAATCCTTCCATGTCGGACCTCTTCACCCCCATCACCATCGGCCCCCTTCGGTTGCCCAACCGGGTCTTTATGGCGCCCATGACACGCAACCGCGCACCACACAATATACCGAATCCGATGATGCAGACCTACTATGCGCAGCGCGCCGGGGCGGGTCTGATCATCACCGAAGGGAGCCAGATCTCCCCCCAGGGGATAGGCTACCCCGCCACCCCGGGCATCCACAGCGAGGAGCAGGTCCAGGCATGGCGGGCCATCACCGAGGCGGTGCAGCGGCAAGGCGGCCACATCTTCTGCCAACTGTGGCACTGTGGGCGCATCTCCCACCCCGACTACCATGGGGGAGAACCGCCGGTCGCCCCCTCGGCGATCCGGCCGGCGGGACAGGCCTTCACCTACCAGGGTCTGCAGGACTTCACCACCCCCAGGGCCCTGGAGCTCGAAGAGATCCCTGGAATCGTTGCCGACTATGCCCATGCCGCCGACTGCGCCCGGCGCGCCGGCTTCGACGGGGTGGAGATCCACGCCGCAAACGGCTACCTGATCGACCAGTTCCTGCGCGACGGCAGCAACCGACGCAGTGACGCCTACGGTGGATCGGTGGAACGGCGTGCACGCTTCCTGCTCGAGGTGGTGGCCGCGGTGGTCGAGTGCCTGGGGGCCGGCCGGATCGGGGTGCGGCTGTCGCCGCTGCAGCCCTTCAACGACATGCGCGACAGCGACCCCCAGGCCACCTTCAGCCACGCCGTGAAGGCACTGAACCGCTTCGGCCTGGGCTATCTGCACATCACCGAGATGGGCCGGGAGGCCCCCGGCGCCGCCGGTCCCGCCTTCGACCTGGGGCTCCTGCGCGCCGCCTGGCGGGGTGTCTATGTCAGCAACGCGGGCTATGACAAGGCGCGCGCCAATGCCGCTATCGCCAGTGGCGCGGCGGATGCGGTCGCCTTCGGCACCCTGTTCATCGCCAACCCCGACCTGGTCAGCCGACTGCGGCGTGACAGCCCCCTCAACCAGGCCGACCCGGAGCGCTTCTATGGCGGTGACGAGCGCGGCTATACCGACTATCCGGCACTGGCTGACGGCTGAGGCGCTAGCCGTCGTCGAGTGGCGCCGCGGCCGGACCCTCGGGGCCCCGTCCCAGCCAGCCTCGCAACCTTGCCAGGCCGTTTTCCACCAGCGAATAGACCGCCGGCACCACCACCAGGGTCAGCAGGGTGGAGCTGACCATGCCACCGATCACCGCCACCGCCAGCGGGCCGTTGGTGTCTGCCCCGGCGCCTATACCGATGGCCGCAGGCAACATGGTGATGATGATGGTCAGGGAGATCATCAGCACCGGGCGCAGGCGCAGCGGGCAGGCCTCCAACAGGGCCTGGTCCACGCCCCGGCCCCGGGCCCGCTGCTGGTTGGTGAGATCGATCAGCAGGATGGAGTTCTTGGCCACCAGCCCCATCAGCAACACCAGCCCCATCATGGAGAAGATATTCAATGACATACCGGCGAGCCAGAGCCCGGCCACCCCACCGACGATGGCCAGGGGTTGGGCCAGCATGATGACGAAGGGTTGGATGAAGGAGTCGAACTGGCTCGCCAGCACCATGTAGACGAGGACGATGGCCGAGACGAAGGCGAACAGCATGTACTTGCCGGTCTTCTCGAATTCCTCGGCACGACCGATCATCTTCAGCTGGTAGCCCGGCGGCAACAACCCCCTGGCGGTATCTTTCACCAGCTGCGCAGCGGCCCCTTCGGCGATCTTCGGGGTGGCATAGAAGTTCCCGGAATAACGCAGGTCGAAGCGGGTCACCACCGCCGGGCCTATCCCCTGCCGCAGGGTCACGACGGTGTCCAGACGCACCAGTTTACCGTCGCGGCCACGCAGGTAGATGTGGTCCAGGTCGTCCGGCGAGCGAAAGCTCCCCTCCCTGGCCTTGAGCCGCACGTCATAGCGCTCCCCATCGCCGGGCAGGTCGTTGTATTTGGCCACATCCAGCCCCCCGGCCAGGACGTTAACCGCCAGGGCGATGTCGTGGGTGGAGAGGCCGATATCCTGGGCCCGGGTGCGGTCGATATGCAGGGAGAGCTGTGGCAGCTCCAATTGCAGATCCAAATCGACCCCACCCAGTTGCGGCAGGGCGTTGAGACGCTGCTGCAGCCTGCGGCTCCACTGGGCGACACTGGCCACGTCCGGTCCCAGCAGCACGAACTGGAGGGGCTCACCACGCTGCCCGCCGAGCGGGGGCACCGGGGAGGGAAAGGCCTTGATGCCCGGGATCTTCGCCAGCTCGTCGCGCAGCCGGTCGATGATCCGGTACATGTGCAGCTGACGTTGCTGGCGCGGCTGCAGGCGCACGAAGACATCGCCGCGGCTGGCCTGGCCGGTCTCGCCGGTACCGATGGTGGAGAGCCAACTGGCGATCTCCGGGTGCCGGGCCAGCACTCTTTCCACCCGCGCCAGGCGCCGATCAGTGTAGTCCAGGGTCGAGCCCAGGGGGGTCTTGAAGCTGATCAGGAAACGCCCCTCGTCCTCCTCCGGCAGGAAACCCTTGCCCAGTTGCCCAAGGAACCATCCGCTGGGCCAGACCGCCAACAGGGCCAGCACCACAACCAGCCAGCGGAACCGCAGGGCACCACGCAACAACCCGCGGTAGCCGCGTTCGAGGGCGCGAAATCCCCCTTCGAGGAACCGGTAGAGCCGGCCATGGCGTCGGCCCACCTGGAGATAGCGGGAACAAAGCATCGGCGTCAGGGTCACCGAGACGAACAGGGAGACCAGCACACCAAAGGTGATCACCACCGCGAAAGAGCGGAAGAAACTGCCGATCACCCCCTGCATGAAGACCACCGGGGCGAAAATCGAGACCAGGGTCAGGCTCGCCGCCATGACCGCAAAGACCACCTGGTTGGTGCCCTTGAGGGCGGCGGCCCTGGCATCGGATTCGATCCCCTCGCGGTGGCGATAGATGTTCTACAGCACCACGATGGCATCGTCCACCACGATACCGATCAGCAACAGCAGGCCCAGCAGGGTCATGGTGTCGAAGGTGTAGCCGAAGAAGTACATTACCACCACCGCCCCCAGCAGCGACACTGGAATGGCCAGGGCGATGATGGCGGTGGCGCGCAGGCTCTTGAGAAACAGCCAGACCACCAGGGCGGTCAACAGGCTGCCCAGCAGCAGGTGCTCCTCCAGGGCGTGTACCAGTTGGTTAATCAGATCGGCGTCGTTGGAGGCGATGGAGACCTTCATGCCGGGGGGTAACTGGGGAACGATCTCATCCCGCAGACGCTGCTTGACCGCATCGATGATAGCCACCGCGTTGCCGCCGGTGACCTTGACGATACCCAGGGCGACGGTGGGCCGGTCGTTGTAACGGGCCAGGCGTCGCTTGTCCGCCAGGCCGTCCACTACCTGGGCGATATCACCGAGGCGGATCGGGGCGCCCTCCCGGTAGGCGACGATCATCCGCCGCAGCTCGGAGGGCTGGTGAAATTCGAGATCGAGCTTGATCAGATACTCCCTGTCCCGACCCACCAGAAAGCCCCCTGGCAACTGAAAGTGCTCGCCCTGAAAGGCGCGCAGGAGATCCTGGGTGGTGATCCCATAGGCGTTCATGCGGGGGAGATCCAGATTGACCCGGATGGTGCGCTCACGCTTGCCCCCCAGGCGCACCTCCCCGACCCCGTCGATATTCTCCAGGCGCTTCTTGATCACCGTGCGCGCATACTGATTGAGCTGCTGCTGGGTACGGTCGCCCTGCAGGGCGATCCACATGATGGGGATGGCGCCGAACTCCACCTTGGCCACCACCGGCGGGTCAGCATCGTCCGGCAGGTCGCGCAACACCTGGTTGACCTTGGCCTGGACCTCGTTGAAGGCCACGTCGATATTCTTGCTCAGCTGGAAGGTGACGCGCACCACCGAGGCCCCGGGGGAGGAGGCGGACTGCACGTGTTCGATGCCGGGCACCGCGTTGACCGCGGTCTCGATCAGATTGGTGATGCTGGCGTCGATGATCTCCGGGTTGGCCCCCGGCAGGAGGGTGGTCACCGAGATCATGGGGAAATCGATATAGGGGTAGCGGCCGACCCCGATGCGCTCGAAGCTGACCAGACCGAACAGCACCAGCAGGGCACTGAGCATCCACGCCAGCACATGGCGGCGGATGGAGAGTTCCGGCAGGGTCATGGGATCTCGACCTGGATCAGGGCCCCGTCGCTGAGGAAACCGGCGCCATCGGCCACCACCGACTCACCGGCGGACAACCCCGAGAGGATCTCCACCCGGCCATCCCGCCGCAGGCCCACACTCACCCGCCGCTGCCTGGCCCGGTTTCCATCGGGGAGATAGACCACCAGGCCGGCGGGACGGCGCACCAGGCAGACCTCCGGAAGCACCAGGGCGTTTCTGTGCAGCGCCACCCGCACCCTACCGCTCACGGTCGCGCCCGGCTCCCAGGGCCCCGGGTTCTCCACATTCACGATCACCTGGGCGGAGCGGCTGCCGAAGGTGATGGAGGGACGTACCTGGCTGACCTTCGTCTCTACCACCACCCCCGGGGCCGAGGGGCTCTCCAGGCGTACCGGCAGGCCGGACCGCAGCTTCCCCAGCAGGGTCTCCGGGTAGGGCAGGCGGGCCTTGAGCCAGTGCAGATTGCCGATACGCATCAAGGGAGCGCCGACCTTCACGTAGTCGCCGATGGAGACCTGGGTCTCGTCCACCCGGCCATCGATCGGGCTGGTGATACGGGTCTTGTCCAGATCGCGCTGGGCTTGTTGCAGGCGCACCCGGGCCGCCGCCAGTTCCGCCCGCAGGGCTCCCAACTGGGCCTCGGCATCGTCCAGGGTCGACTGGTTGGTCGACTGCTTGCGCACCAGCTCGCGATAGCGCTTCACCTTCAACTGCTGGGCGCGGATCAAGGCCTGCAGACGGTCGATATCGGTCTGGGCCATGGCACGGGCGAGCCGGAAGTCCTGGTCGTCGATCGCCACCAGCAGCTCCCCCCGCTTGATGTGCGCCCCCACGTCCACCTTGACCTGGGTGAGGCGTCCCGCCACTTCGGCGGCGATCAGTGGCGCCACCTTGGCCTCGATCTGGCCCACCGAGGGTTCCCAGACCTCGAGGTCGACCTTATCCACCTGGGAGAGGGTGACCGGGATGGCAGGCGCCTGGGTCTGCTTGACCCGATCCGGGTCTTCCGCAGCCCTGGCCGTCACCAGCAACAGCGGGCAGAGGGACCAGACCAGTCGGAACCACCATTTTGCAGGTACCTTCATGCTCTCACCTCCATTAACCCCACCTTGTTCTTGGTGGATCGCGGAACCGTCCCCCCGGGATGGGGGGAAATAGGCTGAAGCCTGTGACTGCCCGGGTGGAGTGGTGCACTGGGCGATCGAATATTGCTTTCATCTAGTTACCAAGGCGGGTTAATACCCGCTGCCCGCTGGGATCGGCCAAGGCGCCCTGGAGCAGCAGCTGGAACACGGCCTGGCTGTAGCCTGCCGCTGAGCGGGCAAATGCACCCTCTTCCAGATGTACCGCAATCCGGTGATTCTCGAAGAAAAAGGTATTGGCGCCCAGCATCAGGTAGGCGAGCAGGGCCGGATCGAATTCCGTGCGCAACAGACCCACGCCCTGCCCCTGCTTTACCAGGTTCACCAGGCGATTGAAATATTCGTCGAAGACCTGTTCCGCCAGGGAGCGCTCCCGGGCATCCCCGCCCTCCATGATCTCCCGCAGGATCAGCCTCGCCGAGGCCTGATGTCGCAGCATGTCCTCGAGTTGGGAGGAGAAGAACCTCCACAGGGCCATCCCGGCGTCTTGGCCGCCGAGCGCTTCATTCAGACTGCCCATGGTCTCTTCGCAGGCGGCCTTGAGTACCGCCAGGTAGAGGTCGTCCTTGGATCCGAAATGGTGAAAGACATTGGCCTTGCTGACCCCCGCCCCCTGCGCGATCTGCTGGATCGAGACCGCGCCAAACCCCTTCCGGGCAAACAGCAGTTTGGCCTGTTCGAGAATCGTCCGCGCCCCACCGCTCCACTCCTCGGGAGCGGGTGCCGGGCACTTGGCTCGTGCCATCGGTGACCTCCCAAATTGCCATAAATACTGACTGACCGATCGATCGGTCAGTGTTTATGGCATCCTAGCAAGGCTTTTCGAGCAGGACAATCCCGGTGGCTACCGCTTGGGGAGAGGGGAAATTTCGTCCTTGCGATTTCGCATGTCCGCGCAAGGCGATGCAAAGGGGGCAAAGGCCCGTGAACCATTCACTCCTTTGCAGACTTGTGATACCAGTAACCCGAGACCGGCAGGAACCAGAAGGAACAGGCATAGCGATCCTTGGCGTAGAGCGACTTGAGGGCGCCCGAGATCTCCTCCACCCGCGCCTCGTCGGCGATCGCGACGATCAGGTTATTGATATTGCGTTGCTGCCTGAACAACCCGGCGACCGCGGAGAGGGTGGTCAGTTGCGGCGTTTCGCCGGCATGGTAGCTCGGCACCCCGTCCACCTCGTGCACCACGCAGTCGCGCACCTCCGCCCGGGCCAGCAGGGTCAGGGTCTCGTCGAGAAATTCGGTCTCGTGTAGATTGACCACCAGCATGGTCTTCATTCCGTCTCCTCCTCTTCTTCCAGCTGCTCCAGCTTACCGGCCTCACCGGCCCGCAGCAGGGCGCGACGCACCAGCACCGGCCCCACCAGCTCGGTCACCAGGGTGGTGCCGAGCAATACGTTGACCACGGTCAGGGCCAGGCTCTCGCCCTTGGCCCCCAGGGGGCTGAACTCGGCGACCACCACCAGGGAGAGACCGATGGCTATCCCCACCTGGGAGAGCAGTCCAAAGCCGATATTGGCGCGTACCGCCGGCGGGGCCTGGCCGAGCCAGGAACCGGCGGCGGCGCCCCCCAGCTTACCGGCAAAGCGGGCCAGCAGATAGACCACTCCCAGCCAGCCGAGACCCGGCAGCAGATCGACCCTCAGATAGGCCCCCGCCAAGACGAAAAAGCCAATCAGAATAGGGGCCGCCAGGGACGAAACCTGCTCACGCAGGATGCGGCTGGGAAAGGGAGCGATATTGGCCATCACGGCGCCCAGGGTCATGATCACCAACAGGGAAGAGAGGTGCAACTGGTCGGCGAGCCCTTCGATCAGGATCAGGGCGCCGACGGTCAGGGAGAGCACCGCCTCCCGTGAACCGAGCCGGCTGACCAGCCAGCCCAGGCTGGCGCCGAGGCCCAACCCCAGCAGCAGGGAACCGCCAATCTCATAGCCGGCGGTGGTCAACACAGCGAACAGCGATACATCGGTCGATCCCAGCAGGCTGCTGGCCGCCGCGGCGGCGATGGCGTAGAGGATCAGCGCGATGGCGTCGTCCATGCCGACCACCGCCAGCAGGGTGCTGGTGAGGGGACCGGCGGCGCGCATCTCGCGGATCACCAGCACCGTGGCCGCCGGCGCGGTGGCTGCGGCGATGGCCCCCAGCACCAGGGCCAGCGCCAGGTCGTCGAAAAACCACCAGATACCCAGGGTGACCATCAGGTTGGCGCCCAGGGCCTCCAGCAGCACGATGGGAAAGACGGAGCGGCCGATGCGGCGCAGGGTGCGCCACTCCAGCTCGATGCCGATGGCGAAGGCGATGGCCCCGAGGGCGAGCTCGCCGACCACGTGCAGATGCGCCAGGGCCGTATGGGAGATCACCCCGGTAAAGGAGTCCCCGAGGAACGCCCCCAGCAGCACGTATCCCGCCACCGAGGGGACACTGATCAGGCCGAACAGCCGGCCGACCGCGAAGCCGAACAGGATCGCGCCGCCGACGATCTCCAGATTATTCACGCTGCGCCATTCCCCACTCCGCCCATCGAGATCATCCGATCATAGCCTCATCATCGGGTCCCGGCTATTCGGGACGGCGATAGCGGGTCGGGTCCGCGACCCCGGCCTCTGCGAAGCCCCGGGCCCGCAGCCGGCATGAGTCGCAGACCCCGCAGGCGCGGCCCTCCGCATCCGCCTGGTAGCAGGAGACGGTGAGCCCGTAGTCCACCCCCAGTCCCACTCCCCGCTGGATGATCTGCGCCTTGCTCAGGTCGATCAGCGGGGTCTGGATCCGAAACCGCCGTCCCTCCACCCCCGCCTTGGTGGCCAGGTTGGCCAGCCCCTCGAAGGCGCGGATGAACTCGGGACGGCAGTCTGGATAGCCGGAGTAGTCCACCGCATTGACACCTATGAAGATGTCCCGGGCACCGATTACCTCGGCCCAGCCGAGGGCCAGGGAGAGAAACAGGGTGTTGCGCGCCGGCACATAGGTGACCGGTATCCCCTCCTCCAGGGTCTGGGGCACGGCGATCGCCGGGTCGGTCAGGGCCGACCCGCCGATCTCCCCCAGGCCGATGTGGATCAGCTTGTGCTCCACCACCCCCAGGGCCCCGGCCACCCGGCGGGCCGCTTGGAGTTCCGCCAGGTGGCGCTGACCATATTCCATGCTCAAGGCATGACAGGCATAGCCCTGGTGGCGGGCGATCGCCAGCACCGTGGCGGAGTCGAGTCCGCCGGAGAGCAGGATGACGGCCTTGGGCTGCATCCCTAGCGTCCCGGCTGATCGCCCCACAGGAGCTTGTGCAATTGTAATTGAAAGCGTACCGGCAGATTGTCGCGGACGATCCAGTCCGCCAGCTCGGTCGGGTCCATGGTCGGCTGGGCCGGCGAAAAGAGCACCGGACAACGCCGGGTCAGCCCCAAATCCCGGAGTTGGGTGCGGCTCCATTGGTAATCGTCCTGGCCGCAGATCACGAACTTCAACTGATCTCCCGCAGTGAGCAGATCCAGATTGCTCCACAGGTTGCGCTCCAACTCGCCGGAGCCCGGGGTCTTGACATCCACGACCCGCGAGACGCGCGGATCCACCGGGGCGATATCCAGGGCGCCGCTGGTCTCCAAGGAGACCTGGTAACCCTGGTCACAGAGGGCGCCGAGCAGTTCCGGACAGGCTCGCTGGGCCAGCGGCTCACCTCCGGTGACACACACCAGGCGCGGGCCCAGAGCCGCCACCCGCCGCAGGATCTCGTCGAGTTCCAGCCAGTCGCCACCGCTGAAGGCGTAGGCGGTATCACAGTAGTGGCAACGCAGCGGGCAGCCGGTCAGGCGCACGAATACCGTGGGGCAGCCGCTGGCGAGCCCCTCACCCTGCAGGGAGGAGAAGATCTCGGTGACGCGCAGGCGGGACATGGGCGCCGGGGATCCCCCCTCAGTGCCCCTCTTTGTGCATCCGCTGCAGACGCTTGGCCGCCAGCCTGGCCTCGGTGCTGCCGGCATAGCGCTCGCTCACCTGTTTGAACAGCTCCCGGGCCTTGGCCCAATGCTTCTTCTCATACTGGATATAGCCACTCTTGAGCAGCGCCCCGGGCACCTTGGCGCTCTGGGGATATTGCTCCACCACCTTGGTGAACTCCACCAGTGCGGTGTCGAAGTCCCGGTTCACATAGCTCGCTTCACCCAGCCAGTACTGGGCGTTGTCTTCGTAGTTACCTCCGGGGAAGCGCTTGAGAAAACGCCGAAAGGCCTTGATCGACTCCTGGTAGCGCCCCTGTTTGAGCAGATTGAAGGCCTTCTGGTAGGCGGTGGCCTCCTGCTTGGGATCGATGGGCGGATGGGACTTGGGCGGGACCGGTGGGGTGGCGGGCGTGGCCCGGCTCATGGCGGCGCTGGCGGTGGCCGAGGGGGGACTTTTGGGTTGCGGTGTCGCCCCACCTGGGGCGCCGGTCGGTGGCGTGGCGGCTGTCCCGGCGCCGGCGCCCCCGGCCGAACTCAGGCGCGACAGGCGCTGGTCGATGTCCAGATAGAGATCGCGCTGGCGTTTGTTCATGGCGTCCATGGTGTGCTTCTGCAACTCTACCTCGCCACGCAACTGCTGCACCTCCTGCTGGAGCTGCTGTAGCTGCAGAATGATGTCCGCCAGGCTCTGGTTGCGCAGAATGCGCTCCAGGCGCTGCAGGCGCTGCTCCACACTCGCCTGGGCGGGCTTGGCGGGCTGCGCCGCCGGCAGTGGAGCCACGGGGACCAGCAACAGCAGGACCAGAAAACGCCACACACCGTGAAGATTCTTCATCGTTCGGTTCCTGTCAGTAGACCAGTTCGACCCGGCGATTGAGCGCCCAGGCCTCTTCGTTGTGTTCATAGGAGGCGGGCCGTTCCTCGCCATAGCTGACGACGACGATCTGGTTGTCCGCCACGCCCTCCGCCATCAGCAGACTGCGCACCGCCATGGCGCGCTGCTCGCCTAGGGCCAGGTTGTACTCCCGGGTTCCGCGCTCGTCGGCATGACCTTCCAGGCGCACGGTCACATCGGGGTGGGTCGCCAGATACTCCGCATGGGCGCTGATCACGTCCCGATAGTCCATGCGCACATTGCTCTGATCGAAGTCGAAATAGATTACCCGGGTTGCCAGCAGGCTGTTAGGGTTCTGCAGTGGGTCGCCGGTCCAGGCCTCTCCCTGGCTGGCCGCAGAGGTGGTGGCCCCCGCGCCTGTCTGGGCACCGGTGGACTGTTCGGTGACCTCCGCCCCGCCCTCCCGGCTCGGTGTGGAGGAACAGCCGCTCAACATGAGCAGTGAGAGGCCAATGGCGAACAAGATCGTCAAGAATCTATTCATAGGGTTGTCTCCTGGATTCCCTGGTTATTTCTCGTACGGGGACCAGACCGGCTCACGCACGTCCCCCTCCTGCAGGGCGAGGCGCTGGCGCACCCGGCCATCCACCGAAACCGCCGCCAGCACCCCGCGATAACCCGCCTTGGAGGCGTAAATTATCATGCTGCTGTTGGGCGCGAAACTGGGCGACTCGTCCAGACTGCCCTGGCTCAGGACCTGCATCACTCCCGATTCCAGGTCCTGCACGGCGATCCGGTAGTTGCCATCCTCGCGGGTCACCAGGGCCAGCAGCTTGCCATCCGGTGAATAGGAGGCGCGCGCGTTGTAGGGATTCTGGAAGGTGACACGCTCGGCCGGGCCGCCATAGGAAGGAATTCGGTAGATCTGGGGCTTACCCCCCCGGTCCGATGTAAAGACGATCTGGCGGCCATCCGGCGACCAGGCCGGCTCGGTGTCGATGGCATAGTGATGGGTCAGCTGCTTGAGCTTGTGGGTCGCCAGGTCGAGTACATAGATGTCCAGATTACCCCCCTTGGAGAGGGCCATCGCCAGCTTGCGCCCGTCTGGCGACCAGGCCGGTGCGCCGTTGATGCCCTTGTAACTGGTGAGCTTCCGGCGCTGACCGGTGAAGACCTCCTGCACATAGATCGCCGACTGGCCCTGCTCGAAGGAGACATAGGCGAGCTTGCGCCCATCCGGCGACCAGGCGGGGGACAGCAAGGGCTCACTGGAGCTGACGATGGTCTGGGGGTTGTAGCCGTCCGCGTCGGCGATCCGCAGATCGATCCGTTCCGGCCCATCGCCCTGCCGCACCGAGGTGATGTAGGCGATACGGGTGGCGAAGGCCCCTGGCACCCCCATCAGTTTCTCGTAGATCAGATCGGCGATGCGATGGGCGGTGCGCCGCAGGTTGGGACCGGTGGTGGGGATGCTGTAGCCGATCAGCTGTTCGCCCCGGTAGACGTCGAAGAGCTGGAAACGCACCACATAGCCACTGGTGCCGCTGGGCTGGATATGGCCCACCACCAGGTTGTCCACACCCAGCCCGCGCCAGTCGCGAAACTCGACCTGCTCACCACGGGTGGGGCGCGCCAGCATGTCGACCTGGGGCAGGGTCTTGAAGCGGCCGCTGCGATGCAGATCGGCGGCGATGATCCCGGCCACGTCCTGGGGTGGCTGGGCCTTGCCCTGCCAACCGAAGGGCACCACGGCGATCGGCAGTGCCCCCTCCACGCCCTCGGTGATCTCGATGGTCAGATCCGCCTGGGCCGCCGCCTGCCAGGCCACCCAGAACACCACTAGATAGAAAAACTGTCGCATCTGTCTGTCACTTTCCTGTTGGTTTGAAATTGAGCCGCAAGCTGCGGAAGGACTCGAACAGGCCGCCGCTGGGTACCGGCAGGGGCGCCGCCTTGTAGACCGCGTTCTCCACCGAGCGGTCGAAGGCGGGGTTGCCACTGCCCTTGAGGATGACGACGCTGCCGGGCACCACGTCACCGCCCGGAATCAGGCGCACCTGGACGATGCAGGAGAGCCCCTCCCGGGTATTGGGGGGGCGCCGCCAGTTGCGCTCCACCTGCTGTTTGATCACCGCCACATACCGGTCGACCTCGCGGGCATTCTGCTCTGCCGCTAGCTGTTCCTGCAAGGCCCGCTCGCGGGCGGCCTGGGCCGCCGCCTCGGCCTTGCGCTTGGCCTCCGCCGCCTTGCGTTTCACCTCGGCTTGGGCCTTCCGCTTGGCCTCTGCCTTGCGCTTGGCCTCCGCCGCCGCCTTGCGCTTCGCCTCCGCCTGCGCCTTGCGTTTGGCCTCCGCGGCGGCCCGCTGTTTCTGCAGACGGGCCTGGCGCTGCTGCTCCGCGCGGCGTTTCCTGGCTGCCAATTCCTTGGCCTTGCGCTCCTTCTCCAGTTTTGCCAGGCGCCGCTTCTCCGCTGCCTGGCGGCGTTTCAGATCCCTCAGGCGCTGCTCCTCCCTGCGCAGTTGCGCCGCCTTGGCGGATTGCTTGCGGGCCTCCGCCTGCCGGAGCTTTTTCATCTCGGCCTCGACCTTGGCCGCATCCACCACCTTGGCCTGGACCACCTGGGCCTTGGGGGTGACCGCCTTAGGGCTGGACGACCAGTCGATACCGAACACCAGATAGGCGATGATCAGCAGGTGCAGCAGCAGGGCCAGGAAGGCCGCGACCGGATTGCGCTTTATGACACTCAGCAACGCCCTACTCCTGTGGCGGTTCGGTGATCAACCCCACACTGGGAGCGCCCCCGGCCTGCACCAGCACCATCGCCCGCACCACCCGGCCATACTCGGCCCCGGCGTCGCCGCGCACCATGATCGGGGTCCTGGGCTTGTATTTGAGCACCGCGCGGATCCGCGTCACCAGGGTTTGGGCGTCCACCGGCCGATCCTTGCCCTCACCGATGTCGATGTACATCCTGCCGGCCCGGTCCACGCTCACCACTACCGGTTCGGTCTCCTGGGACGCCAGGGGTTCGGCATCGGCCTGGGGCAGTTCCACCTTCACCCCCTGGGTGAGCAACGGCGCGGTGATCATGAAGATCACCAGCAGCACCAGCATGACATCGATATAGGGCACCACGTTGATCTCCGACATCAGGCGACGGCGGTTCTTCTGGCGCGCCATGATCAGCCGTGGGCCTGGCGTTGGAGGATGGTGGCGAACTCCTCGAGAAAATCGTCATAGCGGTTGTTGAGGCGCTCCACGTCATTGGCGAAGCGGTTGTAGGCCACCACTGCAGGAATCGCCGCGAACAGACCGATGGCAGTGGCGATCAGCGCCTCGGCGATGCCCGGCGCCACCGCCGCCAGGGTCGCCTGCTTGACGTTGCCCAGGGCGGTGAAGGAGTTCATGATCCCCCAGACGGTACCGAAGAGGCCCACGTAGGGGCTGGTGGAGCCCACCGTGGCGAGCATCGACAGGTGGTTCTCCAGCCCATCCATCTCCCGGCTCAGGGTCACCCGCATGGAGCGTTGGGCCCCCTGCACCACCGCCATGGGCTCGATGCTCCCCTTGGCCCGCAGGCGTGCGAACTCGCGGAAACCGGCGCGAAAGATCGCCGCCATGCCCGACTCGTCCTCCCCGTCCCGTTCGATCTGGCGATAGAGCTCCGCCAGGTCGCCACCGGACCAGAAACGGGTCTCGAACTCCCCGGCCTCCCGCTTGGCGCGCCGGATCACCCGCATGCGGTCGAAGATCACGGTCCAGGAACTCAGGGAGGCCAGCACCAGCAGACCGATGACGAACTGCACTATCGGGCTGGCATTGAGCACCAGGTGGGCGATCGACAGCTCACTCGGCATCCGGGATCTCCTCTAAAATAGACTTCGGTATGGGCCTGGGGCGCAGTTTCTGCAGATCCACACAGGCGATCTGGACCTGTCCGCTGCACAGGGGCCGCGGGTCACCCAACCGCCTGACCTCCTGCTGAAAGGTCAGGCTGGCCCGACCCTTGTGCAGGATCCGCGCAGACACCTGCAGGGCGTCATTGAAGCGCGCCGGGCGATGATACTCCAGTTCCACCCGGTGAACCGCGAATATGATCCCGTATCGAACCAGCAGCTCATCCTGCTCGAAACCGAGTTCCCGCAACCATTCGGTGCGGGCGCGCTCCATGAACTTCAGGTAGTTGGCGTAGTAGACCACCCCGCCAGAGTCGGTGTCCTCGTAGTAGACGCGCACCGGCCAGATGAATTCGCTCATGCACCCCGCCCAAACGACGTCGAGCCTAGTGAGATCGCACCGGCCCGGCAGAGTTCCCGGCTACTCCTCATCGAACAGGTCCCGCCCCCCGCCCGGCCCCTCGCCACCCAGGGGGGTCAGGCCGAAGTGCAGGTAGGCCGCCTGGGTCGCCACCCGGCCCCTGGGGGTGCGCATCATGAAGCCCTGCTGGATCAGGTAGGGTTCGAGCACGTCCTCGATGGTGCCACGCTCTTCGCCGATGGCCGCCGCCAGATTGTCGACCCCCACCGGTCCACCGGCGAACTTTTCGATCACCGCCATCAGCAGGCGCCGGTCCATGGCGTCGAAACCGCTGGCGTCGACCTTCAGCATGCGCAGGGCCCGATCCGCGAGGCCGGCGGAGACATGGCCGTCGCCCTTCACCTGGGCGTAGTCGCGCACCCGCCGCAGCAGCCGGTTGGCGATCCGCGGGGTGCCCCGGGAACGGCGGGCGATCTCCATGGCGCCATCCCGGTCGATGCCGATATTGAGGATGCCGGCGGAACGGTCGACGATGTGCGCCAGGTCGTCGGCGGAGTAGAACTCCAGACGCTGTACGATGCCGAAGCGGTCGCGCAGGGGCGAGGTGAGCAGCCCGGCGCGGGTGGTGGCCCCCACCAGGGTGAAGGGGGGCAGGTCGAGCTTGATGGAGCGGGCCGCCGGCCCCTCACCGATCATGATGTCGAGCTGAAAGTCCTCCATGGCGGGATAGAGGACCTCCTCCACCACCGGGCTGAGACGGTGGATCTCATCCACGAACAGCACGTCGTGGGGCTCCAGGTTGGTCAGCAGGGCCGCCAGATCGCCCGGGCGCTCCAGCACCGGGCCGGAGGTCTGGCGCAGGTTGACCCCCATCTCGTTGGCGATGACATGCGCCAGGGTGGTCTTGCCCAGGCCCGGTGGGCCAAAGATCAACACATGATCCAGGGCCTCACCGCGCCCACGGGCGGCAGGGATGAAGATCTCCATCTGCTCCCGCACCGCGGGCTGACCCACATAGTCGGCCAGACGACGGGGGCGGATGGCGCGATCGAAGGCCTCGTCCTCGCCGTTCGCCTCGCCCTCGATGATGCCTCGCTCCTGTTGCACGATGCCCCCTATTTGGCGGCGGCCTGTAGGGCCGCCCGGATCAGCTGTTCACTGCTCAGGCCGGGGGCCTCCACCGCCTTGACCATGCGGCTGGCGTCCTGGGGCTTGTAGCCCAAGGCGGTCAGGGCGGCCACTGCGTCGGCCAGCGGGGTGGCCGGACGCGCCGGCCCTGCAGCGCCGCGGGAGGCGGTGGCGCCGGGCGGCTCCAGATCGAGCCTGGCGAGACGGTCACGCATCTCCACGATCAGCCGCTGGGCGGTCTTCCTGCCGATCCCCGGCAGGCGCACCAGGGCCGCCAGGTCCTCGTCCTGCACGCACTGGGCGAACTCCCCGGCGTCCATGCCGGAGAGGATCCCCAGGGCCATCTTCGCCCCCACCCCATTGACCTTGAGCAGGCTGCGGAACAGGCTCCGCTCCGCCGGGGCGCGAAACCCGTACAGCACATGGGCGTCGTCGCGGATCGCCAGGTGGGTATGCAGGGTCACCGGCTGCCCGGTCTCCGGCAGCTCGACGAAGGTGGAGAGGGGGACCTCCAGCTCGTAGCCCACCCCCTGCACGTCCAGTAGCAGGAAGGGGGCCTGTTTGTCGGCGATCTCGCCGCGCAGACGGCCGATCATGCGCGCCTCCCGCCGCCGCCCTGGAGACGCGCCAGCGCGGTGCCGCCGTGGGCGTGGCTGAGGGCCACCGCCAGGGCGTCCGCGGCGTCCGCCACCGGCCGCTGGTCGAGTCGGAGGATCAGCTGCACCATGTGCTGCACCTGCACCTTGTCCGCATGTCCGCTGCCCACCACCGACTGTTTGATGCGCGTGGGGGTGTACTCCATCACCCCCAGCTGGTGGCTCACCGCCGCGCAGATCGCCGCCCCCCGGGCCTGACCCAGCTTGAGCGCCGAGGCCGGGTTCTTCGCCACGAAGACCTGCTCGATGGCCATCACCTCGGGTTGAAATTCGTCGATGACCCGGCAGATCCCGGCAAAGATCTGCCCCAGCCTGGGCGGCAGCTCCTGGCCCTCCAGGCGCAGGGTGCCGTGGGAGATGTGGATGGAACGCAGCCCATTGCTCTCGATCACCCCGTAACCGGTGATCCGCGATCCGGGATCAATGCCGAGGATGCGCTGCATTCAGTCGAGGGCTTCCAGGATCTCGTCGGCGATCTCGGCATTGGTATAGACCTCCTGCACGTCGTCCAGGTCCTCCAGCATGTCCACCATGCGTAGCAGCTTCTCCGCATCCTTGGCGTCCAGCTCTGCGCTGGTTGAGGCACTGAAGGTGACCTCGGCATTGTCCGGTTCGAGGCCGGCCTCGAGCAGTGCATCCTTCACCTGGCTGAACTCCTCCGGAGTGGTCAGGACGTCGATGGAACCGTCGTCGTTGCTGATGACATCCTCGGCGCCGGCCTCCAGGGCCGCCTCCATGACGGCGTCCTCGTCCGCCCCCGGGGCGAAACTGATCGCCCCCTGTTTGCTGAACAGGTAGGCCACCGAGCCGTCGGTGCCCAGGTTACCGCCCATCTTGGTGAAGGCGTGGCGTACCTCGGAGGCGGTACGGTTGCGGTTGTCGGTCATGCAATCGACGATCACCGCGGTACCGCCCGGGCCATAGCCCTCGTAGCGTATCTCGTCGTAGTTCTCGCCTTCTGTCCCCCCCGCGCCGCGCTTGATCGCCCGTTCGATGGTGTCCTTCGGCATGTTCGCGGCGAGCCCCTTGTCCACCGCCAGACGCAGACGGGGGTTGGCGTCGATATCACCGCCCCCCATGCGGGCGGCCACGGTGATCTCGCGGATCAGCTTGGTCCAGATCTTCCCGCGTTTTTTATCGTTGGCGGCCTTTTTGTGTTTGATATTGGCCCATTTACTGTGTCCCGCCATGGCGACCTCTCAAGAATGAAAATCCAAACGCGGCATTTTATCACCCCTGCCACGCCACAGAAACCAGGATTCCAGGGCCGAAGCCGAGGGCCTCTTCCATCCATGCGCTCGGCGGGATGGGCGCTAACGCACCACCGCCAGGGCGGAGAGGTTGAGCAGGCCGCGCACCGATGTGCTGGGGGTGGCGATGTGGGCCGACTTGGCGGTGCCCAGGAGGATCGGACCGATGGAGATCCCCTCCCCCAGCACCCTGAGCATGTTAAAGGCGATATTGGCCGCGTCCTGGCTCGGCATTACCAGCAAGTTGGCCTTGCCGCGCAGGCGCGAGTTGGGAAAGCGCTCTTCGCGCAGCTGCTCGGAGAGGGCCAGATCGGCATGCATCTCCCCCTCCACCTCGAGTTCCGGGGCACGTTCCCTGAGCAGCTCCAGGGCCTGGCGCATCTTCAGGGCCGAGGGGGAGTCGCTGTTACCGAAGTTGGAGTGGGAGAGCAGCGCCACCTTGGGCTCCAGACCGAACCAGCGCACCTCCTGCGCGCAAGACAGGCCCATCTCCGCGATCGCCTCGGCGTCCGGGTCGAGCTGCACCGAGGTGTCGGTGATGAAGAGGGTGCCGGAGTGCAGCACCAGTCCGCGCATGGAGGTGAGGTGGCGCACCCCGGGCTTGCGCCCGAGCACCAGGTCCACCTGTTTGAGGTGATTTTCGTAGCGCCCCACGGTCCCGCAGATCATGGCGTCGGCATCGTTGTTGGCCACCATCACCGCCGCCAGGGTGGTGAGGTTCTGGCGGAGGGTGCTGGCCGCCTCCTTGGGGGAGTAACCGCGGCGCGCGACCCGTTCGAACAGCAGCTTGCAGTAGTAGTCATAGTGGGGGTTGTCGTGGGGATCGAGCAGGTCGTAGTCCCGCTCCGCCCTGATGCTCAGTCCGAGCCGGCTGGCGTGGTGCTCGATCACCTCCCGGCGCCCGATCAGGATCGGCCGGGCGATGCCCTGGTCGATCACCTGCTGGCTCGCCTGCAGCACCTTCTCCTCCTCCCCCTCGGCAAACACCAGGCGGGAGTCGCGCTCCCGCGCCTTCTCGAACACCGGCCGCATGGTCATGCCGGTACGAAACACTTGGTTCTGCAGGCGCTGACGATAGAGTTCCAGGTCCACCAGGGGGCGGGTCGCCACCCCCGACTCCATGGCGGCCCGGGCCACCGCCAGCGGCACCGTCTCCATGAGTCGGGGATCGAAGGGCTTGGGGATCAGGTAGTCCGGACCGAACTGCAGCTGCTGGCCGCCATAGGCGGAGCGCACGATGTCCGAGGCCTCGGCCCGGGCCAGTTCGGCGATGGCCTGCACGCAGGCCAGCTTCATGGCGCTGTTGATCTCGCTGGCCCCTACGTCCAGGGCGCCCCGGAACAGGAACGGGAAGCAGAGGACGTTGTTGACCTGATTGGGATAGTCGGAGCGGCCGGTGGCGATCAGGGCGTCCGGGCGCACCGCACGGGCCCGCTCCGGCGCGATCTCCGGGGTCGGATTGGCCAGGGCCAGGATCAGCGGGCGTTCGGCCATCCGCTCCAGCCACTCCGGCTTGAGCACATTGGCCGCGGAGAGGCCGAGAAACAGGTCGGCCCCCTCCAGCGCCTCGGCCAGGCTGCGCCGCTCGGTGTCACGGGCATAGCGGGCCTTGTAGGGGTCCATCTGCTCTTCGCGCCTCCTGTGGACCACCCCGACGATATCGGTGACGGTGATATGCTCCCGGCGCAGCCCCAGCTCCTCCAGCAGCCCCAGGCAGGCCAGGGCCGCCGCGCCGGCGCCGGCGGTCACCAGCCTCACCTCCTCGATGCGCTTGCCCACCACCTTCAGGCCGTTGAGGATGGCGGCGCTGACCACGATGGCAGTGCCATGCTGGTCGTCGTGGAACACCGGGATGCGCATGCGCTCCTTGAGCCCCTGCTCGATGATGAAGCACTCGGGGGCCTTGATGTCTTCCAGGTTGATGCCACCGAAGCTGGGCTCCAGGCGGGCCACGGTGTCGATGAAGCGCTGGGGGTCGGTCTCGTCCACCTCGATGTCGAATACGTCGATATTGGCGAAGCCCTTGAACAGCACCGCCTTGCCCTCCATCACCGGTTTCGAGGCCAGGGCGCCGATGGCCCCCAGGCCGAGCACCGCAGTACCGTTGGTGACCACCGCCACCAGGTTGCCGCGGGTGGTGTAGTCGGCCGCGCTCAGGGGGTCGCGCACGATCTCCCGACAGGCGTCCGCCACTCCCGGGGTATAGGCCAGCGCCAGGTCCTGCTGGTTGGCCAGGGGCTTGGTGGACTTGATCTCCAGCTTGCCGGGTTTGGGAAAACGGTGGTAGGCGAGCGCAGCGCGGCGCAGTTCTTCGGACATGGAGGGACCTGATGGGATGGTGAATGATCCAGTCTAACGGGGACGAAACGCAAGCGGCCTATCTTACTGCAACTCGCGACGCTTGGCTTGCTCTGCCCTTCGGGAGGCATTTACGCTGTAGCGATCTCCGCAGCCACTCAACCCGCAATAACCGAGCAAATGAGTCGGATTAATAGCGTTCCACGCCTCCTTTCTTCAGAAAATGGGGGCCATTCCTGCGGTCTG
>Ga0114931_10002211_pt1 | contig 24747 bp, 28 predicted proteins | sample 2SBtaG_FD_89579 | JGI IMG/M metagenome (GOLD analysis project Ga0114931, IMG submission 89579) | Deep subsurface microbial communities from Kolumbo volcano to uncover new lineages of life (NeLLi) - 2SBTROV14_V59a metaG | ecosystem: Environmental > Aquatic > Marine > Volcanic | place: Kolumbo... | reverse complement strand
GGCGCGGACCCGAAGGCCCTCGACAAGGAGTACGTGCGCCGCTGGCTGGTGAGCGAGCATGGCTACAAGGGCCAGGGACCGCCGCCCGGGCTTCCGATCGAAGTCCGCTGCGAGGCCGCGGCCCGTTACATCGAGGCCTACGAACGGCTGACCGGGCACGACTTCGAGGCGAATACCGAGCCGCCCGAGCAACGCATTCGCCAGAACCTCGGGCTCTAGCGGATGAGCGAACCCGGCGATGCCGGCACCGCAGCGGAGGCGGAAGGCGAGTCCGACGCTGGATTCACGCCTGCGTACTCGAACTACGTCCTCGGCGTGCTCTTCGTCTCCTACGTCTTCAACTTCATCGATCGGACGATCCCGTCGATGCTGGTCGAGCCCATCAAGGCGGACCTGGGCATCAGCGATACCCAGATGGGCCTGCTCACGGGCACGATGTTCGCGCTCTTCTACGCGATCATGGGCATCCCGATCGCGCGGCTGGCCGACGTCTGGGTGCGCAAGAACATCATCTCCATCGGGCTGGGCCTGTGGAGCCTGATGACCGCGGCCTCCGGGCTCGTGCAGAACTTCACGCAGATGGCGGCTGCGCGGATCGGCGTCGGTGTCGGCGAGGCGGCCCTCTCCCCGCCGGCGCATTCGATGCTGGCCTCCTACTTCCCGCCGTCGCGGCGCGCGACCGCGCTCGGCATCTACGCGATGGGCATCCACATCGGGATCCTGTTCGGTGCGGTGGCCGGCGACTTCCTGCGCGAGACGTGGGGCTGGCGCACCGCGTTCATCGCGGTGGGTCTGCCCGGGGCCGCGCTGGCGCTGCTGGTGTGGTTCACGGTGAAGGAACCGCCCAGGGTGACGACGAACGCGCCGCCACCGGTCTCCGAGGTGTTCCGCTATCTCTGGCGCCTGAAGTCGTTCCGCCATGCGTCGATCGCGAGCGGACTGACGGCCTTCGCCGGCTACTCCTTCGCCTCCTGGGCCCCCACCTATCTCGAACGCGTGCACGGTCTGGTCGGCACGGAGCGCGGCCTCAAGTACGGCGTCGTCCTCGGCGTCGGCGGCGCGATCGGTTCGGTTCTCGCGGGGTGGCTCTCCGACCGCTACGGCCGGCTCGACATCCGCTGGTGGCTCTGGGTGCCCACGATCGCCACCGTCGCGCCCCTGCCGTTCACACTGGTCTTCTTCTTCCACTCCGCGGTGAATCCCGCGTTGGCCTGGGTCTTCCCCGGGCTCATCCTGGCGGCGATGTACCAGGCGCCGGTCTTCGCGACCGCGCAGTCGCTGGCGCCCGAACAGATGCGGTCGGTCGCGTCGGGCGTGCTGATCCTGATCATCAACCTGATCGGCTACGCATGCGGGCCGCCAACGGTGGGCTTCCTGAACGACTACGTGTTCGACGGGTACGGGAACGATGCGATCCGGTACTCGATGGCGGTGGTGCTCCTGGTGATGGGCTTCTGGGGCGCCGGTCATTTCCTCTGGGGCGCGCGTTTCCTCGGCGAGGATCTGCGCAACCGGCGCGTGTGAGCGCGCGCGTCACAGATCTCGACCCGCGGCATGCGGTGGAGGCGGCCGCACTGCTCGGCCGCGCGTTCCGCGACAACCCGGTGAACGTGGCCGTCATCGGCCGGGGCCCCGACGCCCGGGAACGGATCAGCGCGGCGGGAGCGGTTGCCTACATGCCCGGCGCGCTGGAGTTGGGCCGCGTCTGGGGTGCCTGGCTCGGGGACGAGCTCGCCGGCGTGCTGGTTGCGCTGCCGCCGGGACGCACCGTGCTGCCCGTGCCCCGCTGGCGCGCGTGGGGGCGGCTCCTGTGGGAGCAGGGCCCGCGCGTGGTGCACCGGTTCGGCGAGGTCGCGGCGACGCTCCACGAGCGCCACCCGGTGGTGCCGCACTGGACGCTCGCGACGCTGGGGGTCGACCCGCCCCACTGGCGCCGCGGCGTCGGCCGCGCGCTGGTCCGAGCCCTGGTCGCCGCGGCCGATCGCGCGCCGCACGGGATCTACCTCGATACCGATCGCGGCGAGAACGTCGCGTTCTACTCGGCGTCCGGCTTCGAGGTCGTCGGGACGCTCGACGTCGCCGGTGTTCGCGTGCACCGCATGTGGCGCCCTGCTCCCGGCATGGGTGACCCCGCGCAGGCGGTATGCGACCCTCGAGGGGCCACGGAGGGGGAGTGATGGAAGGTCGAGCCGCGCCGCGTCCGCTCCGGCCCGACGACGGCCGCCTGGTCCGCGGCCGCCGCAGCCGTGCGCGCATCCACGCCGCCGCGCGCGATCTCTTCCGCGAGCGCGGCTTCGACGCCACCACGCTCCGGGCCATCGCGGAACGCGCCGGCATGGGCGCGAGTTCGATCTACCGGCACATCCGCTCGAAGGAGGAACTCCTCGTCGAGCAGCTGGGCGACCTCCAGGAAGAGGCGTGGAACCGCTTCCGTCGCGGCGAAGACCGGGTCGGATCCGCGCGCGAAAGGGTGCGCGAGTTCCTCGATGCCGAGCACGCGCTGCTGGCCCGCGACCCGGACCTCACGACCATCGCGCTGCGCGCGACCACGTGGCCGGAGGCCCGCGTGGCCCGCCGCGTGCTGGCGTTGCAGGACCGCACGATCGGCCTCGTGGCCGAGATCCTGCTCTCCGCGCGCAGCCGCGGCGAACTCCGCCGAGATGCCGACGTGTTGGCCGCGGCCCGCGCAATCGCCCACGTGACGAGCGGGGCGCGCATCTCCTGGGCGAACGGGCTGCTCGACGCCGACGGGTGCCGTCGTGCGGTCGATACGGCGGTGGCGTTGTTGTTCGACGGGATCGGCGCCTAGCTTCCGATCCCGAGTTCCCGGCGCTTCTCCCGCGTGAAGCGTCGAAAGGCCTCTCCGTCCCAGGCGCGATGGTCGCCGCGCCGGTAGGCCCGGGCGTTGCGCCAGTAGTTCCAGGCGTTCAGCCGGTTCTCGGCGGCGCTGTCGCGCTGCTTGATCACCTTCGCCGGGACGCCGGCGACGATCGAGTGGGGCGGGACGATCGTCCCCTCGGTGACGACGGCGCCCGGCGCCACGATCGAGCCGCGGCCGATCACGGCGCCATCCATCACGACCGCGTGGATGCCGACCAGGCAGTCGTCCTCGACGGTGGCTCCGTGCACGGTCGCGTGATGCGTGATCGAGCAGAAGTCGCCGATGAGCGTCGGGATCTCGTAGCCGATGTGCACCATCACGAAGTCCTGGAGGTTGGTGTGGTGGCCGATCCGCACCTCCTGCGCCTCCGCCCGCACCACGCACTGGGGCCACACGGACGACTCCGCCCCGATCGTGACGCGGCCGAAGAGCTGGGCGCCCGGTGCGACCCAGGTGCTGGGGTCGATCTCGACACTCGCCACGTTCAATCCTCCGGCGGGGCGCGCGTCTTCGCGACCCGTTCCACACGGTAGCCGCGCGCGGCCAGCAGCGCGGGCAGCCCGACCGGGCCGGCCATGTGTGCGGCGCCCACCGCGACGAAGGGACAGTGGCCCTCGGAGACCAGCCGCGCGATCGCGTCCGCCATCTTCTCGTTGCGCGCGTCGATCAGCAGCGCGCCCACGGGCCCGGCCGTGGCCGTTTCGGATTCGCGCGTCAACCGGCCGATCCAGCCGATGTCGCCCTTGGACCATGCGTCCAGCATCTGGTCGACCGTGTCGGTCGCCGCCGCCGGTGCCCCGGCCCCGGCCCCGGCCCCGGCGAGCGCGGCGTCGAGCGCGGTCGCGAGCAGCTCCTCCTGGAGCGCGTCCGGGAGCGAATCGAGCACGTCGATCTGGTCTTCGAGGCGCTCGAGTCCGACGACCGGGAGCCCGGGCGGCACGTCTTCGGCGAGTGCCGACTCGGTTCCGCTCCCCGGGTCGAGTCCGGCTGCGCCGAACGCATGGGCCAGGGCCATCAGCCAGACCGCCCAGGGCTTCAGGTCGCGGACGGTGCGTTCGTCGGTGCCGCTTTCGACGAGCCAGTGCCGCAGCAGGTCGCCGGTGGCCGGCGAAACGTGGTCGAAGACCGAGTCGCCCGGCCGCCCGGTCAGCAGACCGCGTCGTGCCAGCGTCCGGGCGACCGCGTCGGGCCGCACCGACGCGGGCGCGAGTTCCAGCGCGAGCACGTCCGCGCGGGCCAGCGCTGCGCGGATCGCGGGGTCGAATGCGGCGTGGACCCGGCCCACGTGGACCGTCCCCAGCAGGTGGATCTGCGTGCCGCCCGGCGAGGTGGCCTCCCACAGCATCAGCGCGCCGGTTTCGACGGGCTCGCCCAGCACAGGGGCCGGGGCGCGGGGCAGGGCCGCGCACGAGCCCCACAGCGCCACGCTCAGCGCCCAGCCGATCGCGCGCCGGATCGGCCCCACCTTCTGCGGCCGGCGTCGGACGGCGGGCGTGCTTCGCAGGACCATGGCCGGGAGCGTAGTCTTCGGCGCGTCCAGCACGAGTTCCCCGTGGGGGATCCGTGCGCAGCGAGGGGCCGTCGCTTGCGGGACGAGGGCCCGATTCCTACTCTCCGCCGCTCCCGGGCCCCCGGCCACGCCGCGGTGCATCCCCGCACCCAGGCCAACCCACCCGCCACGATTCGGAACCCACCGCCATGGCCAAGAAGTCCCAGGTCAACCGCGACGAGAAGCGCAAGCGCCTGATCGCCAAGCATCGCGACACGCGCGCCCAGCTTCGTACGCGCCTGAACGACGCGAACGTCTCCATCGAGGAGAAGCTCGAGATCCAGGAGCAGTTCGCGAAGCTGCCGCGCAACTCGTGCCCGACCCGCCTGACGCGCCGCTGCGTGATCACGGGCCGCTCGCACGCGGTCTACCGGAAGTTCGGCCTCTCGCGGATCATGCTGCGCGAGATGACCCTGCGCGGCGAGCTGCCGGGCATGAAGAAGTCGAGCTGGTAGTCCGATGAAGCCCGACATCCATCCCGACTACCACAAGGTCCTGTTCGTCGACAACGCGACGGGCAAGGAGTGGGTGTCGCGTTCGACGCTCACGTCGGACCAGACCAAGGACGTCGACGGCGAGGAGATCCCGGTGATCCGCCTCGAGATCTCGGCCGAGAGCCACCCGTTCTGGACCGGCCAGCAGCGCTCCGTGGATTCCGAGGGCCGCGTCGATCGCTTCCGCAAGCGCTACGGACAGACGAAGGGCTAGGCGATGTCCAAGCACTGCGAGCTCACGGGAAAGCACTCGAAGGCCGGCCGCAACGTCGCGCACTCGAACACGCGCACGCCGCGCCGGTTCGACCCGAACCTCCAGGTGGTCCACCTGCGCAGCGACGCGCTGAAGCGCGACATCGCGCTGCGCGTCTCGACGCGCGCGATCCGCACCGTGCAGAAGCACGGCGGGCTCGACGGCTTCCTGGTCCACATGGACGAGCGCAAGCTGGCCCCCGAGGCGATCAAGCTGAAGCGCAAGGTCCACAAGGCGCTTCGCTAGCGGTGCCTGCCGGATGCCCCGACATTCGGGCGCCGCGCTATTCGCGGAACTCGACGGTCGCCGTGCCCGGCGTCGTGTTCTTGCCCTGGGCATTGTTGACCCAGAGTTCGACATCGGCGCGCTTCTTGCCGCCTTCTTCGTATTTCTTCACGACGCGGCCGCCGAGCGTCATCTCGTTGTCCGGCAGGTCCATCCCGCGGTACTGACAGCCGAGCTTCACGATCCGGCCGCCGTGGTCGAGCCAGTTCGAGACCAGCTCACCCAGGGCCGCGTACTTGAAGCGGCCGTGGACGATGATCGACCCCAGAGCCCTGGCCTGCGGGAACGCGAAGTCGTGATGCAGGGGGTTGAAGTCGCCGCTGCCGGCCGCGTACTTCACCAGCTGGCTGACGCCCGGCGCCTTCTTCAGCACCGGCAGCTCGTCGCCTTCCTTGAACGAATCCCAGTTCAGGGGCATGTCGTGTCCTCCGGGCCTAGTAGAAGAGGCCCTGGCCGCGCTGCTTCGCGACGACCTCGCCATCCTGGTTGGTGTAGGTGGTGACGGTGGTGACGATCAGCATCTTGCCCGTCGTCTTGCTCTCGCGGATCTGCAGGTCGCCGACCTGGCTCTTCGCGGTCAGCGTGTCGCCCGCACAGATGTCGCGGAAGTACTCGGTCTCGGTGCCGCCATCGAGTACGTTCTTCAGCCCGTGCTTGACCCCGGGGCCGGTGTTCTTCGGGCCGCTGAAGGTGTCGTTGCTCTCGCCCGGAATGAAGACCGGCGTGCCCAGGTAGGTGGGCGGGCACGGCAGGCTGCGGTACCCGGCGGCCTTCGCGGCCTCGACGTCGAAGTAGACGCGGTCCGTGTAGCCGACGCCGCGCGCGAACGCGCGCACGCTCGTCGTCGTCACTTCGTAGGTCCAGGGAGCGGATTCCACGCCGATCGCGGCTTCCATCTCCGGGGTGATCTCGAATTGTTCGGCCATGGGTCCTCCAGGGAAGGGTTCGAGTGTATCCCGGCCATCCGCCAGCTGGCTAACCTTGATCCAGCATTCGCCGCTCGACCTCGCGGCGAGAGGCGGCGAGGGGTGGGCTCCGGCTCATGGCTCGCCCCTGATCGGCGCCCGGTGGCGGGAGTCACTCGGGTGACCCAAGGCACTGGGGACAGACGAGGGGCCCTGCTGCGCTTTACTTCGCCTGCGCCCACCCCTCGCCACCTCCGTGGCCGATCGGGAATGCCGGATCAAGGCTAACGCCCCCGATAGACGGGTTCGCGCTTCTGGGAGAAGGCGCGCGGGCCCTCCTTCGCGTCGTCGCTCTGCATCACCCGGCCGGCGTGCTCGGCCTCGATGCGGAAGGCCTCCGGGAGTGGGATTCCGCTGGTGTGGAGCGCAGTGCGCTTGATCGCCTCGAGCGCCAGCGGGCCGTTGCGCGCGAGCCGGTTCGCGAAGGCCTCGGCCGTCTCGACCAGCCGTTCGGGCGCGACGACGCGATTGACGAGTCCCCAATCGAGCGCGGTCTCCGCCGAAATCGGCTCGCCCGTCAGCAGCAGTTCCATCGCGCGCGCGTAGGCGATCTGGCGCGGCAGGCGGACCATCGAGCCGCCGCCGGGCACCAACGCGCGTTGCACCTCCGTGAGGCCGAAGCGCGCGTGGGGAACCGCGACGCGGATGTCGGCGTTCAGCATGATCTCGGTGCCGCCCGCGAGCGCATCGCCGTTCACGGCCGCGATCAGGGGCTTCGTCATCTCGAAGGTCTTGAGCAGGGCCACGAACGAGATGCCCGGGTCGCCGAGCAGGCGCTCGTCCCATTCGTCCTCGGGCTCGCGGGCGCCGGTCCACAGCGGCAGGAGCTGCTTCAGGTCGCCGCCCGACGTGAAGGCGTCGCCGCCGCTGCCGGTGAGCACCGCGACGCGGACCGCATCGTCGTCGCGCACCTCGGTCCAGGCGTCGGCCAGCCGGCAGAAGCCCTCGGGGCTGATCGCATTCTTGCGTTCCGGCCGGTTGAACGTGATCCAGGCGATGCCGCCGCGCTTTTCGAAGAGGAGATCGGGCATCGCCCGAGGCTATCGCACCCGCGCGGCCCGGCGTGCCCGACGCGCTAGCGTGGGGTCTCGCCGGGAGCAGTGACGATGCGACGACGCGATGGCGACGCGGCACCGATTCCGGGCGCAGCGCGCGGCATGGGACGGGCGCCCGCGGACCCGGGCCCCGGGGCGAACGGAAGGTGCGCGGCATGACCCCGGCGGTTTCTATCCTGCTCCTGTGGGTGCTGTTCATCGGCACCCACCTCGGCCTCGCCAGCGTGCGCGTCGAACCGGGGCTGCGCAAACGCCTCGGCGAGCGCGGCTTCCTGGGCTTCTACAGTCTGCTGGCCCTCGGAGCGTTCGTTCCGCTGTGCTGGGTGTACTTCGGCAACCGGCACGCGGGCGAGTGGCTCTGGCACGTCCCGGTCGGGCCCGTGCTCCGGGCCATTCTGTACGCGGGGATGTTCGTGGCCCTGCTGCTGATCGTGGCCGGCGTGGTGCGGCCGAGTCCGGCGAGCATGACGGCCGGTGCCGCTCCGAAAGAACCGACGGAGGTGCGTGGCGCCTTCCGGATCACGCGTTCGCCGCTGGTGATGGGCTCGGCGCTGCTGATGGCGCTCCACCTGGTCCCGAACGCCAGCACCGCCGACGTCGCGTTCTTCGGCGGCTTCGTGGTCTTTGCGGTGGCCGGAGCGTGGCATCAGGACGCCCGGAAGCGCGCCTACGAGACCCCGGGTTTCGAGGCGTTCCACCGGGCCACCGGATTCTGGCCGTTCGCGCACGGGGGCTTCGCGGGCCTGCGCGAGGTCGGGGTGTCGGTGTGGCTCGTGACCGCGCTCGCGTTCCTGGCGATCCGCTGGGTCCATCCGCTCCCGCTGTGGCCCCACTGAGGGCCCGTCGAGGCCTCTTCTAGCTTCGCCGCTGCCAGGGCTCGCTGAAGAACCAGTCCAGCGCTTCTTCCTGGAAGGTCGAGCTCGGCCAGTGCCGCCCGCCTTCGTCGACCTGGAAGACGAGGGGGCAGCCCAGGTCTTCGAGTTGCTTCTTCATCCCGAGGGCGACCCGCTCGAACGGGAAGAGTTCGTCGTGCGTGCCGTACTCGACGAAGACGTGGGGCCGCGGCGTGTCCGGCGCCGCGGTCTCCTCGTCGAGCGCGAGGAAGCCCGCGGCCCAGGCCATCACCGCGCGGAAGAGGTGCGGGTTCGAGAGGCCGACGCTCACCGCATAGCTTGCACCGTCGGAGTAGCCGACCAGACCCTGGCGGCCGGAGTCGATCGGGTAGCGTCGGTAGACGAGGTCGAGGGCGAACGCGAGGAAGTCGAGGTCCGGCGATTCCGAGCCGGGTTCCTCTCCCTCCGGGCTCGTGCCCGACGCGCCCTGCATTCCCATCGCGATCAGGTCCCACGTCATGTAGAACGAGCGCGGGATCAGCACGAACGCCTGGCGCCGCTCGGCCTCCGCCTTCCACCCCTTGATCAACGCCTCGTCCTGGCGACCGGCTCCGTGCAGCACGACCAGCAGCGGGTAGCGGGTGTCCGGGTCGACTTCGTCGGGCGTGAAGAGCGCGGCCCGCTGCTGGCCGCGCTCGATCCAGACCCAGCCGGTGGGCACCTCGAAGTCCACGGCTTCGGGCGGTTGGTGGCGGACGTCGAGCTGGAGCGTATTCACGCACCCGAGGATGCCCGATCCCGCGCCGCGGTGCCGGCGCGCTCCGGCCCGCGCGGCGGCGTCACGGGACCCGGGGTGGCCAGCTCAGCACGGTGGCGCAGTGGGCGTCTCCGGGCGCAGCGTCGGGCGGACACAGGAAGTCGTGCGCCGCGATCGTGGGCGGGTCGTCGCCTTCGCCCGGTGCGATGCGGTGGCTGCGGACGCGCAATTCGCCCCGCGCCGGGTCGAAGACCAGCATCGTGATCCAGCCGAAGTGCTGGTTCGATTGGAAGTTCCGGAACAGGCTGTGCACCGCGCGGGGCGGGTCGCCGACGATGCGCGTCTGGTCGTGGGCCTTCGGTTTCAGCCAGTGCCCGGTGAGCGTCATCGCGACCTGGGGATGCGGGACGACGAGGCGCTGCCAGGCGTCGCGCGCTGCGCCTTCGCCGCGGCTGCTGACCAGGGTGCCGAGGCCTCCGTGCCCGTCGTTGCCGAACGTGTGGTGGACCAGGATCGTGGGGGTGGCCGGAAAGCGGTCGAAAAGCCGCTCGACCCACGCGAGATCGTCGCCCGCGGGCGCCGGAAGGCCCCAGTCGAGCCCGTAGTCGAGTCCGATGACCAGCATCCGGCCGCCCGCGGGCGTGGCGATCAGGCCCGCGCGGTGTCGCCCGGGTCGGGCGGCTTCGGGCCCGGGGTTGCCGTGGCCCACGTGCCGGGATCGCGGCGCGATGTCCGAGCCGTTGCCCAGGTACCAGTATTCCGGCAGCACGCAGTCCGGCGGATGGAGGCACCGGCCCCGAAGCCACGCCGGGCGCGGCGCCGGCGCGTCCGCCGCGCATGGGAGTGCGCCGTCCTCCATGCACGGAGCGCCGAACCAGCGGTCGAAGCCGTCGGTGCGCTGCGTGTGTGTCGCGAAGCGCCCTCGCTGCTGGTCGCCGTCGTGGTTTCCGAGCACGACGAGGTAGGGCAGGCCGCAGCCATCGAGCGTGTCGAACGCGGCATCGACGCGTTGCCACTGCCGCTCCGCGACTCCGCCGGGCCGCCCGGCGCCCGCCCATGCGTTTTGCACCAGGTCGCCCAGGTGGACGAGCATCCGGATCGGCATCGTGTGGTCCGTTCCGGGCTCGTTCCACGCGGCGCGTTGCTCGCAAGCGAAGCGCGTGATCGCCCGCAACGTGCGCCCGCCCACGGGCTGCGCGCTCGTCTCCGTATAGTGCTGGGTGTCCGGCATCACGAGCACGGCGAAGCAGTCCGGGCAGGATCCCTCCCCGCTGGCGCTCGCGGCCGCAAGCGCGATGCACGGCCACGCCGCCACGATGATCGCCGCCTTCCGGATCATGATCGGCCCCCCGGTCCCAACGATAGGCGCGCGGGCGGCTCCGGCTCAAGCGTGGAGCACGCCCTCGACGATCGTGACGGCCTGGCCTTCGAGGCGCACGCGTTCGCCGGCGAGGCGGACGCCGAGCCGGCCACCGCGCGCCGACGCCTGCACCGCCCGGAACCGCGTCTTGCCGGTCCGCCCCGCCCAGAACGGAGCGAGCCAGCAGTGCGCGGCGCCCGTCACCGGATCCTCGTCGATGCCGGCCATGGGTGCGAAGAAGCGGGAGACGAAGTCCACGCCGGCTTCGTCCCCTTCCGCCGTGATCGAGACGCCGGCCGCGGCCGCGCGCAGCGCCCCGAAATCGGGCGCGACCGCACGGACCGCGGAGGCATCGGCCAGCTGCAGGATCCAGGTGGGATCGTGGCCGGCATCGGGCGTGACCCGGGCACTGGCGACGGGCTCCGCCCCGATCGCGGCCACGACCGCGGGCGGAGGCGTTTCCGCGGCATTCGCGTACCGCGGGAAGTCGAGGCGGATCCATTCTCCCGCGTCCGCGTCGTCGCCGCTTCCGACGCGGTCCGCGACGAGCCGGCCGCTCCGCGTGTGGAAGGAGATGGGCCGGTCGGCCGCGGCCCGCCCCGTCGCCCACAGCGCGTGTGCGCTGGCGAGCGTGGCATGTCCGCACAGCGGCACTTCGACCGCCGGGGTGAACCAGCGCAGCGAGAAGCCCTCCGCGTGCGGCCCGACGAAGGCCGTCTCGCTGAGGTTCATCTCCGCCGCGACCGCCTGCATCCACGCGGCCTCCCGGGGTTCCTCCAGCCAGCACACCGCGGCCGGATTGCCGGCGAAGGGCCGGTCGCTGAAGGCATCGACGGTGAGCAGCGGGACGGGCATGTGGGTCTCCTCGGGCAACGGACCGATTCTAGTTGCCCCACGGTGGTGCCGGAGCCGGACACTGCGACCATGGGCATCCGGGTCCGGCCCGGACAACCCCGGACGATCGGCGAGCAAGGGCGTCCGGATCGCGGCGGCGCACTGCCTCTGGCACACTCGGTCGGCCGCGGAGGACTTCTCGTGAAACCGGTCGAAGAACTCACGCTCACCCCGGAATGGCGCCAGGCCTTCGAGCGCGTCGGCGAGCTCGTGGGCGGCCGCGTCGTTGCGGCCGAAGCGCACGAGCGCTGGCGCCCCGCGTTCTATCTCGAAGCCCTGCGCGATGGCGAATGCCTGCCGATCTACTTCCGCGGCGACCGCGGCGAGATGGATCACGGCGTCTATCCCCTCGAGCACGAACTCGGCGTGTTGCAGGTACTCGAAGCCGAGGGGATCCCGGTCCCCCACGTCTACGGGTTCTGCGATTCCCCGCGCGGCATCGTGATGGAGCGCTGCCCCGGCCGGCCCGACCTCTCGACGGCGGACAGCGACGCCGAGCGGCGCGCCGTGCTCGAGCACTTCATGGAGATCCTGGCCCGGATGCACGCGATCGGCCTCGACCGGTTCGCGGCGCTCGGCCTGCGCGCGCCCGAAAGCGCGGTCGAGGTCGGTCTCGGCGACTTCCCGCGCTGGGAGAAGAGCTTCCGGTCGAAGAAGAACCGGCCCGAGCCCCTGATCGAGTTCGTGATCGGCTGGCTGAGGCGCAACGTTCCGCAACACCGGACGAAGGCGTGCTTCCTGCAGGGCGATTCGGGGCAGTTCATCTTCGAGGACGGCCGGGTGACGGCGATGCTCGACCTCGAACTCGCCTACATCGGCGACCCGTGGGCCGACCTCGCGGGAATGTTGTGTCGCGACCTGTCCGAACCCTTCGGCGATCTGTCCCACGGCTTCCGTCACTACGCCGAACTCACCGGCGAGCCGATCGACCTCGACGTGGTGCACTACCACACGATCCGCTTCGGTCTCGTCACGCCGATGACGGTGTCCCCGCTTTGCGCCGAGCCTCCGCCGGGATTGAACCTGGCGCAGTATCTCGGCTGGAACCTGGTGTACGGCCGGATTCCGCTCGAACTCGTGGCCGGTTTCGTCGGTGCCGAGCTCGAGCCGCCGGAGCTCCCGGCCGCGGAGACGTCCCGTTATTCGGGCTTCCACGACGCGCTCGTCCGCGACCTCGACGCGATGAACGATCGCTACGAGATCGACGCGGTCCTGCGGACGGCCCAGCTCTTGCGCGAGGTCGACCGGGCCGGGGCGCGCCTCGAAGCGCAGGATCTCGACGAGGCCGGCGAGATCCTGGGACGCCGGCCCGCCGACGCGGCCGAGGCCGACCGTCTGCTCGAAGCGTTCGTGCGGGGCGCGGGTCCGGAGCACGACGCGTCCCTCACACGCTTCTTCCACCGGCGCACGCTCCGCCAGGAGGCGCTGCTGAAGCCCGCGATGCGCGAGCTGGAGCACGCGGCGCTCCACCCGGTCCGCCTCTGAGCCCGGACACGAGGCTGTTGACGCTCGTCAGCGTAGACGGGCTAGCCTGTCGGCCATGAAGTTCTCCATCATCCTCGAGGCCCAGACGTCCGACGCTTCCCGGGAGGCGGAGGCCCGCGTGCTGCGGGAATGCGTCGCGCAGGCGGTGGCGGCCGAGCGGGCCGGATTCGACCGCGTCTGGGCGGTCGAGCACCACTGCCTCAAGTGGTACGCGCACATGAGTGCGCCCGAGACCTTCCTGGCCGTCGTCGCCGGTCAGACCGAGCGCATCCGCATCGGCCACGGTGTGGTCTGTCTCCCGTTCCGGATGAACCACCCGGTCAAGGTGGCGGAGCGCGTCGCGATGCTCGACGTGCTTTCGGGTGGCCGCGTCGACTTCGGCATCGGAAAGGGCGGGACGCAACAGGAGACCGGGGCCTTCCAGACCGAGCTCGGCGACGTCGCTCCGCAGCTCGAGGCGAGCGCCCGGATGATCCCGAAGATGTGGCGGGACGAGGCGTTCGAGATCCACGAGGACTACATGGAGATGCCGCCGCGGCCGATCCATCCGAAGCCGCTCCAGGATCCGCACCCTCCGATGTACATGGCCTGCACCCGCGAGCAGACGCTCAACCAGGCCGGCGAGTGGGGGCTCGGTGCGCTGTGCCTGGGCTTCGCCGGACCCGACGACGTGGCGCAGAAGAACCGGGTCTACCGGGCCGCGATCGCGCGCCGGACCGCCGAGAGCCAGGTGCCGGACTTCCCGGTGGAACACCTCTCCGCGCTCTGCCCCGCCATCGTGCTGGGCGACGGCGACGCGGCGCGCAAGATCGGGATCCGGGGCCAGCGCTTCTTCACCGAGGCGATCCAGTACTGGTACGACCCCACTGGCCAGGCCGTCCCGCCGCGCGAGATCGTCGAAGGCGACGACCGCCAGGTCCTGGAGGCGAGCGGCGAGGCCCTCGTCGCCTATCTGCACGAGGAGAAGATCGAGGTCGGCGGCGAGTCGGCGGGCCTCTACAACCCGAACCATGCCTATGGCACGGAGCAGGATGCCATCGCCTACGTCGAGAAGCTCGTCGCGGCCGGGGCCGACGAGGTCATGTTCCTGATGCAGATGGGAACGGTTCCGCACTCAGCGATCCTCGAGAGCATCGAGCGGATCGGCAAGCGCGTGATCCCGCACTTCGATGGTTAGGCGGGCACTGCGGTCCTACGCCGCGGCCGACCGGGAACGGAGCCGCGCCGTGATGCGCAGCGGGATCACCGCCGCGAAGAGCAGCAGGAAGCTCGCGGAGACCGCATTGCCCTCGGAAACGGCACCCCCGAGGAACGTGAACGCGAAGATGAACCACACGTAGTACATCCCGGCCGTGTGGAGCCGCTTCCAGTTCCGGCGCCCGAGGGCGCGGACTGCCGCGTCGCTCGAGGTGAGCGCCAGCGAGAAGTAGAAGGCGAAGCCGAGGCCGCCGCCGATCAGGGTCGGCACGTCGACGGCGTCCTCGCCCGGATGCGCGAAGCCGTTCAGGAGCCAGACGATTGCGATCAGGTGGAGGAAGTGGGCGAAGGCGCCGGAGACGCCGACGTGGCGCCGATTCCTCAGCAGGGCCCCGGTCGCGTCGCTGCGCACGAACTGCCGCAGCGGGCGCGCGGCGAACGCGAGCAGGAAGAGGCTGGCCGAGATCCACGCCGTTGCGAGGACCCAGGCCCGCACGCCGTCGACCCCGGTGCCGAAGACCGCGAACAGCGCCCCCGTCCCCGCGAGCTGGGCGGTCGCGAGCCAGCCGAAGATTGCCCACCTCTCCAATCGCATGGCGCCCTAGTAGCGGAGCGGGAGCCGGTCGGGCCCGCGCAGGATGGTGTTCGGGCTGTATCGCACCGGCTCGTCGGCGAGCGCGAGCCCGGGCAGACGCGTTGCGAGGGCCTCGATGGCGACCCGGGTCTCGAGCCGCGCCAGCCGGGAGCCGAGACAGAAGTGCGTGCCGTGGCTGAAGGCGAGGTGGCGATTGTCCTCGCGCCCGATGTCGAAGCGGTCCGGCTCGGCGAAGCGCTCCGGGTCGCGGTTGGCGGCCGCCAGCACGAGCGCCACTTGCTGGCCGGCCCGGATCGGCCGGCCCGCGATCTCTCCGTCGCGCATCGCGACGCGGGACGTGAACTGCACCGTGCCGTCGTAGCGCAGGATCTCCTCGACGGCGCCCTCGATGCGCTTGGGTTCTTCGCGCAACCAGCGCAACTGCGACGGATTCCGGAGCAGGGCCAGGACCCCGTTCCCGATCAGCTTCGTGGTCGTCTCGTTCCCGGCCACGAGCAGCAGGACGCAGGTCGAAGCGAGTTCCTCGCGCGACAGGCGATCGCCTTCCTCCTCGGCGGCCACGAGCGCAGAGATCAGGTCGTCCCGCGGCTCCCGGCGGCGGTCGTCGGCAATGCCGAGCATGTAGGCGCCGAGTTCCCCGGTCGCACGGCGCGCGCGCGCCGCGATCTCGGGTCCGCCGTCGCCGAGGCTCGCAGCAACGTCTTCCGACCAGCGGCGGAAGCGGTCCCGGTCCGCGACCGGGACGCCGAGCAGTTCCGCGATCACCACGACCGGAAGGGGAGCCGCCAGCGCCTCCACCAGGTCGATCTCGCCATGGGCGGGCAGGGCGTCGAGGAGTTCCTGCGCCAGGTTCTCGATCCGGGGGCGCCAGCCATCGATCGCGCGCGGCGAGAACGCCTTGCTCACGAGCCCGCGGAGGCGCGTGTGGTCGGGCGGATCGAGGCGCAACATCGTCGGACTGCCGTCGACGTACGGGTCCGGCTCTCCGGCGGCCGCCAAGAGCTCCAGGATCCGGGGCCAGCGCCGCCAGTTGCGGTCCTCGGCCGAATGACTCCGGTCGCCCAGCACGTCGAGGACGTCCCGGTAGCGGGTCAGCACGTACCCATCCATCGTGGCGGATCGGTGGACCGGATCCCGCTCGCGCAATCGCCGGTAGAAGGGGTAGGGATCCTCGCGCATCCCCTTGGCTCGCGGGTTGAACACGATCCCGGTCGACGCGCGCTCCCAGACGAACCGCGCACCCATCCCCGCGGCAAAGGCCGCACGGTGCCAGCGGTCGACGGGTCGCATGCGACCGATCATCGCACCCCTGGATCCGGGGCGGAAGGGGGTCGCCCGGTGTGCGCAGCGCGGGAGAGGCCTCCGTGGTCATGCTGACGCGCATGGATGCGACACCGTCCGGTTCCGCGCCCCGGGGCATCGAGGCCGAGGCCGTCTCGCGCCGGTTGGACACCCGGCTCGCCCGGAGCGCCGGGCCCGGCGCCGCTCGCGCGCTGCGAGGACGCGTCGGTGACCGGCGCTCCCTTCTACGTGATGGCGTTCGCCGAGGGCACCATCCTGCGGACGGCCAGCCAGGCGGCGGACTGGTCGGGGGCCGATTGCGCGCGTGCCACCGCGTCGCTGGTCGCGACCCAGGTAGCGCTGCACGCGGTCGACCCGGATGCGGTGGGTCTCGGCGACCTGACCCCTGCCCGCACCGGCTACGTCCCGCGGCAGCTCGCCTGCTGGCGTCGCCAGGTGGAAGCCGCCGAGACCCGGGACGTCCCGCTCCTCTTCGAGCTCCATGCGCGTCTCTGCCGCCACGCGCCCGCCGAGAGCGAGGGCGGCGCGATCGCGCATGGGGACCATCGCTTCGACAACGTCGTTCTCGGTCCGGCGTTCGAGGTTGCGGCCGTGCTCGACTGGGAGCTCTGCACGCTCGGAGACCCGGTCGCGGACTTCTGCTGGTCGCTGCTGTACTGGGCGGATCCGGGCGATCCCGTCGTCGCCCTCGTCGACGTGCCGACGCTGGCCCCGGGCTCCGAGCGCCGCAGCGACGTGGCCGAACGTTATGCGCGCGCGTCGGGCCGCTCGCTCGACGCGTACGACTACATGATGGCCTTCAGCTGGTGGAAGCAGGCCTGCATCGTCGAGGGGTCCTGGCCCGGGCGCGCCAGGGCGCATCGGGCGGCGCCGGAAGCGGCGACCTCGACGCGCTCGGGCGCCGCGTCGACGCGTACCGGGACCACGCGGAGGCGCTCTTCTCGCGCTTCCGCTGAGGCCGGGCGATCACGCCGCGCTCTGCGGCCTCGGCGTGATCAGCGCGAGACCATTGTCGCGCATGATCGTCTTGATCTCGTCGTCCGCGAGGTCCTGGAGTTCCCGCGCATACTCGACCGGCGTGCGCATGCCCTCGGCGTGCGGCCAGTCGGAACCCATGATCAGGTTCTCGGCGCCCACGACCTCGGCGAGGCCTCTCACGTCGTCCTCGTGGAACGGGTTCAGCCAGACGTGGCGCTTGAAGGTCTCCCGCGGGTCCTCGACGAAGTCCTTCGGACTGATGCCGTAGGCGCGTTCGAAGCTCTGCATCAGCCACGGCACCCAGAGGGCGCCCATCTCGATCGAGGCCACGCGCAGGTTCGGGTGCCGGTGGAAGAGCCCGTGGCACACCAGGGCCGCGAACGTGTCGAACGGCGCGCGGCTGCCGCCGACCACGCTCTTGAAGCCCGAGCTCTTGAAGGCCTCGACGCTGCCGCCTTCGCCCCAGTCCTCGAGGTAGCGGCCGTAGCCGGCGTCGCCGCCGTGGAAGGCGACGGTGATGCCGGCCTCGTTCACGCGCGCCCAGAAGGGGTCGTAGACGGGGTCGGCCAGCGAGCGGCAGCCACTGGCGCTGCGCACCGGTGCCGAGCGCATCACGATCAGTCGGGCGTCGCGCGCGAGCGCCCACTCGAGCTCCGACACCGCATGGTCGAGATCGAGCAGGTGGAGGTAGGGCGCGGCGAAGATCCGCTCCTGGTACGAGAAGCCCCAGTCCTCGTCGATCCAGCGGTTGAACGCGCGGAACGCGGCGATCACGGCCTCCGGATCGTGGATCAACGCCTCCTCCATGCCGACGGCCAGCGTCGGGAAGAAGAACGCCCCCTGCACGCGCTGCTCCGTCATCACGCGGACACGGGCGTCGCGGTCGCGGTACTCGGGATGGATCGGCTCGAGTTCGCCGAAGGCCTCCCGGATCGACGCGCCAGCCTCGTTCCGGCCCTGGTAGTAGTCGTCGAGGCAGCCCGGGCGCGCGACCGGATCGAACGTGGGGTTCGGGATGAAACGGTTCACCTTGCCGCCGACCAGCAGCCGCTTGCGCCCGTTCACCTCGGCCCACTGCATGCAGCGCCGCTGCATCTTCGGGTCGATGTGCCGCGTGAATGCGTCTTCGGCCTCGTAGTAGTGGTTGTCGCCGTCGAAGATCTCGTACGGAAGTTCGATCATGCTTCCTCCAGCGCTGCCCGGGATCCGTCCCGCTGGCGCGCGTCAGTCACGGGACGATAGCCCGCGATCGCGCCCCCCGCGTTCAGCGCATCAGGCGGTCGGCGAGCCAGCGCCGGAACCGGCGCGAGGTCTCCGCCGGGTCGTCGAGGCCGGCGCTCGCCGTCAGGATGTTGCCCAGCAGCGCCTCGCCGAACAGCGCGGTGGCCGCGAGCCGCACCACGAAGACCGTGTCCTCCGGCTCCGGTGGCGCTTCGCCCGCCTCGGCCGCCGCCTCGACCCGCCGCGCGTGGATGCCGCGCGCCACGTCCTGCAGCATGTCCCACTCGAGGCCCTCGCCGGGCCCGGAGCCGTGCAGCACCCACCATGCGAGGAGCCGCGCGTGCCCTTCGTCGCCCAGCGTCTGCGCCACCCGCGCGAGGGAGTCCTCCGCGGTGCCGGACGCCGCCAGCAGGTCGTCCTGCAGCGCCCGCATCGCGCGGGTCTCGAGTTGCGCCATCAACCCGTCGCGGCTGCCGAAGTGGTGCAGGATGGCCGGGTGCGAGATGCCGAGATCCCGCGCCACGTCCTCGAGGTGGACCGCGTCGGGCCCGCCCTCGGCCAGGCGCCTCGAGGCGGCTGCGAGGATGCGCTCGCGAGCCTCGGCCGCCGGCCGCCGGCGCCGTTTCGGGGGTTTTTCGCTCATCCGGGGTTGCCCATCGGTCGATACTTACATTATTGTAAGTACCGCGCGACCACGCCGCACCCGTGCGCCCGGGAGCCCCGCATGGCCCAGCCCCGCACCTCCAAGCCCGACACCCGCCTCCACTTCCGCACCGCGTGGCAGGCGCTCGGCCGTCTGCGGCAGGACCCGGACCGGACCGACGAGGTCTTCGTGATCGTCCGCGCACTGTCGGGCAGGTCCGGCGAGCGGCAGTACCGCCGCTTCCGCAAGACCGCGCTCGGGCAACGGATCCTGGCGGAGAAGCGCGACCTGCTGGCGACGCTGCGCGATCGCGAGGCGCTCGCGGCGCTTCCCGAGGGCAGCCTCGGCCGCGCCTATCACGACTTCACCGAGCGCGAGCAGATCTCGGCCGATGGCCTCGTCGAGGCGAGCCACACGGTCGAGCGCGTGGAGATCGACGAAGACCGCACCCGCTTCTTCGACCGGCTGCGCGATTGCCACGACCTGCAGCACGTGGCGACCGGCTGGGGCCGCGACCTGATGGGCGAGGTGTCGGTCCTCGCGTTCGACACGGCCCAGGCCTGGCATCACGGGATCGCCTTGATCGTGGCCCAGGTCTACTGGAGCGGCGGGCCCGAGGTGCGCGCGATGATCCGCACCGCGTGGCGCCGCGGAAAGAAGGCCCGCTTCCTCGACCACGCCGACTGGGAGCGGCTCCTCCCGCTGCCGCTCGACCAGGTGCGGGCCGAGCTCGAGCTGGGCGACCCGCCGGTGTACGAACCGGTGTGGTCCGCGGGTGCACCCGCGGCCGCATAGCGAATGCGGCCGCTGTGGCCCGCCTCACGCGCCGGTCGCGGCCGGGCCCTCCAACGCGGCCGCGAACGCGTCGGCGAAGCTCCCGGCTTCACCGACGTCGAGCGCGGCCGTGGTGACGCGGATCGCGGGCGGGGTGTCGAGCCGGTGGATCTCGCCGGCCTGGACCGCATACCCCCTGGCCGCGAGCCGGAGCACCACGGGCGTCTCCTCGCGCACCGGCACCCACACGTTGAGCCCGCTCCGCCCCGTCGCCGCGATGCCGCGCGCCGCGAGGGCTGCCACGACCGCTTCCCGCCGCTCCGCGTAGCACGCGCTGGCGCGTTCGAGACGGGTCGCGACCCGGGGATCGCTCCACAGCGCAACCACGAGCTGTTGGAGCAGGTGGCTCACCCAACGCGAGCCCAGCAGCTGTCGTCCGGATACGCGGGCCACGGTCTCCTCGTCGCCGCACAGGATCGCCAGGCGCAGGTCCGGCCCCAGGGTCTTCGAGACCGATCGGACCACGGCCCAGTGGCCGTCGCGACCGCCGCATAGCGTGTGGGCCGGCGTTCCGGCCGCCACGTCGCAATGGTCGTCCTCGATCACCAGGACTTCGGGAGCGCGGTCCAGCAGCCGTCGCAGTGCACGCACGCGGTCGCGGTGGAAGCAGGCGCCAGTCGGGTTCTGGGCGCGCGGCGTCACGATCACGGCCTGGACCCCGCGTCCCAGAGCACGCTCGAAGGCCGCCGGTTCGAGCCCCGCGTCGTCGACGGCCACCGGGACCAGCACGAGTCCGAGCGCGCGCACCAGATGGAGGATGCCCGGGAACCCCGGGTCCTCGACCGCCACGCGGTCGCCGGGCCGGAGCCGGGCCGCCAGCACCCGCTCGATCCCGTCGAGCGCGCCGCTCACGACAGCGAGCGCCGGAACCGGGATGCCGTCCGCGCGAAACCGCTCGCGGGCGAGCGCCACGAGCGCGGGCGAGTGGATCTCGTCCGAGTACAGGTGCGGCGCTGGAGAGAGTCGCGCGAGGTACGGGCCGAGGCGCGGCAGCAACCGCGGGTCGGGGTTGCCGGTCGCGAGGTCCCGGGTGCCGGCGGGCAGCTCGACCCTGGCGCCCGCGGCCACCGGCGGGGCCGGCGCGATCCGGGTGCCGCGTCGTCCCGCGGTCAGCAGCAGGCCGCGCTCGCGCAGCAGCCGGTAGGCGGCGGAGACCGTGGTCGGGCTGATCCCGAGCTCGCGCGCGAGCCCGCGGACCGTCGGCAGGGCCGCGCCGGGGACGAGCCGGCCCCGGCGCACCGCCTCCTCCACCCGGGTCGCGATCTCGACCGCCGAGCCCTCTCGGATATGATCCGAGACACTCCATTGTTTCGGGTTCGGCATCAATTCGTACTGGTACAAAATGCCGGGCGCGCTCGCCACCCGGCGCCGGGGGCCCCGATTGGTTCCGCAAGCAGATCTCCAGATCGGCATCGTCGTCTTTCCCGCGGTCGAGGAGCTCGACTTCGTCGGCCCGTGGGAGGTCTTCGCCGGCCTCTTCCACGCGAACGGGGGCGGGCGGGTCCAGCTGATCGCCGAAGCGCCGGTGCCGGTCTCGTGCGCGAAGGGCCTCCGGGTGTTGCCCGATTGCGGCTTCGCGGACGCACCGGATCTCGACGTGCTGCTGGTTCCGGGCGGACAGGGGACGCGCGCCGAGGTGTCGAACCCGGCCATGATCGACTACCTGCGGGCGGCCGGGGCGCAGGCGCGTTGGGTCACCAGCGTCTGCACCGGCGCGCTGCTGCTGCACGAGGCCGGCTTCGCGCGCGGCAAGCGCGTGACCACGCACTGGGGGTTCGTGGACGCGTTGCGCGCGCGCGGCGACGTCGAGGTCCTCGACGGACCCCGCTTCGTGCGCGACGGCAACCTCGTGACCGCGGCCGGGGTCTCCGCCGGGATCGACATGGCGCTGTGGCTCGTCGGTCAGCTCTTCACGCCCGGGGTCGCTCGCCAGGTGCAGCGCTACATCCAGTACGAGCCCGCGCCGCCGTATTCGGCCGAGGTCTGACGCCGGTCCCGGCGGACCACTACCCGGGCACGGGCGTGTCACCGGGCTCCAGCGGGAGATCGGCCGGGCAGCGGAACGCCACGAGTTCGCCGCAGCCCGCGTCGAGCCGATCCCACGACGGGATCTCGAGGGCGAGCGCGGCGAAGCACGCGGTCCCCATTCCGCGCGCGGCCCCGACGCGCGCTCGCGGCCGCGCGCGCCCGGCCAACCGACGCAGCAGTTGCGAGAGCCCGGGTTCGTGCGCCAGCACGAGCGCGCACCCCGGATCGCCCAGCTCCTGCAGCGCTGCGGCGAGCTGCCCTGCCGACGCGAGATACAGGTCCTCGCGGAACACGGCGACGATTCCGGGCGCGAGGGCCGGCGCCAGCTCGGCCCATGTCTCCCGGGTGCGCAAGGACGCGGAGCAGAGCACCGTGGAGGGCGCGAACGGTCCCCCGAGGTCCGCGAGCGCGGGGCCCATCCGCCGCGCGTCGCGCCGTCCGCTCCGGCTAAGGGGACGCGCGACGTCGCGCTCCGCCGGGGCGGCTCGGGCGTGCCGCATCGCGATCAGGTGCTTCATGGGCCGCTCCGCAGGGATTGCTTATGATTGCCGTCTCGCAGGGGAGAATCCATTGTCCACGCATCCGCTCATCGAACGCTCGCAAAGCCGGGAGGTCCGGCAGGCCAAGGGGTTCCGCGAGGCCGCGGCCGCCCTGGCCGGCGAGACCCTGGCGGCCGAGCTGGAGCAGGAGCAGGCGAGCGCGCCCAACCGGAGCGCTGCGGGGAAGAAGCACCTCGTCTCGCCGAACAGCCGCCTCGCCGGCGAGCGCAAGGCGAGCCGGGATCCGGAACACGCCGCGATCGCGATGGTCCACCGCCAGGCCCATGCGGAACGCGGCCTGTTGCTGCCCGACGACATCGGGAACTTCGATCCGATCCATGCCGGCGTGGTCCTGAAGTCGGGGCCCGCAGACAAGGCACAGGGCGCCTCCGACCCCAACTTCGGCATCGACAAGATCGACATCGCCGGCATCGGCCCCGAGGACCGGCTCGCCCTGGGCGTGATGAAGTTCATCGCGCCCAGCGCCAACCGCGTCGGCACGGGCGACACGCCGCTGCGGGCGTTGCTCGAGGGACTGGCGCACACGGGCGTCGTGCTCGCGAACCGCGAAGCCGTCGTCGGCGAACTCGCGGAGAAATCCGGCCGGACGTTCTCCGATGCCCCGCCGATCCTGATGATCATCGGCAGCCAACGCTACTGGGAGCTGTGCCGGAAGCGCGAGGCCCAGCGCGGTGCTGCCTGGATCCGCGAGCTCGAACGGCTGGCGCTCGAGATCGAAGAAGCGACCGGCATCACGATCCTGTTCCTCGCCCTGCGCGTGAACAGCGACCCGGGCTGGAACTACGACGGCGGGAGCCCCGCGTTCGACGGCGAGGTCCGACTGCTGCCCGCATGGGAGCACGGCGCCGGCCGCATCAAGCCGAAGGCGAAGCCGCGCTCGCGCAAGGGCTCGGCGACGCTGGCCGACGAGATCGTCGAGGCCGACCTCGATCGCCCGGTGCGCTCCTACGCGGTCAGCGACCACTACACCGCCGGCGACCGTATCGAGCATCCGACGCTGGGTCTCGGCGTGGTCCAGGGGATCGCGGGGACCGGGAAGATCCGGGTCCACTTCGACGAGCGCAAGAGCGTGTTGGTACACGACCGCGCGCCGAGCGCCTGACCCGGTGGAGCGGCGCGCCGGGGGGGGACGCGTCGGAAGGGCCGGGCTCACGGCCGGCGGCGTGCTCGTCAGCCTGGCCGCGCTGGTCCTGCTCGCCGAGGCCTGCGCCCAGACCCCGCCGCGCGCGTCCCGCGACGCCTGCCGGATCTTTGCCGACAACCCGCAGTGGCGAGCGGCAGCCGTCAGCGCCGGCGATCGGTGGGGGGTGCACCCCGCCACGATCCTGGCCGTGATCCACCAGGAATCCCGCTTCCGGCCGACGGCGCGTCCGGGCTGGCGGCGCTTGTTGGGCGTCGTCCCGATCGCTCCGCGCTCGTCGGCCTACGGCTACGGACAGGTGAAGGACGGGACCTGGGACGACTATCGGGATCGCACCGACCGTCCGCTCGCCCGTCGCGACCGCTTCGACGACGTGGCGGACTTCGTGGGGTGGTATGCGGACGTGATCCACCGCCTGGCCGGCGTGTCGAAGGACGACCCGTTCCACCTCTATCTCGCCTACCACGAGGGGCCGAACGGCTTCCTGCGGCGCTCGTTCGACGCGAAGCCCTGGCTCCTTCGCGTCGCCAGGAAGGTGGACGATCTCGCGCGCGAGTACGCGGGGCAGTTCGAGGGCTGCGGCGGGCCGCCCGCGCTCGCACGGCGCGACTGACGAACGCGCGGGCGGGGAAACCTGCGGACTAACGTGCGAAGAGGGTCCGGCCCCCGACCACGGTCCGCATCACCTGGATGTCCGCGATCGTCTCGGGATCGACCGCGGTGGGGTCGTCGGACAGCACGACCAGATCCGCGAGCTTGCCGGCCTCGATCGAGCCGATTTCGTCTTCCATGAAGTAGGCGTAGGCGGCATCCAGCGTCATGGCCTTGAGGGCCTCCTCCGGCGTGATGCGTTCCGCCTCTCCGATGATCTTCCCGCTCGTGCTCTCGCGATTGACGGCCGACCACAACAGACGAAGCGGTTCCATCGGGACGACCGGGGCATCGGTGTGGATGGTGAAGTGGAGGCCGCGGTCCCGCGCGGAGCGCGTAGGGCTCATGCGCGCTGCCCGCTTCGGCCCCATGAAGACGTCGCGGTGCCTGTCTCCCCAGTAGTAGGTGTGCAACACGAAGAAGGACGGGACCGCTCCGAGCGCGACCATCCGGTCGAGCTGGTCGTCGCGCGCCATCTGCGCGTGGATGAAGATCGGCCGATCGTCCTCGCGCGGATGTTCGGCCTGCGCACGCTCGAACGCCGCGAGCGCGTCGTCGATCGCAGCATCCCCGTTGGTATGGATGGCGACCTGGAAGCCGCCGGCGTAGAGGCGCGTGACGAGATCCGAGAGCGCCGCGGCCGACATCGCCGGGAAGCCGCGATAGTCAGGGTCGTCGCCCGGCGGCACGAAGTAGGGCTCGCTGAGGTAGCCCGTGTACCCCTGGATCGAGCCGTCGTCCACGATCTTCACCGCGCCGAGCGAGAGGTAGGGGCTCGAGGAGAAG
>Ga0114931_10002210_pt1 | contig 24748 bp, 9 predicted proteins | sample 2SBtaG_FD_89579 | JGI IMG/M metagenome (GOLD analysis project Ga0114931, IMG submission 89579) | Deep subsurface microbial communities from Kolumbo volcano to uncover new lineages of life (NeLLi) - 2SBTROV14_V59a metaG | ecosystem: Environmental > Aquatic > Marine > Volcanic | place: Kolumbo... | reverse complement strand
GTCGAGATTGCCATCGGCAAAGGTCTGCGTGTTGGATTCTCCTGCAGTGATCTCGCGTTGGAATGTCCACATCCCGGCGTACTTCAGCACTCCGAGGCCCACTCCTTGGTCGAAGGAGAGGAGTGGCCTGCCAACGACCCATTGGGTCGCGCTTCGTTGTACTCCGTGAGCCACGCCCCGGAGACTTCGCTCGCTACCCGTACGGATTCAAAGAGCCATCGCTTCAGACGTCGGTCGCGGACCCAGCCGTTGAAGCTGTGTTGTGCCCGTTCTGCCAGGGCCTCCGGGTTTGATAAACCGTGTTCCGATCTCCAGCTGTCTGATCCCGTCCCGGATCCTCCGCGACACGGACTCCGCTCCGCTGTCAGTCTTGATGGCCAGCGGGCCCTGTCGAGTTCTACCTGGTCGCAGATCCTCTCGAGCAGTCGCCGCGCCGTGACCCAGTCCGTCATCCGGACGTCGTGGTTCGTACGAACCCGCCCGACCCGATGGAGCCCAGGTGGAACGCTTACACGCCCTGCTTGCCGCGCCGGAGTTTCTGGGTGCGGCCGAGATTCGCCTATTGAGTTGTCGGCGATGTCAAGAGATCCCGAATCCGCAGCCCCAGCGTTTCGATGATCCCGCCCGTCTGGTTGCCGTTCCACTCGCCGAGCGCAGTGGGAATGGAGATCCCGAGGCCCAGGATCTCGGCGGCGCCGCGATCGTGAAGAGGGTGGATCCGGAGCCGGACGGGCTGCGGTCCCTCGAGAGAGGAGGGGTACAGGATGAGCGAGGTCGGGGGGCCTTCGTCCGGCCTTGCGCCCAGGGCATAGGCATACAGGAAGGTCTGGTAGATGTCGCTCGGGTCGAGGCGGCGTTCGTCGTAGAGCTTGTACTTGGCATCGATCGCCAGGCGGGCGGGCGGATGACCACGAGACTCCACCAACAGGTCGGGCACGACCCGTGCGTAGGGCCTCTGCACGGTGGCGTTCCAGATGATCGAGCCCTGGGCGGCCTGGTAGCGCACCCGATAGTGGTCTGGCAGCGCCCGGCGGACGAGCTTCTCCACGAACCGCTCGAAGAGCAGATTCATGTCCAGGAGGAATGCGAAGCTGCGGGTGCCGCCCGGGGCGAGAAGGTCATCCACGCCGAGTCCATCAAGAAGCATCCACGCGAGGCCGTGCGCCTGCTCGTAGTGCGCGTTCAGGCGGTTGTAGGCGATGTCCTTGCGCGCGGAGCCAAGATCGAGCTGGAGGACGTCGCAGATGGGGTCGAAGACGGCTCGGAGGCGCGCCAGTCGCCGGCGGACCGCTGCGCTACGGACGCGCTGGTGGGCCGCGCGGAGAGCCGCCGCGAGCAGGCGGTTCTCGTCGACGTCGTGCTCGAGCTCGTCGAAGCGGCACTCGATCCGGTCGAGCTGGCCAAATCGCGCGAGCACCTGGCGGTCGGCGAGGATTCTGCCGCGGACCATCGGCAGGGCCTCCTCGCGCTCGACATAGTCGGCCAGAAGGCCGCGGCGAAGCACCCCCTGGCATGCCTCGGAAAAGAGGAGCGCGACCAGGTCGAGGAGGCTCTCGCCGGCAAGCTCCAGGCTGGCGTCCCCTGCCAGGCGAGTCAGGCCGTCGAGGCCCGTCACCAGCTCCAGCAGCCTCACGAGCCCGAGCTGGTCGCCGGCGAGCTTCGGGACGACACGAATCTCCACGCCACCAAGCCGGACCACCCCCACCCACGAGCGGGCGCGCACGCGGAGGCCCTCGCGGAGCTCGGTCACTTCGAGGCGGCCTTCTCCGCCCCCGGCAAGGCGCGCCGCCAGCAGGTGGCCCTCGGGCGAGAGCCGGACACCCTCGAACGTCCGGTCCTCCCACTCGCGGAGCGCCGGCAGGAGCTGCGGTGCGGAATCTCCGGCCATGGGAGCGAGCGCCGCTGCGGTCACTCCTGGCCGTCCTCCTCCGCTCCGAACTCAGCAGCCAGGATGGCGACGAGCTGCTCGGGATCTGAGAGCCGCTCTTCGTCCAGCTGCTGCCCCTCCGCGTCCACGAGGGCAGAGCCGATGTACTTGGCCAGCGTCGGGTACTCGTCGTAGCAATACTCCTGGAGGAGCGGGAGGATCTCCTCTCGGAAGCGGCCTGCGAACTCCGCCGCGTCCGAGATCGGCTGCCCTCCGTCCAGCAGGTAGGAGTGGCCGATCTGCTTCTCCCGCCCCTCTTCCTCCGCAATCCGCCGGTTGAGCCCCTCCAGGAACTCGTCCAGGGCCAGCTCCCCCACCGCGGCGCCCCGCAGGAGCTCGACGTCGGGCATCAGCTCCGTGAAGGCAAAGCGGCGGCGGAGGGCGGCGTCGAGGAGCTTGATGCTGCGGTCGGCCGTGTTCATGGTGCCGAGCAGGTAGACGTTCGGTGGGACGGCGAAGGCCTCCTTGCTCTGGGGCAGGGTCACCGTGAGCCCGCGCTTGTCACGCTCGAGAAGGGTCAGGAGCTCGCCCAGGATCTTGGCGACGTTGCCGCGGTTGATCTCGTCCACCAGTAGCAGGTACGACACATCCGGGCTGGCCTGGGCCGCGCGGCACAGGCGCTTGAAGACGCCGTCCTCGAGCCGAAGCGTCAGACCTCCCCGGCTCGCCTCGATGGGGAGGAAGCCTTCGATGAAGTCCTCGTACGTGTAGGAGGGATGGAAGGTGACCCGCGTGAGCGGCCCGATGGCCGTCTCGCCGGCGGTTCCCGCTCCGAGAGGCGCCGCGAGCTCAGGGTTGCGCTCCACAAGGGTCGCTAGCAGGTGGTCCGCCTCGTCCTCGCTCAGCGCGAACAGGGTTCCCTGGTTGCGAAAGCGGATCGGCTCCGAGGCCGTGAGAACCGGATCACCCAGGAGCTCCTCATAGGTGGGGCCGGAGGCCACCCGGGCGAGCGGCTCGAGCGAAATCGTGGGCGGGGCCCCGTCCGTGCTCTGGAACTCGCGCGCCACCTTGGCGAGTGCGACGATCCGCTCTTCCGGGCTGCTTTGGTAGCCCACGACGGTGTCGCCCCGCTGCACGAGCGGGTAGTTGCGTTGCAACCGCCCACGCCGGTACTCGACAGTGCCTTCATCGAAGAGCCGCTCCCAGCTCCACTCCTTCGGGTTCGCTACTACCCACCAGACCCGCCGCATTACCTGCGCGGTCGAGAGTCGCCGTTCGGCGGCCGCCAGACGGTCGGAATCCGCCAGGACGAGGTCGGCGTCCTGGTCGCCCGCCTTCCGTAGCAGCCACCAGACGGCGAAGCGCCGCGCCGTGTACGTCTTGCCCGTACCGGGCGGGCCATAGAGGATGAGCTGCCCCTTGCGCTCGAGCGCGCCGCCGATGCGCAGGTAGAGTGGATCCACCGGAACCGCCTTCGGCGGAGTTACGTCCGCCGGATCCGTACCCCGGGCGAGGATTGTCTGGAGCAATGCGTCCGGCACCTTCGCCACGGTGACGAACACCCAGCGTTGCTGGGCGGGGATGTTCTTGGCGTAGGAGGTATCCCACTGGACCGAGACCGTGTGCTTGTGCTCCGCTCGCTCCGTGCGGAAGAGGTAGCCAGGCTCCGTCACCTCCCCCACTGCGAGGATCTTTGACATGCCCTGGTTGGCGACCACCAGGTCGCCGGCCTCGAGCTCGCGCAGTGTCCAGAGCTCGTTCGCTTTCCTCGCAATGGCCGGGCCGTGATGCTTGTACTGGGCTCCGAAGAGCTCCCGGAAGCGCTCGCGAAAGGCGTCCTTCGTCTCGAACTCGCGAAGGTCGCCGATCTCATCCCAGCCGACGCAGATGTAGCTGGCGGCGAGGCACTCCTCCCAGAAGCGGGCGTTCCTTCCCGGCGCGATCTTGTAGACTCGGCCTGCCTCTCGGGGATCAGCCCACAAGTAGAGGAAGCGCTCCAGCTCCTTGGTGGTCCAACCGGCGACCTCGGGGCGCTCGCGGAGGGCCTCGAGAAGGCTCCGGTTCAGCTGCACCGGCGAGCCGCGCTGCGCCGCCTCGGCCTGCTTGAGGAGCCGCAGATAGTGCCGCAGGTGCTCCGTCGAGTAGACCGGGAGGATGTCGTCCGGAAAGTAGAGGTGAAGCGTCTTCAGCTTGAGGGCAGGCCCCCAGGCGAGCGTCTCCAGCCCGTCGATCTCGTCCCAGGCGCCCTGTTCCGCGAGCTCGAACGCCCGCACGAAGTCGCGTCGCAGGTGGTCCCACGCCGTCTGCTCGTCCGGAAACATCTTCGGGAAGAACCAGCCCGCAGCGTCCTTGTGCTTGTAGATGATGAGCTTCCGGGCCGAGCCGCCCCGGATGCTGCCGAGCTCCTGGCTCTTGAACTCCATCCAGCGGCAGAAGGAGTCCTCCGCGTCCTCGTGGCCGAGGGCGTACTCTTTGAGCGTCATCTCGGGCCAATGCTCGCGAGGGAAGCGGCGAAGGAGCTCCTCGCGGACCCGCTTCGCCTCCGAAACCTCGGATTCGTGGGTCGAGCGATCGTACTCCGCGAGAGCCTCCTCTACGGATCGTGTCGCTTGGACCACGCGTTCTCCCTCTCAGTGCGGTGTACCCGCCGACAGCAACCGTTCCGGCGCCGCCCATGAGCTTTCCCGCAGCTCCCTCCGAGCTGCCTATTGTCCTATCACCAGTGTCACATTCTAGGGAACCAGGATCTCCATTAGCCGTTGATCGAAGGTGGAAACCCCAGCCTTCTTCCATCCCTTCTTCTTCGCTTCAAGGAACTTCCGAGTGGACGACTTCCCGTTCAATGCCAGCAGCCGCGCAGCGAGAAGGCTGCGCATGTCGAGATAGGAGCGTCCAGCAACCGCATCAAAATGCGGATTCAGTCGAGCCTTGTAGCTCCCCGGGACCTCCGCATAGCCCCGAATCCTCTCGACCAGCCGAATCACCTCGGCTAGAGGATTGCGCTGAAGCCTCGCCGCGGCGCGTCGAACGGCCTGGAACTCGGCACTTCCGTAGCTTGCGTACACGATGGCTGCCGCGCGAACTGTCTGTGCAGGAAGCTCGTCGACCCGGCTCTCGAAGCACCGCCGCAACAGCGGAAGCGACCGTCGATCGCCGAAGCGCAGAATCAGCAGTGGAGCGATCGCACCTGCCTGTGAGCGTCCATTATGGTCCCAGCGACCAGCGAGGATGTCAGATGCGATCTTGCGCACGCGACTTCTTAGTGAAATCGGTGTCTCCAGCCGAAGGAGGGCCTCCAGGAGCGTCAAGTTGACGTCCGGATAGATCTGCTCGGCATCGGACCAGACGGATCCGACGAAGCTCAAGTAGGAAGACGCGTTTCCGGAGCAGCGCATGTAGTCGCCTATCCGCCGTGCAAGTCCGGGGTGCTGAAGCAGATGGTCCTTCGCGCGGCGCTGGAAGATCCCGGAACGTGTCAGGCCGGCAAGGCGGTATGCACGCTTGAGGACCTTGCTCCACTCTCCCTGATCCTCGTGCTTTGCCGCACCGCGCCAGAACCGGTCCAGCTCACGCCGACCAGCGCGACGTTCAGCACCGGTTCTCATGGGCATCTCGCCGATCTTGTCCAAGTGCTTGTTCAGATCCAGATGAAAGTGCCGACGGGCCTCGGAGAGGCTCAGAATCTGGGTCTTTCCGGCGTTCGGCGTCAGATGGAGCCTCGAAAGGGAGCTGCCCAGCTCAGCGAGGATCTCGAGAGCCCTCGCGCGACTGGCCGCGCCGAGGTTCTGATCGTCCATCCATCGGATGTAGGCGTGGTCGCCGACGAGATCGCACATTCGATCATCGTGCGGAAACAGGAAGACATGGGCGAGTCGGCGCGAGCAGTCGAACTCGTCGACCGGCAACCCGATTGCCGGCGAGTCGCCGTATGCGTCGCGGATCGAGAGGCGTTCGAGCAGGAAGGAGAGCAAGCCCAACATTCCGGGCGGGGCTGCGATCGCGTGGAACGCCTCGGAGAGCCGCCCGTGTAGGATACTGTCGAAGTAATTGCTGATGTCCGTGACAACGATGTAGGGATGGATACGCTTGAAGATCAGATACTTCCGGTACTGGTCGTAGTGAAGCCAGGCGAGGAAGCGCCGCCGACTGGACGTGGCATACTGCATTTCCTTCTTGGCCTGTTCTCCGGCCTTCGCCGTCGCTTGGCTGAGCTTCTTGACCTCGAAGTAGACGTGACGCCTCTCTCGCCGTCGCACGCGCTGGTAGAGGTGGTCTACGATCGTTCGGTAGAGCACGAGATCCGGTATCGCAGGAACCGTGAGCGTTCGGCTGAATCCCTTGGACTTCGCCAAGCTGATCCTCGCAGGAGTCGCGGGCTCGTACGAACCCTGTTCGATCTGCCGAAGCAGTCGGCGAATCCAGACCTCCGGGTCTACGTCATACTCGAGATGGTCGACGACATCGCGAAGGGTGTTGTGACGAAGCTCCCGGCGGACCGCCTTCCATGCGGTCCAGAGAGAGGTTCTGGAGATGCCCTTCACGCGGCTGCTCATGCCCGAGACTGCTCTCCCTATTCGTCGCTGAGGCCGTCGGGTCCACGGATCACCTTGAGGAGCCGGGCGATCACGCGCAGCTCCGATCCTTCGGAGTCCACGTCGATGGGAGCGAACTCCGCGTTCTCGGATTCGAGGCGGATTGCACCGCTCGGGGCTCGCCTGAGGCGCTTGACGACGTACTGACCACCTTCCTCTGGATCTCCGGGCTCTCGGATCTGCACGAGGACGACGCAGCCGGTGTGATCGCGCGGCTGGGCGTACTGGAAGACGCAGTATGCATGGGCTGGGATGAGCGGCTCCATCGAGCGGCCTTCGACCTTGGCGACGAACATCCCTCTCTTGAGGGGGGACGCGGTCTCGACCCGCACCCAGTCCTGGAAATCGGGTGCCTGGCCGCCCGCGAAGCGCCCGGCGGCGGCCTTCACCGAGAGCAACGGGACGCGGTCCACGTAGCGCTTGTCGCGGTCGCCCGGAACCCGTACCAAGCGCGCCGCCTTCTCGCGCTGGCGTGTCTCGGCTGGAGCGGGATGAGCGACGCGCGGGTCGGCGGGGGGTGGGTTGAGGCGGGTCGCGTAGGGCTCGCCGGTGTCGATGGCGTGCTGGAGGGCGTCGTAGATTTCGAGGATGGTGTCGCGGGTGCGGTAGTGGCCGTGGGTGGCTTCGTCCTTGCGCTTGACGATGGGGAAGGTGCCCATGATGTAGGCGACGTCGTCGCGGGCGATGCCGTAGAGGTGGAAGAAGGCGGCGTCGAGCTCGCAGCGCACGAGGAAGCGGCGCTCCTCGTCCCAGCGGAAGGGCGGACCGTCGTAGCCCAGGTCGCGGGCAAAGGCGGCGAGGTCCCAGGCGGTGTACGTGAGCTCGAGGACGCGGGGGCGGAGCCATTCGCTGATCGTTTGATCGGAGCTCCATGAGGCTAGGCCTCCGAATTCCTCTGGACGCAGAACCGGGAGTTGGTTCAGGTAGCCATACGTGAGATGCGTGCCTCCTACCTTCTGCCGGGCGGCGTAGTCGAACACGAAGGTGGAGAGATTGGTGAGAAAGGCTGCCATCTGGTCGACGTCGGGACCATCTGGCAGGAACAGAGGCATCGTGTGGCCCACGCCCACGTACGGGATGACGCTGGCGATGACGGTGCGTTCGTCGGTGTTGCGGCAGATGTCGCGCCAGCCGAGGAGCCAGGGGTGGGGCCAGCGGCCCTCGAGGCGGGCTTCGACCTCGGGGGCGGGGACCCAGTAGCGAGGAAGCGGCTGGAAGGCGGGATCGGCCTTCTCGGCGGCGGTGAGGTCGCGGGTGCTTCGGCCCTCGTAAGTCGCCCAGCGGTGGTCGAAGTGGTGGATCATCTTCGCCTCGTAGAGCGGCAGCATGCGCCCGGCGTCCTTCGTGAAGACGTTGCCCTCGAGCTCCCAGCCGTCGGCCTCGAGCTGCTCGCGGCTGCGGAAGAGGTGGGAGTCGCTGGTCATGTTGAAGAGCCCTTGGCGGAATGAGAGGCCCCAGGGGTTCTCCTCGAGCGGGCCCTCGCGGATGAGGACGGGGACGCGGCGGCAGATCTGCTTGGTGAGCTCGGCGTCGCGGCGGGTGCGGAAGACGGGGCAGGTCTTCGTGTTGGGGTTCAGCAGCGCGATCTCCTCGGCGGAGAGGCGGAAGCGGCGTCCGGGGTCACCGAGGTGGTCCACGGATCGCAGAAAGAAAGCGAACTCAGCTTCGGGAACCGACCGAGCGCTCCCTACGAGCGTAAGAAGGCAGAACTTGTAGCGGGCGTGGCCAATCTCGGCGAAGAGCCCAGGGCCGCTCTGGAAGTCGAACAAGCTCGTCAGCGCACCCCTCTCGGTGAGGCTCTGGAAGAAGTGCTTGGTGGTGTCATCGGTCGCGATGCCGGAGGGGACGATGCAACCGACACGACCGGCGGGTGCCACGGCGCCGCGCATCAGCTCGGCGAAGATTGTGTAGGTGTTGATGCGCCCGCGACCGCACAGGGGGTACCGGCCGCTGCTGCCCGCGAAGAAGCCGATGGCGTCGTGCGAGCGCTTTGCGGCGAGGTAGGCCTTGTGAAGCTCCGGATCCGTTCGGTCGAGCTTCGCGATGAGCTTCTTTCGGGCGGCGCCGGTGCCAGCCTTCGAGATCTCGGGGCTCCGAGTTGCGAAGAACTCCTTCTCCTTGAGCTCGGTGTGCTCCCACGGCGGGTTCGAGAGCACGACGTCGAATCCGCCTTCCCAGCCGGTCACGTCGCCGTCTGCGATCGCGCCCTCGGACGGCTGGAGGACGTCCGCGAAGGCTAGGTGCCAGTGGAAGAAGCGGTACTCGCCGGCGAGGCGCGCGATCTCCTCGCGGGTCGCGCGCGGCGCGGCGGCCGGATCCTTGGTGAGGCGAAGGAAGAGGTCTTCGGTCGGTGCCTCGGGCGCCCCCTCGCGCTTCGGCCAGACGAAGGCCGCGCACCAGGCGTCGGCGCGCAGGCGTTCGCGGCGGGCCTCCTCGCTCTCGGCCAGGCGGCGCCAGCGCAGCTCCTTCTCGTGGATGGCGGCGGGGGAGCCGTCGGGCAGCGCGTCCATGTGAGCGGCGGCCTCGGTCAGGCTGCCGTAGGCGGGCGTGGCGTCGCGGATGAGGTCGGCAAAGAGGCTCGTCTGGCCCTTGCGCTCCTCGCGGTTCTGCTTGCGTAGCGCTGAGGCCACCTTCTTGTCGTCGCCCTCGATGGGCTTCCAGGCGTCGTCGGGGATGCCCCGGGCGAGGAGCGCGGGCGTCGTGCCGAGGAGCGAGTTGCCGCACTGGATGTGGTGGTCGAGAAAGGACAGCGGCTTCCCGGGCTCGAGGGCCTCGAGCCAGAGCGACACCTTGCAGAGCTCCACCGCCATGGGGTTCACGTCCACGCCGTAGAGGCAGCGGCCGATCACGTCGCGGAGCGTCGTGCGCAGGGCCTCCGGCGCGGGCTCCTCCTCGCCGGTGCGCACGGCGGCCAGCCGCCGCGCGATACGGTGGGCAGCGGCGATCAGGAAGTGGCCGCTGCCGACGGCGGGGTCGCAGACCTTGAGCGCCAGGATCGCGGCCTCGGGGTCTGGCTGGGTCTGGGCCTCGTCGAGCACCGGGTCGAGGGCCGTCTCGAGCAGGCAGTCGATGAGGCTCGTCGGCGTGTAGTAGGAGCCCGTGGTCTTGCGCTCGTGGCCGGCGGCGGTTCGCAGCGTGAACGCTGCGGCGCCCGCATCGATCTCGGGGTGCAGCTCGAGGAGCGACTCGTAGATGCTGCCCAGCTCCTCCGAGCCCAGGTTGCGGTAGTCAACGGGGCGCAGGCGCCGCTGGTCCTCGGTGAAGGCGAGGGCGCGCACGGTGTCGAGGAGGGCGCGGTTGGCGATCTCGGCATGGGCGAGGTGCGGGAGTGCGGCCTCCGACCAGAGAAAGCTCCCGAGCGCGGGGAGCGCGAGCTCGGGGCAGCCGGTGTCCTGGCCGAGCTTGTCCATGACCAGGCGCAGGCTCCGGTAGAGATCTGGATGCGGGCCGCCCCGGCGGCGCTCGGCGAGCCGCCGGAGGTGCCGGGTCGAGTAGTATTCCAGATAGCGGCGCTGGGCTTCGGGCTTGACCTCCGCCTCCGGGAGCAGGAGGAGGCCCCGGTCCTCGGCGGTAAAGAGGAAGAGCAGCCGGTAGACCAGGCGCAGCAGCTCGCGGTAGTAGTCCTGGGCGCTGAGCGCACCACTGCGCAGGGCCTCGCGCAGCGTGCTGTTGCTGTGGTGGGCCAGGAAGCCGCGGCCCAGCGCCTCGATGGCCTGCTCCACGCCGCCGCGGAGCTGGTCGAGGGCGCGCGTGCCCTGCTGCTGGGCCTCGCGCGTCCACGCCTCGAGCCAGCAGCCCTCGGGCCGCGGCTCGGCGCCCTCCGTCGCCGGCCGGGGCTCGAGGCGCGACTCGTGGGTGACGAGCCAGAGAAGCGCGAAGTCTGCGTAGATCTCGCCCTCGAGCATGGCCTCGAGATCGAACTCGACGTAGGCCTGGCGCGTGAGGCTCACGTTGTCGCGCAGCAGGCGCAGGCGCAGCCCATTGCTCACGATGCCCCAGAGGTGCTCGTCGCTGCGGTTCAGGAACTCCTGCACCAGGCTGTGGGGGCTCTGTCGGGCGGCACCGGCCACGCCGCGGGTGCGGTGATCGAGATCCGTGTGAAAGCCCACCAGGTGCAGCGGCGAGGCCTGCCAGAAGTGGGAGAGGGTGTAGGTGCGGCCCCCCAGCTGTGTGGCGCGCGGCGTGGCGCGAAGACGGCCGTAGCCCAGCTCCTGGAAGAGGATGGCGAGCCAGCGCTCCCGGGTGAGGTGTGCGTCCGGGGCGCCGGGGGCCAGCTTTGCGCAGGCCTCGCGAAAGCTGGCCCAGGCGCCGAGCAGGCGGTTCCAGGCCCGGCTCGTGGCCTCGCCCAGGCGCTCGCCTTCGAAGAGGTGGTAGTCCGGGGGCGCCAGGCCCGGAAGCTCCTTGTCGCCGTCGCCCACCCGCTGCAGCAGGTCCGGCGGGAGGAGGCCGCCCTCGGTGCGGAGGGTCTCGAAGAGTGCGCGCCGGCGGCGTGCCATCAGGCGGCTCCGGCCTTGGGGTCGGGGAGGTAGACGTAGACCCCGAGCAGGTCCACGGGGAGCTGGGGCCTTACCTGGTACGAGATGCCGCGCAAGCCCGCCGCCTCGCGCACGCGGCGGTGGGCTTCGAGGAGGGCCTGGGCGCGCTCCTCGGCGGCGGCCTCGAGCTGCGGGCGCAGCGCCGCTTCGGCCTCGATCACCTGCTGGACCCGCTCGCGGGCCTGCTCGGCCAGGACGTTGCCGCTGGGCTTGGCCTCCAGCAGGGCTTCGGCCCGCTCGGCCGCCAGCCAGGTGGCGGACTGGGGCGCCCCTTCGAAGGCGAGCAGGCCGTACTCTTCGGCGAGCTCGCTATGTGTCGGAGCGGCCCGGCCACGCCCGTGGCGGGTGGTGATGTCGAAGCGGAAGCGGCACAGCAGCAAGGTGGTGCGGGTGGGCACCGCTGCGCTGCGGATGGCTCCTGCGCGCTGGGCGATGGCCTCGAGCTCTGCGTCCAGGGCGGTGTCCAGCACGTGCGCCGCCAGGCCCTCCACCAGCGGGTGGGTGCGCGAGAGGTAGGCGACCCCTTCCGGGACCGGGAGCTGGAATAGGGCGTAGAAGCTCTCCGGAAGGCCGGGAACCAGGTCGCGCAGGGCGCGGCTCGTGCGGGAGAGGTCCAGCTGGAGGGAGCCGCCGCGCTCGCTGACCCGTGCGCCCAGGGCGCGCAGGCCCTCCAGGGTGAAGGCGCGCAGCTCCGCTGCGGAGCCGGTGGCGCGGCGGGCGGCCTCGAGCTCGCGGGCGACCTCCTCCACGTGGATGGTCTGCTGGGCGAAGAGGGTGCGCGATCGCTTCTCGCGCTGGGCGGCGCTCTCCCAGGCGCTGTAGAGGTCCTGCTTCTGCGGGCGCAGGTACTCCTCCAGGCCCGGCAGGAGCGATTGCGCCGGCGCGCCCGCCTGCTCGCGCAGCAGCAGGCCCTCGAAGATGGCCTCCACCACCTGGTTGGTATCCACGGGAACGGGCACGGAGATGCCCAGGGAGCTGCGGATGGCGTTGTGCTTGCGCAGCAGGACGTCCAGGACGATGCCGTCGATGGCGTTGTCGATGCCGTAGTAGGTGAGGATGCGCACCTCTGGCCTGGGCTGTCCGAAGCGGTCCACCCGGCCCTCGCGCTGCTCGTGGCGGGTGGGGTTCCAGGCCAGGTCGTAGTGGAAGACCGCGTCGAAGTGCTCCTGGAGGTTGATTCCCTCGGAGAGGCAGTCCGTGCAGACCAGGACGATGGAGCTTCCCGCCGCGCGCTGCTCGCCCAGGGCCAGGATGCGTGCCTCGCGCTCGTCCGGGGGCAGCCGGCCGGTCACCGCATCGACCTGCGTGCCCCGAGGGAGGGCCCGGCGCAGGTGCTCGGCCAGGTATTCGGCGGTGGGAATGAAGCGGCAGAAGACGATGGGGTGGAAGCCTTCTGCCAGCAGCTGGCGGATGTGCTTCGTGGCGCCCCGTAGCTTGGCGTCGAGCTTGCCCTGGAGCCGGTCTGCCTCGCGCGCCAGCTCGCGCAGGCGCCGGTCGGCGGGCTGCGCCTCCGGCTGCGACGCGGCTTCTTCGCGGCCCTCGTCGGCGCCGGGCGCCACGTCGATGGCCTCGCCCAGCTGGTCGCTGGCATCGTCGAAGACCGCTCGGCGGCCCAGCTCGTCGGCCTCCTCGGCAGTGGTGGTGTCGGCCACGCAGGCGCGGCTGCGCAGGGTTGCGGCGGCAGCGGCGGGGCTCGAGGCCAGTGAGCGCAGCAGCGAGAGGGCGGACCACCAGCGCACGCGCCGGCGGTGCTGGCCGCCGCTCTCGTCGCGTACCTTCTCCCGGGCATAGGCCAGCACCCGCTCGAAGAGGCGCTGGTACTCAGGGGTGAGCGAGTAGGTCTCCTCGCGCTCGCGGCGCTTGGGGAAGGGCGTGTCCTCGTCCAGGTAGCGGCGGATGTCGGCGCGGCGACGCTGCACGAAGTGCGCGGCCAGGCGCCGGCGCTGCTTCTGGCGGGCCGGGCCGCTGAGGTCGTCCGGGAGCTCGGCGAAGCTCGGGTCCAGCATGCTGAGGAGGGAGCGGAAGGCGTCCTCCTTGCCGCTGTGCGGTGTGGCCGTCACCAGCAGCAGGTGGCGCTCCGCGTCCCGGGCCAGCTCGCTCACCAGGTCGAAGCGCTGGTGGCGGCCGCGGCCCAGGGAGCCGAAGGCGCAGGTGTGCGCCTCGTCCACGATGACGAAGCCCGGGCAGGTGCGCAGGAACTCCTGGCGGCGGGACTCGCTCTTGATGAAGTCCATGGAGACGATCACATGGGGGTAGTGCTCGAAGAGGGATTCTCCCAGGCGGCAGGGGCGTTCCAGGCGGCCCGCGGTGCTGGGGAGCACCAGCGCTGCGTCGATGTGGAACTTCTCGTTCAGCTCCGCGTGCCACTGCTCGGCCAGGTGCGGCGGGCAGAGGACGGCGCTGCGCTGGATCTCCCCGCGGTCCAGGAGCTCCCGGGCGATGAGTGCCGCCTCGACGGTCTTGCCGATTCCCACGTCGTCGGCGACGAGCAGCCGCACGGGATCCAGGCGCAGTGCCATGAGCAGGGGGACGAGCTGGTAGGGCCGAGGCTCCACGGCGATGCGCGAGAAGGCGCGGAAGGGGCCGGCGCCGGCGCGCGAGGAGATGCGCGCGGCGTCGCGCAGCAGGCGGCAGGAGCGGTGGTCCCCGAGCTTTGCCGGGTCCGGCAGGCCGAAGGTGGCGGGCTCGACGGCTTCCAGGGCCGCGTGGATTCCCGCGATCTCCTCGTCGGTGCCGCCCAGCGGACGGAGCAGCAGGAAGTCCGCCTCGGAGTCGGGGAGGACCACCCACTCGCGCCCTCGGGCACGCACCAGGGAGCCCACCGCGAAGCTCACGGCTGCTCCTCTTCCGGCCCTTCCAGGAGGGGCTCGAGGAAGGCGGAGGGCTGTCCGGACCAGGTGACGAAGGCCTGGTCGCGGGCACGGGTGAGGCCTACGTAGAGCAGGTTGCGCTCGCGGTCCAGGGCCGCCTTGCGGTCCGCCGGGTCGTCGATGCGCCGGATCACCGATTGGAGGGGTACCCGCCCGTCGCAGCAGCGCGCCAGGAAGACTGCCTTGAACTCCAGGCCCTTGGCTCGGTGCAGGGTGGCCAGCTGGATGGCGCTGGCGAGGTTGTCGTCGTGCCTTCGGGCCAGGCGCAGGGACGGCACCTCCGCCTGCGCGAGGGCGCTCTCGAAGGCATCCAGGCCGCCGCCGGTCCGGGCGAAGACGGCGATCTCCTCGGGGCTCAAGCCCTCCCCGAGGATCTGCTGGATCTGGTTCGTAACGAAGCCAGCCTCCTCCTGTTCGGAGGCGAAGCCGCGTAGGCTAGGGGTCGGGCCGCGCAGCAGGCTGCGGGTACCGTCCCGGTGCTCGGTGCCGCCGTTCAGGTCGTCGCACTCCTCGCAGAGCAGCCGGTCGGCGGCGCGGCGAATCTGGGCGGTGGTGCGGTAGTTGATGCGCAGGACCCGCGACCTTCCCCGGGTTTCGATGCCGAGGGAGCGGAGGCTGAAGCCGCCGGGGTAGATCCGCTGGCCGGCATCCCCCACCAAGGTGAGCAGCGGCCCACCGCTTCCCCTCTTCGCCAGCGCCGCCAGAAAGCGGATCTCGATGGGGCGCAGGTCCTGCACTTCGTCGACGATCACCGCGTCGTAGGGGCTCGTGGCCTCGCCGCTCTGAAGCATCTCGAGGGCCCGGCGGCAGAACCCCTGCCAGGTTCGTTCGTCCGCGAGCAGGAGGTCCGTGAGGAGGGCGTCGAAGACCGTCCAGAGGCGCTTGCGCTCGACGGTGCTGAGCGGCTTCCCGCGGCCGCGACGCTCCACGTCCCGGTACTCCTCCCATCTCGAGATGCCGTGGGGGGCCACCACGGCCTCCCACTCCGCCGCCACGAAGCTGGCGTCGAGCTCGGGTGCCGTTCGCCGCCGAACCGCATCCAGCCGCTTGCGAAGCGCCTGACCCTCAACGGGGTGCACCTCCGGCTCGGCTCTCCGGACCATGCGCAGGGCCTCTGCATGGACGGTGCTGACACGAATCCGCGCCAGCTCATCGTCGCTGCACAGTGAGTGGAGGTTCCGTTCCAGATTGCGACACAGGGTCGTCACGAAGGAGGTGAGGAGGACGCGCTGGCCCTTGCCTGCCAGGTTCCGCGCCCGGTGCATGGCGACCACCGTCTTTCCCGTTCCGGCGGAGCCGGTCACCTTCACCGGGCCATTGAAGTCGCGGGAGGCCAGCTCGCGCTGAGAGGGATGCAGGAAGTGCATCCAGGCTTCGAGGGGCTTTGCGAGCTGCTCAGCGAGGCCGGTGTCGCCGACCACCCAGAAGCGGCGCAGGTTGTCGGGGCTGTCGGAGAGTGGGGCGGTGGGCGGAACGGGGGTTGGTGGGGTCACGATCTTTCCCGTGGCGAGGTCCAGCAGACGCTCGCCCACCTCTTCGGGAAGCTTCTCCAGGACCTCCAGGAGCCCGTCGCCGCTATGCAGCAGCCGGATCGTGGAAAGCCAGCTCTCTGGAAGGCCCAGGCTGAGCAGGTAGTCGTCCTCGAAGCGATCGGCGGGGAAGAGCGGTGCCTGTGCCGCGGCTCCGTCGTCTTCGCGTAGCTTGCGCTCCACCTCCTCAGCGGTCTCGACGATCTGGAGGACGCCCGTCTTCGGGTGTCGAGCGACCCGGCGTCGCTCCGCCCAGGCATAGGCGTCGTCGTGAGACCCTGCGTAGAGGGCCACGAAGCGGTCCTCCTCGCTGTACAGAATGGCGCGGAGCCCGCGGCTGATGCGGGCCGAGCGGATCCCCGGCGCTGCGGCGTTGAGCTTCTCCAGGTGGAGGCCCGGAGCTCTCGGATTGGCCTGGAACTTGCCGAGGAAATCGAAGACCCGCGCCTTGTCGTTTGCCGCCAGCTTCTCCGCAGAAGCGAAGAGCGAGTTGGCGATGGCGACCTCGGTCATGCCTGCTCCGCAAGTTCGCGCAAGGCCTTCGAGGCTGCCTCCGCGTCGGCCGGATCGATGGGCAGAGCGGGGTTGCCCGAGGAATCGCACGCCTCGCAGACGCTTTGAGCCCTCGCGTCCCTGCCATCCACGAGGCGGAGCGCGCCATTTCCGCGCCGAAGTGCGGCGATGTAGCTTCCGACAACGCCGCCAGCGCTTGCGACGTCGCCGCCGGGATCGATGCTGACGCCCTCGGCGGCCAGCTGCTGCAGGAGCTCGTGCCAGACCGAGGGAAAGAGGTCGGGGTCGAATCCCGCCGGTTCGTCCTGCGGCGTCTCCGCCCGCCGCCTCTGGACAGGCTCGCCGAAGACACTCGGGTGCGCGCGGACGATCTGCATCCAGTCCGCGTCCTTCGGAAAGCGGATCACCGAGTAGCCCACGTACTCCATCGAGGCGGTCTGCTCGCGGTCTCGTGCCGCCCGCTGGGGATACTCGTGGTGTGGGCCGTCCACGTAGATGGCCACGTGCGTGTCCTCGTAGAAGAAGTCCGGGCGGGTGTTACAGGCATCGATGCGGCGCTGGGCGTGAGAGGGCAGAGCGAGCTCGTGCTCCTCGAGAAAGTCCAGCCAGCGCTTCTCGAGGGCGGAAGCACAGGCTCGACGCAGAGCAGCCAGGTGCTCACCTCGGGGAGGCTCAACCGGGGAGGCGTCCACCCGGCACCGCGCCCAGTCGCGAAGCAGGTCGCGCACCCGCTGGCGGTCCAGCAAGCGGTGGTCCGGCTGGTTGGTGTAGCTCATCAGGCAGTCGTAGCAGGCCGCTTCGCAGTCCTCCTTGGCGCCCGGGGCGCGTCGCAGGTCTTCGCACGTGTCGGGATCGAAGTGGCAGACGGAGAGCGCGGCCCGAGCCAGGCGGGCGAAGGCTGAGGGATCGTCCACGAGCCGCCGAAGGACGCCGGCGCCTCCTTCGGCCGACTCGTACAGGAGGATCTGGTTCCGCTGGTCCTGGGAGGGCAGAGGCTCGGCGGCCAGCTCCATGCCCTCCAGCTGGAAGAGCCGCAGGAGGGCGTGCTTGAGTGCCGCCTGGAGTGTGGCCATGGTCGCTGCATCCAGCGGAGCTGCCGGCTGGACGAGCAGGCAGTTGCGATGGTCCTCCACGTAGGGAACCACCCGCCGGCGACGGTTCGAGAGGGGATCCTCGCTCTCGTCCTGCTCCTGCTGGCTGCGTGCCCAGTAGCCGCGCTCTACGTCGAGCTCGAAACCGATGTCCGCGCGATGGGCACGGCGGCGCCAGCCCAGGTTGATGCGCCAGAGCCGGGCCGCGTCTCCATAGGTGAGCTCCGCGAGCTTCTCGTCGCCGCGCAGCAGGCGCGCGCTTCGGGCCGAGAGGCGACCCGCGCGGCGCTCGAAGCGTACGCCAGTCTTGAGCTCGTAGCCGAGGCGCAGGCGCTCCTCTTCGTCCGAGCTGATCTTGTCGCGGCGGCGGGTGGAGACGTTCTGTAGGCGAAAGAGGGACTCCATGGGGGCGCCGAGGGCCGCGCGGCAGCGCTCGCAGAGGTCGGGGCCGTCGCTGCCCGCGACGAAGTGGGGATGGAGGTAGCCACAGCCGGTGCAGAGTTTTGCCCGGGCTGTGACGATCTCCTCGCTGTCCCCCTGGCGTTCGGAGGTGAGCATGACCCGGTTGATCAGGTAGCGCGCGCCCTCGTGGTACAGGATGGCACGGGGCCCGAACTCGGAGATCGCCAGGAAGCGCGGGCGCGAGACGAACTCGTCCTGGCCGCGCTTCTTCCTCCGCCCCGGGATGAAGGCCGAGAGGGGCAGGCGCGGAAAGTTGTAGCCGGGCAGGAAGCCCTCGCTGGCGAAGTAGCGATAGCTGTAGAAATCGGCCTGGAAGACGTTCTCCGCTGCGATCAGGATATCGAGCTGGGACTCGGCCTCCCGTCGCAGACGCTTTGCCTTTTTCTTGTCGTCGCTGCTGCGCGAGGCGTCGGTGATGATGCGGTGCTGAGCGTCTCGTTGGCGGCTGGCAGCCCGGTAGAGGTCGCGCCAGCGGTCGCAGGCCGCATCGAAGCTGGGAAGGACGCTGTTCAAGGTGCGATCCAGCCAGCCCTCGTCGTACCAAGTGGTGTCGGCCAGGTCGTCCTGGATGCTCTCCAGGACCCGGGTCGACCGTGCGCGTGCGCGCTCCAAGGCGCTCCGTTGCGCCAGGCCGTCGCGATTTTCAGGAAGGATCTCCAGGCCCGGTGAATCTCCCGAGAGATCGAGGAGGCTGGAGAGGGACTGGCCCAGGGGCACTCCGGTCTCTGCCAGCCAGATGGCCTGGACGTGAGCCCGGATCAGGTCTTCGTTGGCCAGGTCGATGCGCGGCGGAACCACGGCGCCGGCGACCATCTCTTTGGGCCGCCGGAAGAAGTACTGGTCGTGGGGGCTTAGGTTCGTGCAGTACGAGAAGACGATGGCTGGCTGGCCGCTGCGCCCGGCGCGGCCACTACGCTGGGCGTAGTTGGCCGGAGTCGGTGGGATGTTGCGGAGATTCACCGCGTTGAGCTCGGCGATGTCGACACCCAGCTCCATGGTCGGCGAGCAGTAGAGGATGGGGAGCTTCGCCTCGCGGAACTGCTCCTCTCGCCTCTCGCGCTCGGGCGCAGGCACCTGGGCCGTGTGCTCTCGCGCCTCCAAGCCCTTTCCGTCCTCCGCGATGCATCGGTAGTAGTCGATAAAGAAGGCATTGGTCTGCCCACCGCGGTCCGAGGCGCGGGGCACGCGGATCGGGTCGTGGAAGGGGCGGCTTCCGTCTCCGGCCTTCCAGAGCATTGCGGAGGCCACGAGCTGGTAGCCTGGCACGCCGTCTCCTTTCCCTCTCCGCGCCTCCTCCACCAGCTCCACGATTCCCGCGATGCGCAGCGCCTCCAGGAGATCGCGGCAGATGCGCCCTTTGTCCTCGAGGCGCAGGCGTTCGCAGCGCTCGGCGAAGGTACTGCTGCGCCCAAGGTACTGGGCGAAGCCGCTTCGGGAGGAGAGGTAGAGATGGCCACCGTAGTCGCCCCGGGTCCGCGAGCGCGGGTAGAGGATCCTGGCCCGCTCCATGGCGCCGATCTCCCCCTCGTCGATGGCCCAAGGGCTCCGCAGCCGCTGGGAGCTGCGTTGGACGATGCGCTCCTGGGTTTCTGGCTGTAGCACGTCAACCTTGAGGGCCAGCTCTCGGCGCATCAGGTCCAGGAGCGTCTTGGCCACATCGAAGCGTTCCGCCGGCGAGGCGTTTTCGAGGACCGGGTGGCGGCCGGCCCAGTCTGCGTCGTTCTCACAGAGCTCCTGGAGAGACTCGTACTGGATCTCCAGAAGCCCGCATTGCTCGAGATTCGGCGAGGTCACGCGCCAGCCGCGTTCGAGATCTCGGTAGAGCCGGTAGGCGAGCACCGATCGGAACGCGCGTTTCGTATCTTCCAGTGCCGCGTAGCGAACGTCCGGATCGCTGGCATAGAGCTCGAGGGGCAGGTCGAACGCCTGGAACACACCCTGGACCAGGCTGTCGTGGCGCAGCCCCTCGCTGCCGGCTGCCGCAACGGCGCGATAGAGGGCAGAACGCAGCAGCCCCACGTCCACGAAGTCGTTGAAGTGGCCCGCTTGCAGGGAGGCATCCTGGCGGTTGTCGGTGAAGCTGAGGATCTTCCTGGCTCTTGGCTCCAGGTTCGGGTCCGCTCGCAGCTGGCGGATGGCGGCGAGGGTCAGGATGGTGGTGGCGGTGCTGCGCCCTTCGGTTCCAAGGGCCGTGAGCTTGCCGAAGTCCGAACGCTGGCGGGCACCGTAGGCGACGCCACAGCTCAGGCAGAAGAGAAAGGGTGCCCGAAAGTAGTGGCAGCTGAAGCCGGTCTCGCGCTGGCTGCCGTCGGCTTCGACCCGCAGGAGCCGGGGCAGGCGGTCCCGGCGGTCGCGTCGCACACGCGGGCCGCGGCGGGTCTCCTCGATCCAGTCCTCTGGAAGCCGCTCGAGAAGGTCCTCTGCCTGCTCCGGCCAGGGCTCCTTGGTGTTGATGTAAAGGAAGCCCGCCTCGTTGTCTTCACCCCCGCCCCGGTCCGAGAGCTCGCGGGGTTCGAAGCAGCGGCCTCCTGTCTCCGGGTCGGCGGTCTCGCGCACGCAGTAGTACTCCTGCCCACACTCCCGGCAGAAGACGAGGGGAAGCAGGGCTTTGGTGCGGCTGCCCGGGACGAAGCGCTGGCCGTGGACAGTGAGGTGGCGGCAGCTCTCCTCTTCGATGGAGGCGTAGACCGTGTCGCCGCGGCCAATGAACTGGTGGAGCCGGAAGGCGAAGACCGGGAACCCGGTGGCGGGATTTCCCTCCGATCCGTAGCTGGCGAGGAGCTGCTGCGCGATTGCCTCCGCACAGCGCGTGGGAGGGAGGCCCGTCCGAAGGGCCAGCTCTGCAGCGACGCCTTCCTCGCCAGAGATCGAGCGCGGTGGGACGCGCACCAGGCGTCCGGTCTCCGAATCGGACTGAAGGCCGCAGGTGCTCTCGATGAAGATGGAGAGGGGATCGGCGACGAAGCGTTCGAACTCGTGCGGTGGGCGGTGGTCGGCGTCGACGACGCGCTCATGGAGCTCGGCGACGAACGCAGGATCATCCAGGCTACGGTCTGGAGTGATCCGCTGGAGCGTTTCGCCGATGACGTGCTCTGGAGAAACCTCGTCGCCGAAGAGGCGCGAGGAGACCCGTGCCACTTCCCTGCGCTGCTCCTCCAGGCTGCCGCCGCTGGCCATGGTGGCGGAGGTGCCCACGCACTGGAGGTGCGGTGCCTCGAAGGCCTCGCGCCCCCGGCGCACGAGCATTGCGACATCGGCTCCCTGGCGGCCGCGGTATGTGTGCAGCTCGTCCAGCACGAGGAACTGAAGCCCGCGAGCCGAGCGCACCAGGGGGCCTTCCTCTGGCCGGGTCAGCAGCAGCTCGAGCATAACGTAGTTGGTGAGCAGGATGTCCGGTGGGTTCGCGATGATCTCCTGCTTGCGCTCGTCGTTCTCCTGGCCGGTGTAGCGGGCGAAGCTCACGGGGCCGTGCCCGTCCGGGTAGCCCAGGCAGAGGAACTTCTCGAGCTCGCCGAGCTGGCTGTTGGCCAGGGCATTCATCGGGTAGACCACGATGGCCTTGATGCTCGGGCCCGAGCCAACGCGTAGGACGTGGTCCACGATGGGGATGATGTACGCGAGGCTCTTGCCGGATCCGGTGCCCGTGGTGAGGACGTAGTTGGCACCACTGCGCGCGATGCGGATGGCCTCTGCCTGGTGACGATGCAGGCGAAGAGGGCGACCGGTAGCGTCCGCATCCTTGTCGAGGCGGAAGCTGCGGCGGCACTCCTCGTGGAGCAGACCCTCGGCCACCAGCTCGTCGATGCTGCCGCCGGACTCGAAGGCGGGGTTCAGCTGGATGAGCGGCTCGGGCCAGAGCAGCCCCTCGCGAAGGGCAGAGTCGACGAGTTCGCGGATCCGCTCGTCCGCGATCTGGATGAAGCTGCGGACGTAGCTTCCGAACTCCTCCACCAGGCGCTCACGGAGCGCGAAGACGTCCATCAATCACTCACCGCTCGCGGCCGGGCAGATCCCAGGCCGGTTCGGTCGAGGACGGCGTGCCTGCCTGGGGGCGCCGCTGCACAGGCGTCGGCTGCGTCGACAACTGGATCGGGCACAGACTTTGCGCGTCATCGGGACCCCGTGAATTTCCAAAACCCCATTCTACACGCGCGGTTCGCTTCCGTGGCGCGAATCCGCCGGTGTCAGTTCCCCATGGGGCGAGGCCACCTCAGTGAACGGCGTTCTCCCCCTGGACCCCGTCGCTCCAGCGGACATGAGGCCACCCCTGTGGCCACGGGCTCCGCCGTCGTCGTCTGCCATCGAAGCAGCAGACCGTTGCGTACCGGGAGCACGGGATATGGGAGATTCCAGAGGTTCTACCAGGACTTCACCGCGGGGACCCGCGGCGGCGAGCGGTTCGCGCCACGGGTTATGGGCGTGCCCGCTTCCGGGGCCCTCGCGCGGAGTGGCTACCAGCCCCATTCCCACGGCCGCGTGCTAGTCAACCGAGTTCGCTCAGCAAACAGTCGAGTACCGGCTTCTCGAGCCGATCGGAAATATCCCGCCAGCCGAGTTCGAAGCGCTGTACGATCAACCGCAGAGAGCGTCCGCCACGGAGGCGGCGCTCAACGAACGGAGTCTCCGGAGAAGCCGGGGCGGTTCAGTTGGTGACCATCGTGTACGGCCTACCCAGCGCTCACACAATGGAGCAAGCGCATCGACGTGAATTGGATATTGGTGGCTGCATCGTCACCGACCACGACCCTGATTATCGAACTGGCAAATGTGCCGTGTATGTGTACCGGGACGGCGAGTTTGAACTGCCTGGTTCTTGGGACTATTTCGACCAACTCCTGGTCGAGGGCGGAGCGCTGGAGTAGTGGGCGACGACTCGGGAGCGCATCTCCGGAGAATCGTCGAAGAGACGATCAAAACGATCCACCCCGGATCCGCCGAATACCCACATCGCGTCGAGTTAGCCAACTACGTGACGCCCGCTGAAGTGGAGGTTCATTTGTGGGCTTACCTCGGCGAATCAGGTCTGGTCGTCGCAGGTCAAGACTTTGGCGAACTGGTGGAGCGTTTGCACCACGACACCGACTACGAATACTGGGTATCAGTCGACTGGGACGACGTTCCACGCGTGGAAGCACTCCTCCGAACTGAGTTGCAGGCGCATAAGCGCCCTTCGGTGCTCGAGTTCCTGCGCATCGCCTGGGACAAAGGGAGATTCAAGACCGACGTCGACTTCACCAATTGGCTGAGCGACCACGGGATCAATTCCAAATTCGCGAGTTACTGACGGTTAGACCCTGCCGCGGTTTGCTCGTGTTTGACTTTTGTTCGACGCGAATCACCGGACCGCCCGAATCCTCAACAACGACGCGCCCCTCCTTGCCTACCGCACCTAATCCGGGGTTATCCGGGGGCATAGGACGAAGAAGCTGGGTCTTGGCTCGTGTCGGCCCAAAGTACAGATGTCTATTAGAACACATTGAAGGGACCGCCCAGGCGGTCGGACTTCGAAGGTGTTGATAACTCCCCGATCAAGTGGCCTACTTGTAGAACGTCTCGGCGTCCTCGTCGGCCCAGATTGAGAAGCCGTCTTCGTTATTGACGACGACCTGCTCTAGGTCATTGGCCTCAAGATCTTCTGCCGCATACGAGATCGTCACTTCAACTGGGAACTCGAGATCGCGATAGACAGAGGCCTCAACAGAGGCGAAGTAAATTGCGGTCTTGGTCTCACTGTCCCACACCGCAGAGTCGGGATCGAGGTACGAGATGTCCGCATCGATCCACGCGTGAGCCTGTAGGCTGAAGATGATCTGCGCTTCAGAGATGGAGACAACCGACTCCGGGTTGAGTGTCAAGTCGCTCACGCGGACTTCGCTCGCTTCTCCATCTTGGTCCTCAAGCCACATGTAGCGACCTTCGAGTTCGTCTGTGACTCGGCCGCGGATCTCGTCCGCGATTCTTTGGAATCGAATGTGGGCTGTCTCAACCGCCAGGCCTTCGTCCTGGAGCGCGAGTTCCGCAAGCTGGCGGATGGATGGAACGAAGACGAGATGTTCACTGTGCTCGCATGTCCGCTCGAAGTCGGGATCTTGAGCGACTACGAGCGCCTTTTGCTTCTGCTCCTTTGCCTTTTCCTCCAACGCGGAAACGACGAAGGCGTCGGGAAACTCGGACTTCTTCTTCCCCGGACCAAACGGCGCATGGCCGGCGAAGTAGGACTCGAAGACGGGTCCTGCAGGCTGCGCTGACGCCTCAAGTGTTTCAGCTCCGGAGGTCGATAGAAAGGCGCGAAACCGATCCCGGATCGCAGACGCCAGCGCATCGGCGTCTAGGGAGGCAAAGATTCCCGATACTTGTTCTTCTCCGACAAGAGGCCGGAGTACCGCTGCCTTCTTTTTCGCCTTGTTGAGGGCGCCGATCGCTTCGTCGACGTCGCTGGAGATGTGGCTCTCTACCTCCGAGTTCGTGATGTCCGTGGTGAGCAGCTCGAGAGCGCCAGCCGCAGCTAGTGTCTGGATGGTGTTGAACTTTGGCGAGCCTACGTCGTACTTGTTCTGGACGTAGATCGACGTATCGATGAAGACAGTTCGACTCGCGAGGCCGCTCAATGCCGACCACCCCTCAGAGGAGCTCTTTACCGTCGCGCCTACGGGGTGTCTCCTCGAATCCCGGAAGCGCCGAGATACTAGCGGGACAGTCGCCTACGGGTCGTTCTAGGCTGAGATCCCCCGCGGATTGGTCATAACGGGACGTTCTCGGACCCTGATCGCCCGCTGTCGAGTAGCCCGGGGCAGTCGCCCACCCCGGGCCCTCTCCAGATCCGGACAAGGAGATTTCTACCATCCGGCTCCTCGGTTGATGTGGCTCGTGGCTACGAACCCCAGATCCGAACCTTGATCCGAGGCACGGGGAGCGGGAAGTCGCGAAGCAGATCCGCGAACCGCTCCCAAGTGAGACGCTTGCGTGGACTCCGACGGCAGAGCCACTTGTGCCCGATGCGCTTCGCCTGATCGAGGACCCGCAGCAGACTTCGGAAGTTGCCGCTGACGCCGAAGGAGTTGAAGTGCCCCTGGATGCGCCTGGTGAGCGCTGCGTGCGGTTCCTTCACCGAGCGGTGCCGGTGGCGACGACACCCGTCGTAAACGGATCCGAGGATCCGCCTCAGGCTCGCACTGCGCGTCTTGCAGAGCAATCCCCATCGACCCTTCCGGGAGCGCGCCCAGTAGCGCGTGAACCCGAGGAAGTCGAAGGTCCCCGGACCCTTGCCGCTCCTCTGTCCCGCCGGCGGG
>Ga0114931_10002209_pt1 | contig 24756 bp, 21 predicted proteins | sample 2SBtaG_FD_89579 | JGI IMG/M metagenome (GOLD analysis project Ga0114931, IMG submission 89579) | Deep subsurface microbial communities from Kolumbo volcano to uncover new lineages of life (NeLLi) - 2SBTROV14_V59a metaG | ecosystem: Environmental > Aquatic > Marine > Volcanic | place: Kolumbo... | reverse complement strand
CGCCGAGGACGTCGAGGGCGAGGCGCTCGCCACCTTGGTGGTCAACAAGCTGCGCGGCGGCCTCAAGGTCGCGGCGGTCAAGGCGCCGGGCTTCGGCGATCGCCGCAAGGCGATGCTCGAGGATATCGCAATCCTGACCAACGGCCAGGTCGTGAGCGAGGATCTCGGCATCAAGCTCGAGAACGTCACCCTCGACATGCTGGGCACCGCCAAGCGCGTGGAGTTGACCAAGGACAACACCACGATCGTCGATGGCGCCGGCAAGAAAAAGGAGATCGAGGGTCGCTGCGCCCAGATCCGCGCCCAGATCGAGGAGACCACCTCGGACTACGACCGCGAGAAGCTCCAGGAGCGGCTCGCCAAGCTCGCCGGCGGCGTCGCGGTCATCAAGGTCGGCGCGGCCACCGAGGTCGAGGTAAAAGAGCGCAAGGACCTGGTCGAGGACGCGCTCAACGCGACCCGCGCCGCGGTCGAGGAGGGCATCGTCGCCGGTGGCGGCGCCGCGCTTCTTTACGCCACCAAGGTGCTCGACAAGGTCGAGGTCGAGAACGAGGACCAGCGCGTGGGCGTTAAGATCGTGCGCCGCGCACTCGAGGCGCCGGTGCGCCAGATCGCCGAGAACGCGGGCCTCGACGGAGCCGTGGTCGCCGGCAAGCTGATCGACGGCAAGGACGTCAAGCGCGGCTTCGACGCCCAGAGCGAGACCTATGTCGACATGTTCAAGTCCGGCATCATCGACCCGGCCAAGGTCGTCCGCATCGCGCTTCAGGACGCGGCCTCGGTCGCCGGTCTCCTGATCACGACGGAGGCGATGGTCGCCGAGAAGCCGGAGAAGAAGGAAATGCCCCCCATGCCTCCCGGCGGCGGCGGCATGGGCGACATGGGCTTCTAGATCGCGCAACCAGCGTTATCGGATGTCTTCGGGGGCCGCGTTTCGCGGCCCCCGTTTTTCTTGCGCCCGTTGCCGCGCGCGTCCCCTTGGGCCATCATGCGGGACGAGCGGGGAATGGAGGAGAGGGAGACCGAGCATGACCAATGTATCCATGTCGACCCAACTGCCGGTTTCGGCCAAGCAGGTCTGGGAGCTGATCGGCGGGTTCAACGCGCTCGCCAAATGGCATCCGCTGGTCGAAAAGAGCGAGATCAAGGAGGACGACGACGGCAAGACGACGATCCGGTGTCTGACCCTGGTCGGCGGTGGCTCGATCGTCGAGCGGCTCGAAACCCTCTACGAGGACGCGCGTCTTTACAGTTACTCGATTCTCGAAGCGCCGCTGCCGGTCGCCGGCTACCAGTCGACCATCCGGGTGTCCGACGCCGAGGGGGGCGGCTGCACGGTCGAATGGTCGAGCGACTTCGAGGCCGCGGGCGCCGACCCGGGCGAGGCCGTCGCCGCGGTCGAGGGCGTCTACAAGGCCGGGCTCGACAACCTCCGCAAGATGTTCGGCGGCTGATCGCGCCGTCCCGGCGCGCGCGGCGGCGAGGCCACCGCTGGCCCAATCGGGCGTCGGGGACTGGCTCTTGTGGGGCCGGGGGGCGCTTTCTATAAGAACCCGAGGAAGACGCGCGGCGCATCATGGGGCCATGGGCGCGGCAGGGGCGTGACGTCCTCGCCGCCGACCTTCCGCCCGTCCCCGTCCCGGCCCGCGCCAGTTCACGGAGGAAAGACCATGACACGCATGACGTCGAGCGAGGCTTTCGTCGAAACCCTCGTCGCCGAGGGGGTGAGCGACATGTTCGGCATCGTCGGCTCGGCCTATATGGACGCGCTCGACATCTTCGAACCCGCGGGAATCCGATTCATTTCGGTCGCGCATGAGCAGAATGCGGCCCATATGGCCGACGGCTACGCTCGCGCGAGCGGTCGCCACGGGGTCTGCATCGGCCAGAACGGCCCCGGGATCACCAATTTCGTGACCGCGATCGCCGCCGCCTATTGGGCGCATTCGCCGGTCGTCGCGATCACGCCCGAGACGGGCTCGAACACCATGGGCCTCGGCGGCTTCCAGGAAACCGACCAGATCCCGATCTTCTCGAAGATCACCAAGTACCAGGCCAACGTGACCCGCGCCGACCGCCTGGCCGAGCTGACGCACCGGGCCTTCTCGCTCGCCATGACCGAGCGCGGGCCGGTGCAGATCAACATCCCGCGCGATCACTTCTACGGCGAGGTCGACGTCGAGATCGCCAAGCCCATGACGATCGAGCGCGGCCCCGGCGGCCCCGAGAGCCTCGACGCCGCCGCCAAGGCGCTGGCCGAGGCGCGCTTTCCGGTGATCGTCTCGGGCGGTGGCGTCGTCATGTCGGACGGGGTCGAGGCGGCCAAGGCGCTGGCCGAGCATCTAGATGCCCCGGTGGTCACCAGCTACCTCCACAACGATGCCTTCCCGGCGAGCCACCCCTTGATGTGTGGCCCGCTCGGCTATCAGGGCTCGAAGGCGGCGATGAAGCTCATCGCCCAGGCCGACGTGGTGCTGGCGCTCGGGACGCGCCTCGGGCCGTTCGGCACTCTGCCTCAGTACGGCATCGATTATTGGCCGAAGGACGCCAAGATCATCCAGGTCGACAGCGACCACCGCATGCTCGGCCTCGTCAAGCCGATCTCGGTCGCGGTCAACGGCGACGCGGCCAAGGCGGCGAGCGAGATTCTCTCGCGACTCAAGACCTCGAACCAGCCGATCGCCGCCCATGGCAACCGCGAGGCGCGGCTCGCCGAGGTCGAGCGCCAGAAGGCCGCCTGGGAGGAGGAACTGACCGGCATGTCCTCGGCCGAGGGCTCGCCCATCAGCCCGCGCCGCTGCCTGCGCGAGCTCGAAAAGGCGATGCCCGCGAACGCCATGGTCGCGACCGATATCGGCAATGTCTGCTCGATCTCCAACAGCTACCTGCGCTTCGAGAAGCCGCCGAGCTTCTTCGCCGCCATGAGCTTCGGCAACTGCGGCTACGCCTTCCCGACGGCGATGGGCGCCAAGGTAGCATGCCCCGACCGGCCGGCGGTCGCCTATGTCGGCGACGGCGCCTGGGGGATGAGCCTCGCCGAGGTCATGACCTGCGTGCGCGAGAACATTCCGGCGGTCGCCGTGGTGTTCAACAACGGGCAATGGGGCGCCGAGAAGAAGAACCAGATCGACTTCTACGCCGACCGCTACATCGGCACCAACCTCGCGAACCCGAACTTCGCCGCGATCGCCCGCGCCATGGGGGCCGAGGGCGCGACCATCGACCAGCCCGACCAGATCGGCGACGCGCTCCGCGAGGCGACCGCCTCGGGCCGGCCGACGGTGATCGAGGTGATGCTGACCCGCGAGCTCGGCGATCCATTCCGCCGCGACGCGCTCAAGAAGCCGGTGCGCCTCTTGGACAAGTACAAGGCGTACACGGTCGTCTGATTGGGGAGGGGGCACCCGTCGACCGGCTCCGTCGTTCGCGCGCCTTCGCGAACGACGGGGCCGGCGGCGGTCTTTTTTCACGCGACGCGGTGGCGCGACCATGAGCCGACATGATGCCCTTCCTCGCCGTCGCCTTCGGCCTTCCGGCCGGGCTCGGAGAGCTTGGCGTTGTTTAGCGCCCGGCGAGCAGGACCGCCGCGACCGCGACGATGTCCTCGGCGCTCGCGCCTCGCGAAAGATCGACGATAGGCTTCGCGAAGCCCTGGAGGATCGGGCCGATGGCGCGGGCGCCGGCCAGGGCCTGGGCGAGCTTGTAGCCGATATTTCCGGCGTCGAGATCGGGAAAGACGAGCACGTTGGCGCGCCCGGCGACCGGGCTCTCGCGCCTGATCTTCTTGGCCGCCACCTCGGGCAGGAGGGCGGCGTCGAGCTGAAGCTCGCCGTCGAGCGCGAGGTCGGGGGCGCGCGCGCGGGCGATCGCCAGCGCCTCGCGGACCTTGCGAACCCGCGCGTGCTCGGCGCTGCCATGGGTCGAGAACGAGAGCAGCGCGACCCGCGGCGTCTCGTCCAGAAGACGCCGGGCGCTCGCCGCCGAAGCGATCGCGATATCGGCCAGCGCCTCGGCGTCGGGCTCGACGTTGACCGCGCAGTCGGCGAAGACCAGGCGGCGCGCGGGCGGCATCACCATGAGGAAAAAGCTCGACGGCGTGGCGAGCCCCGGGGCGAGCCCGATCGCGAGCCGCCCGGCCTCGATCACGCGGCGCGTCGGGTTGGCGATTCCCGCGACCAGGGCGTCCACGGCTTCCGTCGCGACCATCATCGCCCCGAAATAGAGGGGCTTGCGCATCAGCCGCCGCGCGATGCGCGGATCGACCCCGCGCGCGTTCGCATAGGCCCGCGCCAGTTCCTCGACGCGGTCGTCGGAGCCGGGCGACGCCGTCTCGATCCCGTCGAGGGGAATGCCCGCCCGCTCGGCGGCGGCGGCGATTTCCTCGGGCGCGCCGAGCAGAACCGGGCGCGCGATGTCGCGGTCGCGCAACCGCCGCGCGGCGGCGAGAATGCGGGTATCGTCGCCCTCGGGCAGCACCACGGCGCCCGGGCGGCGGCGCGCGGCAACGATCAGCGTCTCGACGAAGTCCACGAAATTCTCCCAAGCCTTGGGCCCACGGACAAATCGGGCCAGCGTAAGGGGCGGGGCGGGGCGCGGCAAGGGCGCGGGGCCATCGCCGCGCCACCCCCGGAGACACGCAAGACATGACCGAGACACCCGCCGTTCTGGTGCTCAACGCCGGCTCGTCGAGCATCAAGTTCGCGCTGTTCGAGATCGAGGGCGGCGACCCGGCGCTCGCCGCGCGCGGGCAGATCGCCGGAATCGGCACCCATCCGCGCTTTTCCGCCCATGACGCGAAGGGTCGCGCGCTCGCGTCCCCCGAGATCGAGCGCCAGGCGAGGGCGATCATCAAGCATGAGGACGCGCTCGCCTGCCTGCTCGACTGGCTCGACGGCACCGGCGTCGGCGAGCGATTGGTCGCCGCCGGCCACCGGGTCGTCCACGGCGGGATCGAGCGCACCGCGCCCGAGTTGCTCGACCGCGCGGTGATCGAGGCGCTCGCCGCGCTCGCGCCGCTGGCGCCCGCGCATCAGGGACACAACATCGCGGCCATCGAGGCGCTCGCGGCGCGGCGCCCCGCGCTGCCTCAGGTCGCCTGCTTCGACACCGCCTTTCACGCGAACCAACCCAGCGTCGCGCGGCGCATCGCGCTGCCCCGAAAATTCGCCGAAAAGGGCCTTTGGCGCTATGGCTTCCACGGGCTTTCCTATGAATACATCACCGCCGCGCTGCCCGAAATCGCGGGCGGGGCGCTGCCCGAGCGCCTGGTGGTCGCCCATCTCGGCAACGGCGCCAGCATGTGCGCCATTCGCGCCGGGCGGAGCATCGCCACCACCATGGGGTTCTCGACCCTCGACGGCCTGCCCATGGGCACCCGCTCGGGCGCGGTCGATCCGGGGGTGCTTCTCTACCTGATGCGCGAGGCGGGCCTGGACGAGCCCGCGCTCACCAAGCTTCTCTACGAGCAATCGGGGCTTCTCGGAGTCTCGGGGATCAGCGCCGACATGGCGACCCTGCTGGCGAGCGAGGCCCCAAACGCCGCCGAGGCGATCGAGCTGTTCACCTATCGCATCGGCCGCTCTCTGGGCTCGCTCGCCGCGGCGCTCGGTGGGCTCGACGCGCTGGTGTTCACCGGCGGCATCGGCGAGAACGCCGTGGCGGTGCGCGCCGCGGTCTGCGCGCGGGCGGGCTGGCTGGGCCTCGCCATCGATCCGGCGGCCAACGCGGCGGGGGGCCGCGCATCTCGACGCCCGGGAGCCGGGTCGCGGCCTGGGTGATCCCGACCAACGAGGAACTGATGGTCGCGCGTCATACCCTGGCCGTCATCGCTCGCCCGGCGCGCCGATGAGTCGGCTCAGCGGTCTGAATTCGAAGAAAGATACTTCCGAATGAGCGCGGCGAGTCGGGCGATGCCGGGCTCGATCCGGTCGAGCGAGACCGATGACAGGCCGAGCCGAAAATAATTCGCCGGTCGCTCCGGCCCCAGGAAATGGAGCGCGCCGGGCTCGATCACGATCCCCTCGGCGAGCGCGTCGCGGGCGAGCGCGTCGGCGTCGAACCCCTCGGGGCCGCGCACCCAGAAGCTGGTGCCGCCGAAGGTCGGCAGCCGCGACCAGTCGGGAAGGTGGCGGGCGAGCGCCACGCCCATGGCCTCCCAGCGGGCGCGATAACTGCGGTGCAGGCGGTGGATCAGGGCATCGTAATGACCGCCGGCGAGAAACAGGGCGACCGTGCGCTGGTTGTTGGTCGGCGCGTGGCGCAGCATCAGCCGGCGCAGGAGCCGCGCCTCGCGGATCAGCTCGGGCGGCCCGACCAGATATCCAAGTCGAAGTCCAGGCGCCAATGCTTTGGAAAAACTACCGATATAGAGAACCCGGTCGCCGTCGTCGAGGGCCTTGAGCGCGGTCGTCGGTTCGGCGAGATAATTGGTCTCGGCCTCGTAATCATCCTCGATGATGACGAATCGCTCCTCGGCCGCCCGACGAAGCAGCGCGAGGCGACGTTCGAGCCGCATGGTCACCGTGGTCGGCGATTGGTGGCTGGGGGTCGCGTAGACGTAATCGCAGCCGGCGAGCGCCTCGCCCACCACCAGCCCGCCGGCGTCGACCGCGAGCGGCTTGAGCCGCGCGTTCGCGAGCCGGAAGATATTGCGGGCGTCGACATAGCCCGGGTCCTCGACGCCGACGCGGGTCTCGGGTCCCATCAGAAGCGCGGCGAGCAGGTAAAGCGCGTGCTGGGCGCCGAGCGTGATCAGAATCTCCTCGTCGCGGGCGCGCACGCCCCGGCGCATGAGCGCACGGGTCCGCACCTGCTCGACCAGCATCGGGTCGTCCTCGACGAAGCGGTCGTTGATCCAGTCGCCCACCATGCCCCGGGCGAGCGCGCGTCGCGCGCAGTCGCGCCAGGCGGTCAGCGGGAACAGCTCGGGGTCGACCTGGCCGTAGATGAAGGGGTAGGGATGGCGCTGCCAGTCCCCGGGCTTGACGATATTCTCCTGGACCGAGGGCCTGAGCCGCAGGCGTCGGCGCCAGTCGGCCGGGCGCTCGGGCACGCGCGCGGCTCGGGGGGCGCTGCTCGCCCGCGTCGACAGGATCTCGCCGTTGACGAAATAGCCCGAGCGCTCGCGCGAGATCAGATAGCCCTCGTCGATCAGGTTCTGGTAGGCGAGCACCACGGTGTTGCGCGCGACCCCCAACCGGCGGGCGAGACGGCGGCAGGACGGCAGGCGGTGGCCGGGCGCGAGCTGGCCGTCGAGAATCGCCGAAACCAGGATGCGGCGCAGCTCCGCCTAGAGCCCGCGGGGCTCGCCGGCGCGCAAATGGAACAGAAAATCGCTCAATGCCTGTACCTGCTTTGGCCTAGCGTATTGTTTCGATCTGGCTCTAGTCCCGGGAGCTTGGGAATCGTACGCTCATTGCAACATCCGCTCAACGGGCCCGCGCCCGGTGTTCGGCTCTGTGCTAAGATCGTCCACCGGACCGAGGGAGCCGGAAGGGACGCGCCGGGAAACGCCGGAAATCGACGGCCCCGGCCGAGGCCGACCAAGGGACGCCGGCCGAAGGTATGACAAATTGAGGACAACGACGATGCAGACCGCCGCCAATACCCTGGAAAACTACTGGATGCCGTTTACCGCGAACCGGGATTTCAAGGAAAATCCCCGGCTGATCACCCGCGCCGAGGGCATGTATTTCTGGACCCATCGCGGCGACAAGGTGCTCGACGGCTCGTCGGGCCTGTTCTGCGTCGCCGCCGGCCACGGACGGCGCGAGATCGTCGAGGCCGCGTCCAAACAGCTCGCCGAGCTCGATTACAGCCCGCCGTTCCAGTTCGGCCACCCCCCCGCATTCGAGCTCACGCGCCAGCTCGCGGCCATCCTGCCGGCGGATATCAACCATGTGTTCTTCGCCAATTCCGGATCGGAAGCCGTTGAAACGGCACTGAAAATCGCGCTCGCCTATCACCGCGCCCGAGGCCAGGGCCAGCGCCAGCGCCTGATCGGGCGCGAGCGCGCCTATCACGGCGTGAACTTCGGCGGGATCTCGGTCGCCGGCATGGTCAAGAACCGCGAGGCCTTCGGGCTCGGCCTTCCCGGCGTCTGCCATCTGCGTCACACCTGGCTGCCCGAGCAGCGCTTCACCAAGGGCCAGCCCAAGGTCGGCGCCGAGCTCGCCGACGATCTCCAGCGGTTCGTCGACCTTCACGGCGCCGACAGCATCGCCGCCTGCATCGTCGAGCCGATCGCCGGCTCGATCGGTTGCCTGGTGCCGCCCAAGGGCTATCTCGAACGGCTGCGCGAGATTTGCGACCGGCACGGCATTCTGCTGATCTTCGATGAGGTGATCACCGGCTTTGGACGCACCGGCAAGGCGTTCGCCGCCGATTCCTTCGGCGTTTGCCCCGACATCATGACCATGGCCAAGGCGCTGACCAACGGCAACGTCCCCATGGGCGCGGTCGCGGTGCGCGACGAGGTTTACGAAACCGTGGTCGACGCGGCGCCCGACCGGTCGGTCGAGCTTTACCACGGCTACACCTATTCGGGCTGCCCGGTGGCGGTCGCCGCGAGCCTCGCGACCCTGGAGATCTACCGCAAGGAGGACCTGTTCAACCGCGCGGCCGAGCTTTCGCCCTATTTCCTCGACGCGGTCTTCTCCATGCGCGACATTTCCCTGGTCACGGACATCCGGGGCTACGGGCTATTCGCGACGGTTGATATCGAGGCCGGCGTGGCGCCCGGCGCGCGCGGCTACGAGATGCTCCAGCGGCTCTACGAGAACGGGCTGATCGTCAAGCTCACGGGGGACGCGCTGCTGATCGCGCCGCCGCTGATCGCCGAGCGCGCCCATATCGACGAAATGTGCGATAAGATGCGGAAGGTGCTCGCCACCTTCTGAGATAAGCTTGCGCACGCCCCGCGGCCCGGTCGAAGGCCGCGGGGCCGCGTCGCCGACGCGGTGAGGCATGAGGGTTCTTCGGTTCGCGGCTGTTCTGGCGGTTGTCGGGCTCGTGCTCGCGCCGGGCCTGTCGCGCGCCCAGACGCAGCGCGTCGCCATCGGTTATCAACTCATCGTCAATCCCTGGAAGGTCGCGATCGCGAGCGGCGCGTTCGAGCGCGCGACCGGTTGGCGGATCGACTGGAAGCGCTTCGATTCGGGCGCCACGGTGCTCTCGGCCTTGGCCGCCGGCGAGGTCCAGATCGCGCTCGCCGGATCGAGCCCGATCGCGGCGGGATTGAGCCGCGGCCTCGATATCGAGCTGTTCTGGATCGCCGAGGATATCGCCGCCGCCGAGGCGCTGGTGGTCCGCGACGGCGCCGGCATCGCCGCGCCCCAAGACCTGCGCGGCAAGACCATCGCGGTGCCCTTCGCCTCGACCAGTCATTTCCATACCCTGTTCGCGCTCGAGCAATTCGGCATCGCGCGCGGCGAGGTCAAACTCGTCGACATGCAGCCGCCCGAGATCGTCCGGGCCTGGAAGCAGGGCGCGATCGATGCCGCCTTCGTCTGGGAGCCGGTGCTGAGCGATCTCAAGGCGACGGGGCGGGTGCTGATCACCTCGGGGCTGTTGTCGCAATGGGGGAAGGCGACCTTTGATGGGCTTGTCGTTGATCGCAAATTTTCCTCGCAACATCCTGTTTTCATGTGCCGTTTTGTGAAAACTCTGGCGGCGGGCGTCGATGCGTACATTCGCGATCCCGCGGCCTGGACGCCTGATTCGCCCGAGGTCCGCGCGATCGTCGGACTGATCGGCGGCGATCCCGCGGACGTGCCCAAGGCGCTTTCGCGCTACCGCTTTCCGACCCTCGTCGAACAAGCAACCCCACGCTGGCTGGGCGGTGGTCGCGATGGCGGCGCGGCGCGCGCGCTGCGTTTCACGGCCGAGTTCCTCAAGGCCGAAAAGCAGGTCCCGACGGTGCTCGGCGATTACGCCCGAGCGGTCAATCCGCATTGGGTTGAAATCGCGCGCGCCGGCGATTGCTGAACCTCCCACCGCCGACGCCGACGCATTGCCCGTTTTCCGTCTCGCTCCTATGATGGGATCGGCGCCCGCGCGCGGGCGAACATCAGACGCCATAAAGCCAATAAATCAACCAATTATAGGGAGATTCGACAATGAAGGTCGCGTTCCTGGGACTCGGCAACATGGGATTTCCCATGGCCGGACACCTCGCCGCCGGGCGGCATGACGTGACGGTCTACAACCGCACCCGCGCGAAGGCCGAGGACTGGGTGGCGCGCCATCGCGGCACGCTCGCCGAAACCCCGGCCGAGGCCGCGCGCGACGCCCGGATCGTGTTCGCCTGCGTCGGCAACGACGACGACCTCCGCTCGGTGGCCCTCGGCGACGACGGCGCCTTCGCCGGCATGCGGCGCGGCAGCCTGTTCGTCGATCACACCACGGCCTCGGCCGATGTCGAGCGCGAATTGGCCGCGATCGCGGCGGAAAAGGGCATCGGCCTTCTCGACGCGCCGGTCTCGGGCGGCCAGAACGGGGCCGAGAAGGGGGTTCTTACGGTCATGGTGGGGGGGCTCGACTCCGATTTCAGCCATGCCCGCCCGGTGATCGAGTGCTTCGCCCGGGCAGTCACGCTGATGGGCCCCGTGGGCGCCGGGCAGCTCACCAAGATGTGCAACCAGATCTGCTGCGTCGGGGTCATTCAGGGGCTCGCCGAGGCGCTCGCCTTCGCGCTCAAGGCCGGGCTCGACGCCCATCGGGTGGTCGAGGTGATCTCGAAGGGCGCCGCCCAGTCCTGGCAGATGGACAATCGCGCCGCCAGCATGATCGCCGGTGCGTTCGACTTCGGCTTTGCCGCCGACTGGATGCGCAAGGACCTCGCGATCTGCATCGACGAGGCGCGGCGCAACGGCGCCCAGCTTCCCGTCACCGCCATTATCGAGCAGTTCTTCGCCAAGCTTCAGGCGCGCGGAGAGGGGCGGCTCGACAACACCGCCTTGATCAAGCTTCTACAAGAAGAATAAATAATATCGAATTGTTACTACTCGATATTTTCTATTCTTCGGACTTCGGCGAGGACGCGGCGCGGGTTTCCTCGGCCTTCGCCTGGTCCCACAGCCGGTCCATTTCGGCGAGCGTCGCGTCCGCCGGCGCGCGGCCGGTTTCGGCGAGCAGCGTCTCGATGCGGCGAAAGCGGCGCTCGAACTTGGCGTTGCCCCGGCGCAGCGCGGCCTCGGCGTCGACCTCGGCGCGCCGCGCGAGATTGACGCAAGCGAACAGAAGATCGCCCATTTCGTCGGCGAACCGGGTGGTCGGGCCACCGTCGCGCCATTCGGCGCGCAGCTCGTCGAGTTCTTCGGCGATCTTGTCGAAGATCGGCTCGGCGGAGGGCCAGTCGAAGCCGACCCGCGCCGCGCGCGCCTGAAGCTTGGCCGCGCGAGTCAGCGCGGGCAGGGCGGTGGCGATGCCGTCGAGCACGCTTGGCGCGCGTCCCTCGGCGGCGACCTTGGCGGCGCGTTCGTCGGCCTTCTGGGCCTCCCAGGCGCGGGTCTGGGCCGCCGCGCCATCGATCTCGCGGTCGCCGAAGACATGGGGGTGGCGGCGGATCATCTTCTCGGCGGCGCGGCTGGCGATCCGGTCGAAGTCGAAGCGCCCGGCCTCGCGCGCCATCTGGGCGTAGAACACCACCTGGAACAAAAGATCGCCGAGCTCGTCCTCGAGCGCCGCCCAGTCGCGCGCCTCGATCGCCTCGGCGACCTCATAGGCTTCCTCGATGGTGTAGGGCGCGATGGTCTCGAAACTCTGCTCGAGATCCCAGGGACACCCGCCTTCGGGATCGCGCAGCCGCGCCATGACGTCGAGAAGTCGTTCCATGCCGGACATCGCTTCGCCTTGTCGCCGATAGGCGCGGCCGGCCGCGCCAGGGAAATTGCCGGAGAACCGCCCGGGGCAATGTGTAGCCGCCCGGCGCATTGACGTCCAGCCACCGTTCACAAACGCCGCCGCCATCAAACTGGCGCGAAAAGGGGAGAGCGCGCGCGGCGGGGGCCAAAGTCCAACCTGGAAGGGGCCACCCATGGACACCATTGCGGCCTCGCGGCCCCAAACACAATTGTCGCATAAGAGATATTATGGGAAATTTTAATTGGAGCCGACGGGATCAATCCCGACTGGATGGGGTCCGAAAGCCCGGTGGCGACGGCGTCCGTCCCGGCGGACGCGGGCGGCGGTCAGACCTCGATCACCATCCCGTCGAAGGCCGGCTCGACCCCCGGCGGCAGGGTTTCGACCAGCTCGGCGTAGTCGAGCTCGTGGCCCATATGGGTCAGAATCCCGCGCGTCGGCCGCAGGCGCGCGATCCACTCCAGCGTCTGCGCGAGATGCGAATGGACCGGATTGGGCGTCGGCCGCAGGCAATCGACGATCCAGACGCGCGTGCCATCGAGTGTTGCGAACGCTTCCGCGTCCAACGCCTTGACGTCGGTCGAGTACGCGAAGTCCCCAAAGCGAAACCCGAGCGTCGTGCCGCGTCCATGCCTCTGGCGGAACGGCGTCACGTTGATCGCGCCGACCCGAAACGGTCCCGTGATCTCGCGGGGCGCGAGCTGCGGCTTGTACCAGCCATATCCGGGATGAATCGGCGCGAAGGCATAGCCGAATCGCGCTTCGAGCGACGCCAGCGTCGCCGCGTCGCCGTGGGTCGCGAGCGGCGCGTCGATATGGTGGTTGATCGCCCGCAGATCGTCGATGCCATGGGTATGGTCGGCGTGGCCATGGGTGAAGATCACCGCATCGAGCGTCGAAACCCCGGTCGCGAGCAGTTGGGCGCGCAGATCCGGCGAGGCATCGACGAGGATGCGCGTGCCCGCGCTCTCGACCAGGATTGACGGCCGCAGCCGGCGGTTGCGCGGCTCGCTTCCCCGACAAACCCGGCAATCACAGCCCACCAGCGGCACGCCGCCCGAGTGGCCGCAACCGAGCACGGTTATCCGCATGAGCCATCCGGCCGTCGGGCCTTGGCGAACAGAGCGAAGAAATTGTCGCTCGTCGCCTGGGCGAGCGCCTCGGGCGACAGCCCCTTTTCGGCGGCGACGCGGGCGGCGGTCTCGACCACGTATGCGGGCTCGTTGCGCTTGCCCCGGTGCGGCATCGGCGCGAGATAAGGCGCGTCGGTCTCAACCAACAAGCGCTCCAGCGGCAGGTCGCGAACCGCCGCGCGCAGGGTCTCGGCCTTCTTGAAGGTAACGATCCCGGAAATCGAGATATAGAGCCCAAGTTCAATTGATTTTTCAGCGACTCGGCGATCGCTGCTGAAGCAATGGATAAGACCCGGGAACGCCCCCTTCCCCATTTCGTCCTCGAGAATCGCGAGGGTGTCGTCGTCGGCCGCGCGGGTATGGACGATCAGCGGCAGCCCGGTCTCGCGCGCCGCGGCGATATGAACGCGGAAGCTCCGGCGCTGGAGCTCGCGCGGGCCGTGGTCGTAGAAGTAATCGAGCCCGGTCTCGCCGATGCCGATCACCTCGGGCGCCGCCGCCGCGCGAACCAGGTCGGCGAGCGTCGCCTCGGGTTCCTCGGCCACGTTATGAGGATGAACGCCGACCGAGCAATAAAGACCGTCATGCGCGCGGGCGAGCGCCAGCACGCTCTCAAAGCGCGACAACCGGGTCGAGATCGTCTGCATCACGCCGACGCCGGCGGCGCGGGCGCGGGCGATCACCTCGGCGCGATCGTCGTCGAAGCTGTCAAAGTCGAGATGGCAATGGCTATCGACCAGCATTTCCGCGTCTCCCCTGCCGGCTGGCTGCGCCGCGAAGCGCGCGCACCTCAGCCGCGCCCCTCGTCGGCCGCCTCTTTCTCGTCGTCCTGGTCCTCGACGTAGCGGGGAAAGACGCCCTCGGGCCGGGGCAGCGCCGTGCCGGGATTGAGCGCCCCCCCGGGACCCAGCGCCGCGAAATCGCGCGCCCCCCCGTCGACCGCGAGCTGGTCGAGAAGCCGCGCCGCCGCACCCGGAGTCACCGGCTGGGCGAGAATCGCGAGATGGCGGATCACCTCGGCGAGCGTATAGAGAACCGTTCGCATGCGCGCCGGGTCGGACTTGCGCAGCGCCCAGGGCGCCTGCTCGTCAACATAGCGGTTGGCCGCGCCGATCACGCGCCACTGGCGGATCAGCGCGGCATGAAACGCCTGCTTCTCCAGATCCGCGCGCATGCCTTCGTGTAAATCATACGCCGCGTCGAGCAACTCTTTGTCGTCTTGGAAGAATGTTCCGGGCTGTGGGACGCGGGCGCCGCAATTCTTGTGGATTATGGACAGCACGCGCTGGGCGAGATTGCCGAAGTCGTTGGCGAGATCGCCGTTCATGCGCCCGATCATGGCACGGCGCGAGAAATCGCCGTCGTTGCCGAACGGCACCTCGCGCAGGAGGAAGTAGCGTAGCTGATCGAGGCCGAAGCGCTCGACCAGCGCGATCGGGTCGATCACGTTGCCGACCGACTTCGAAATCTTCTCGCCCTCGTTGGTCCACCAGCCATGGGCGTAGACCCGCCGGGGCGGCGCGATCTCGGCCGCCATCAGAAACGCGGGCCAGTAGACCGCGTGAAAGCGCAGAATGTCCTTGCCGACCATATGGAGATCGGCGGGCCAAAAGCGCTTGAAATCGGCGTGCTCGGTATCGGGATAGCCGACGGCCATGATGTAGTTGGTGAGCGCGTCGATCCAGACATACATCACGTGATCGGGATCGTCGGGCACCGGCACGCCCCATTTGAAGCTGGTGCGCGAGACCGAAAGATCGTTGAGACCGCCCTTGACGAAGCTGATCACCTCGTTGCGCCGGCTCTCGGGGCCGATGAAGTCCGGGTTGGCCTCGTAGAAGGCGAGCAACCGGTCCCGCCAAGCCGAAAGGCGGAAGAAATAGCTCGGCTCCTCGACCCATTCGACCGGCGCCCCGGTCGGCGCCTTGCCGTCGACGATCTCGGATTCGGCGTAATACGTCTCGTCGCGCACCGAATACCAGCCGGCATAGGTGCCGAGATAGATTTCGTCGCGCGCCACCAGCTCGCGCCAGAGCTGCTGGACCGAGGCGGTGTGGCGCGCCTCGGTCGTGCGGATGAAGTCGTCGTTGGTCAGGCCCATGGGCCCCGACAGATCGCGGAAGTGCCGCGAAACCCGGTCGACGAAGGCCTGGGGCGTCTCGCCCGCCGCCTGGGCCGCCTTCTCGACCTTCTGGCCATGCTCGTCGGTCCCGGTCAGGAACTTCACCTCGCGGCCGTCGAGCCGCATGAAGCGCGCCAGCGCGTCGCAGGCGATCGAGGTATAGGCGTGCCCGATATGGGGCGAATCGTTGACGTAGTAGATCGGCGTCGTGACGTAGAACGCTTTGGGCTCCGTCATCGCGAGGTCCCCGAAAGTGATGGTTGCGAACGCGGATCGGCGGTCAGGCGGGTGGCGCCTCGATCGCCCCGAAGGCGGCGACCAGAACCTGGCGCCGGTCGAGATTGGCCTGGCTCGCCTGCCCCGCGAGGCGGCGTATCTTTTCCCACACCTCGGTCCAATGCGCAAGATCGCCCCCGGCGACGAGCCGCGCGGCGAGCGTCGCCTCGCCCGCGACCAATTCGTCCTCGCCGGAAAGGCCGAGCGCCGCGTTCCGCACCATGCGCGCGAGCCAGTCGGCGAGCGCCTCCATCAGCGTATCGAAGGACGCGCCCGCCTCCGCCCCCCGACCGACGCGGTCGGCGAGCGCGTGCAGCGCGGCGACGCGCTCGGGTCCCTCGCGCGCCAGAACCTCGACCATCGCGCCGTAAAGCTCGAGCCCGCCGGCATCCGCGAGCCGCAACGCGCGCCCCGGGCTGCCGCGCGCGAGCCGCGCGATCGCCGCGCGCTGGCCGGGATCGAGCTCGGGACGAAAGCGCGCGAGAAACCCCGCGAGCGCCGCGTCGTCGAGCGGCCGCAAGCGCAATCGGCGACAGCGTGACCGGACCGTCGGCAAGAGTGCTCCTGGATTATGACAAATTAGTAAAAACAAAGAATTATTTGGTGGTTCTTCAAGTGATTTCAGAAGCGCATTGGCGGCCGATCGGTTGAGCTGATCGGCGGCATCGACGATCACGATCCGGGTGCTCCCCTCGCCCGCCGTGAGCCGCAGGAAGCTCCCCACGGCGCGCACGTCGGCGACCACGATCTCATCGCGCGGGCGCTTGCGCCGATCGTCGTAGGCGGGCTCGACGGTCAGCAGCGCGCCGTGACCGCCAGCGGCGACGCGACGAAAAACGGGATCGGTCTCGTCAAGCGCCAGCGGAGACGAGCCGGCGAGGTCGAGGCCGCCCGCCGCGCCGCCGGCGAGCACGAAGCGCGCGAAGCGATAGGCGAGCGTCGCCTTGCCGATGCCGCGCGGACCGACGAGCAGCCAGGCATGCGCCAGCCGCCCCCGGCGAAAGGCGTCGCACAAAAGCGCCTCGGCCGCCTCGTGGCCAATCAGCGCCGGGTTGGCGCGCGGCGGCGGGGTCGCGTCGTTCTCAACCATTGTCGTTGTCGCCATCGCCGTCGCCGAGAAGCCGCGCCTCGACCGCGCCCAGGATCGCGCTCTGCACGGCTTCGGGGGCGGCGCTCGCGTCGATCACGACACAGCGCTCGGGCGCGCGCCGGGCGATGTCGAGAAACGCCTCGCGCAGGCGGACGTGAAACGCCGCTCCCATGCGCTCATAGCGGTCGTCGACGCCGTCGGTCCCAATGCGCGTTCGGGCCCGGGCGAGCCCGATCTCGGGCGCAACGTCGAGAACCAGGGTGAGATCGGGAACGAGCGCACCGACCACGAGTGCGGCGAGCCGCTCGACCGCCTCGCGGCCGAGACCCTGGGCATAGCCCTGATAGGCCATGGTCGAATCGACGAAGCGGTCGCAGATCACCCAGTCGCCACGCGCGAGCGCCGGGGCGAGCGTCGCGCGAATATGGTCGCGCCGGGCGGCGAAATGGAGCAGCGCCTCGGTCATGGCGTCCCAGCGTCCGGGCGCACCGTCGACGAGCAGGCGGCGGATCTCCTCGGCGCCGGGGCTGCCGCCGGGCTCGCGGCTGCGTAGGACTGCGATCCCGCGCGCGCGCAAGACGTCCTCGAGGCGTCGGGCCTGGGTCGACTTGCCGGCGCCCTCGCCGCCCTCGATGGTGATGAAGCGGCCGCGACGGCCCCGCCCCCGGGGTTTCGCGCGCGTCAACCGCCGCCCGCGCCCCAGACGAGATAGCTGATCGCCGCGCCGATCCGGCGAATGGCCGAGAGCTCGCCGACATCGGCGCCCGCGACCAGCGGCAGCTCGACGGTTTCGGTATCGGGCGCGGTGACGACCAGCTTGGCGATCTCGGTGCCGCGCGCGATCGGCGCCGGGATCGGTCCCTCGTAGACCAGGGTCACCTTCATGCCCTTGCGCGCCTTGCGAGAGAGCGTCAGCACGGTGTCGTTGGTCGCGATCAACGGCACGCTCGGCTTGTCGCCCAGCCAGACATCGGCCTCGGCGACCACGTCGCCGGCGGCGAAAAGCTTGTAGTTCTGGAACTCGCGAAAGCCCCATTCCATCAGGCGCGTCGATTCCTCGGCCCGCGCGCTCGCGCTGGCGAGCCCGTTGAGCACCAGCACGAGGCGGCGTCCGTCGCGGATCGCCGAGCCCGTCAGACCGTAGCCCGCGGCCTGTGTATGGCCGGTCTTGAGGCCGTCGGCGCCCGGGGTCTTGTAGAGCAGCGGGTTGCGGTTGCCCTGACGGATGCCGGCGTAGGTGAAGCTCTTCTCCGAGTAGTAATGGTAGAACTGTGGAAAATCGCGGATCGTGCGGCGCGCCAGGATCGAAAGATCGCGCGCGGTCACGAGATGACCCTCGGCGGGCCAGCCGCTCGCGTTCTTGAAAGTGCTCGAAGCCATGCCGATCTCGCGGGCGCGCTGGGTCATCTCGGTGGCGAAGGCGTCCTCGGTCCCGGCGAGCCCCTCGGCGACGACGACGCAGGCGTCGTTTCCCGACTGGACGACGATGCCCTGGATCAGATCCTCGACGCTGACCTTCTTGCCGACCTCGACGAACATCTTCGAGCCGCCCATCCTCCAGGCCTTCTCGCTCACCTCGAAGGTGTCGTCGAGCTTGAGCCGCCCCTCGGCGAGGCGCTCGAACAAGAGATAGACGGTCATCATCTTGGTCATCGACGACGGCGGCATCAGCTCGTCGGCGTTCTTCTCGAACAAGACGGTGCCGGTCGTATAATCGAGCAGAATGGCCTGCTTGGCCGTGGTCTCGACCGCGATCGCGGGTCCGGCGAGCCCCACCGTCAGAAGCGCGACCGCGAAGGCCGCGAAAAGCGCGCTCAAGCCGGCGCGCGGACGCCCGCCGCCCAAGACGGCGCGCGCTATCCGTCCGTTCCGTTCCATCATTCTTCAACCCCGCGGATCAGTCCGCGCCTCTTGAAAAACGGGCGCGGCTCATTCAACGACAACATGCGAATCGCGATACCCCGCCGCGACGATCCGGGCGAGCAGCCCGTCGGCGTCGTCGACCGAGGCGACCGGCCCCACCTGGACCCGATAGAACGGGCGCCCATCGACGAACACGCGCATCATGCGAACCCGGCCGAAGGCCTCGAGCGCCGCGCTCAGGCGCTTGGCGTTGCCAAGGTCGCCGAAGGCGCCCGCCTGAATGTAGAACGTTCGTCCGGCGATCGCATCGATATTGCTCGCGCCGACGCCCAGCGCGCCCGGGGACGCGCCTTGGGGGGCAACCGCCGTTTCGGGCACCGCCACCGCGCTCTTCACCGCGCCGGGCCCCGGCGGCGGCAGCAGGGAGGTTTCGGAAACCGGCGCGACCGGACTGGGCGCGAGGCGCGGAACCGCGGAAGACGCCTCGGGCGCCGCCGAGGCGACCCGCAGGGCCTCGACCGGTTCCGGCGCGGGTCCGCGTGCGGCGACCGCCTGAACCCGCACCCGGGCGGTGCCCTTCTTGTAGAACCCGAGAAGCTGCGCGGCGCGGCGCGAGACGTCGATGATGCGCCCGCGCGCGAACGGTCCCCGGTCGTTGACGGTGAGAATCAGCGAGCGGCCGTTCTCGAGGTTGGTCACGCGCACCTGGCTCGGCATCGGCAGCGTCGGATGCGCGGCGGTCAGCGCGTTCATGTCGAAGATCGCGCCGTTGGCGGTGCGCTTGCCGTGGAAATCGGGTCCGTACCACGAGGCGACGCCGACCTCGTCGAACCCCGGATTCTCGGCCGGGTAATACCACACGCCGGCGACCCGATAGGGCTTGCCCACCTTGTACTCGCCGGCCTTCGCCTGGGGCTGGGGCGTGATCTTCTTGGCCGTATAGGCGGCGAGTTCGACCTCGGCGCAGGCGCCGAGCGCAAGCAGAAGCGCCGCGCAAAGCGCGATCGGAGCGTGACGGTGAAAGAGATGGGTGGTGATCACGGTATCTCGTAGCTGGGCGGGGCTACCCACACAAAATATATCCTAGCCCGAGCCGATCAGGTCGGCAAGACGCCCGACCGACATGGCGAAATAGTCCGACCGGTTCCATTTCAGGATCACCCGGAAGTTGTTGTAGACCACATAGGCCGGCCCGCCCGGCCCGCCGGGGAGAACGACCGAGGCGAGCAGGTCACGCGTCGGCAGATCGCCGCCATCGGCGCGGCGCACGCCGAGGCGCTGCCACTCGCTGAGCCGCTTTTGCACCGCGCGCCCGGCGAGCGCGGGATCGAAGCCCGCGGGCAGGCGCACCGCGCGTCCCCAGGTCTGATCGCCCCGCCAGCCCGAGCGCGCGAGATAGTTCGCGGCCGAGGCGAAGACGTCGCCCGGCGTCGTCCAGATGTCGCGCCGGCCGTCGCCGTCGAAATCGACCGCGAAGCGCAGGAAGCTCGACGGCATGAACTGGCTCTGGCCCATGGCCCCCGCCCAGGACCCGCGCATCGCCTCGGGCGTGATATGGCCCTGGTCGAGGATGCGCAGCGCCTGGAAAAGCTCCTTGCGGAAATAGGCCGGCCGGCGCGTGTCATAGGCGAGCGTCGCAAGCGAGGCGATGACCGGAAAGCCGCCGCCGTACTTGCCGTAGCGCGTCTCGACGCCCCAGAGCGCGACCACGAACCGCGGCTGGACGCCGAACCTGTCGCGCACCGCCTCGAGAAGCGCGCGGTTCTTGCGCAGCGCCGCCTTGCCTTCCGCGACCAGCGCGGGCGTGACGCGGCGCGCCATGTACTCCTCGAAGGTCTGGGTGCCCTCGGGTTGGTGGCGGTCGAGGGCGATCACGCGCTCGATCGGCTCGATCCCGTCGAGCGCCGCGTCGAGCGTTTCGGCGCGAATGCCCTTGGCGAGCGCCTCGGCGCGGAGCTCGGCGAGCCATTCGGGAAACGGCTTCTCGGCGGCCGCGAGCGGCGCGCCCGGAAGCCAGGCGAGCACCGCGACCGCGAGCGCGAACGGACGGAAGGACGGGCAAGGAAAGAAGCGACGAGGCAGCATCAAGGCCATCATGGGCATGCGCGATCACCGAACGGTTAACGCCGGGAGCCGATCTTTGTCGAAGCCCGCCGCGAACACAAGCGGCTTTCGCGGATCATCCGCGCCGCGCCCTTGATCCGCGCGATTCCCGGAACGCCCAGGCGCGCGCTTGACAGGTCCAGGCTTTCCGCACAGCCTCGGCGGCGGCCTCGGATGGGTGGCCGAGCGGTTGAAGGCACCGGTCTTGAAAACCGGCAGGGGCCAACACCCCTCGTGGGTTCGAATCCCACCCCATCCGCCACCTCCTCGCTCCTCTCCCACGTGGTTCCCGCGCGAGCGCGATCATGCCGCGATGGCTGTTGATTCCCCACGTTTCACGTGAAACATCAATGCGCTATTCTCTTAATCTTTTATTAACTATTAAGAATGATTTCCTCATTATGAAAATTAAATATCGCATAGAACGTATTGATATATATATCGTTTATAAGAGAATTCTAGATTTAAGAGAATCCTCCGCCTTAACCGCTCGTGCACGGCGAAGGGGGCGGAACGAAAGGGGCGGGCGCGGGCCGGATCGGCTGGCTCAGGCGAGCCCCTCGACCTCGAGGTAGCGGGGATTGTTCACGCGCAACGCGGCGATGGTCGTCTCGACCAGATGCGAGCGCATCGCCTCGAAGCGCCCGGGATCGTCGTCGAACGCGCGGGCGCGGATATCAGCGGCGAGACGGCGGGTCAACGCCAGGAGGCGGGCGTCGTCATCCCTCGCCTCGTCTTCCTCTCCGTCCTCGCCGTAAAGCGCCCGAAGACGCGCGAGCGCCGCGCGGCGCGGCCCCTCGCCCGCCCTCGCCTCGCGAGCGGCGATCGCGAGGATATTTGCGATCACCAGGGCGTCGAGCCGATAATCCTCGGGAAGCCGCGGCGCGAGACGTTCGAGAAGCGCCTCGCGCGCGGCGAGCAGAAGCTCGGAGGTGTTTGGATAGCACGGCATCCCAGATCGTCCGATTTCTAAGCCATGTCCGTAAGACGCAGAATTTCCAGCTCCATTTCCGGAAGTCTCCGGCCGATCGCGGCGAGCTCGACCGAGGATTCCTCCCCGCTTAGGTGACGTTCGCACTGGGCGATCGCGATCACCGCCCAGCGCGCATGGGCCATCACCTCCCAAAACCGCACCGCCGCGTCGTCGATCGGCCGACCCGAAACGCGCGCGTAGCCGTCGTAGAACGGCGCGCGCGGGGCGAGCCCGCCGGCCTCGCGGTCATGGGCACGAAAACGCCAGCATTTCGCGCAGAACCAGCCAATATCCGACATCGGCGCGCCCCAGCCCGCGAACTCCCAATCGAGGATCGCGGCGAGCCCGCCGCTTTCGGCGCGCGCCGGGTCGACCAGGTAGTTGCCGGTTCGGAAGTCGTGGTGACAGAGAACGATTTCCTCTCCCTCGGGACAATGCGCCTCGGCCCAGGAAAGCCCCCATTCGATCACCGGATGGGGCAACGGATGCTCGTCGAGAAACCGGCGATAGGCCGTGATCGCGGCCGGCGCGGGCGCGGGAGACGGTGGAACGAGAAAATCGAGCGCCTCCGCCGCGATCCCCTCGGGCAGGTTCGCGGGCGTGATCGAATGAATCCGCGCGAGCTCCTCGCCAAGCCGCTCGGCAAGTTTTTCTCGCAGCTTATAGAATTTGGAATCTCGAACGATTTTATGGCCTAATGCGGTTCCATTGACAAATCGCATAATGAAAAAGGGTGTCCCGATGATGCCCGTGTCCTCGCAGAGCCACAGGGGTTCCGGCACCATGACGCCCGCCGCCCAGGCGGCGCGAAGAAGCGCGAACTCATGGGCGCGGCTGTGGCTGAAGGCGATCTGCGCCGGGCGCGAGGCGCGCAGCACGAAGGCGTGGGCGCCGGCGAACGGCCCCTCCGCGATCTCGACGTCGAGGCGCCGATTATCCTGGATCGCCCCGCCGCCGAGACGCTCGAACCGGGTGATCGAGACCGCGCTCCCGGTCTCGCGCGCGAGAAAATCGGCGAGGCGCGCGCGCATTTCCGCGTCTCCCCCCCGCTCGCCCGCTCCCGTTTCCGTCACGGCCATGACCAGAAATCGGCTCCCTCTCGCATAAGACGTTGGGCGAGAACCATCTTGTGGACTTCCGAGGCGCCATCGACAAGTCGCGTCTGACGTGCGTAACGGTACATCCATTCGAGCGGCGTGTCCTTGGAATAACCACGCGCCCCGCAAAGCTGGATCGCGGTATCGACCGCCTTGTGCAGCGTATCGGCGACCTGGACCTTGGCCATCGAGACCGCCTTGCGCGCGAACCGCCCCTGGTCGAGCTGCCAGGCGGCGCGCATGGTGAGCAGCCGCCCGGTCTCGATCGCCATCGCCGCCTCGCCCAGCAGCCATTGCACGCCCTCGCGCTCGGCGAGCGCGCGGCCGAAGCTTTCCCGCTCGCCCACGTAGTCGAGCGCGATCTCGGTCGCGCGGCGCGCGAGCCCGAGCCAGCGCATGCAGTGGGTCAGCCGCGCGATGCCGAGGCGGATTTGCGTCACCTTGAGCCCGTCGCCGACCTCGAGCAGCCGGTTTTCATCGGGAATCTCGAGGCCATCGAAGCGAATCTCGCAATGGCCCCCGTGTTCCTCGGGACCCATGATGGGGATCCGGCGCACCACCTCCCAGCCCGGCCGCTCGGCCTCGAACAGAAAGGCGGTCAGCCCCTTGCGCGCGTCCTCCGAGGTCTTGGCGACCAGGATGAAGACCTTCGCCGCCGCCGCCCCGGTGATGAACCATTTGCGCACGTCGATCACCCAATGCTTGCCGCGACGGGTGGCGGTGGTCCGCATCATGCCGGGGTCCGAGCCCGCGCCGGGCATGGGCTCGGTCATGGCGAAGGCCGAACGCGCCGCGCCGTCGATGATCGGCTGAAGCCAGCGGTCCTTGGCCGGCTCGTCGAGCAGCCGGTTCAGCAGGATCATGTTGCCGTCGTCGGGGGCGGCGGCGTTGAACGCGACCGCCCCGAAGATCGAGCGGTTCATCTCCTCGTAGCAGGGCGCGATGCCGGCGATGGAGAAGCCCCGTCCGCCGCGCGCCGCGGGCATGGCGAGCGCCCAAAGCCCCTCGGCCCGCGCCTTCGCGCGCAGCTCGGCCAGGAGATCCTCGCGAATGTTCTCGCCGGCCCCGAGGCTGTCGGGCAGGGATTCGCGCGGAATCAGCTCGCGCTCGACAAAGGCGCGTAGCCGCGCGCGGGTCTCGTCGATGATCGGATCAAGGTTGAAGTCCATTATCAGATATAAACCTTAGTGTCAGGATATTATTTACAATACCGAGTAGCCGCCATCGACCGTTATCACGCTGCCGGTCATATAGCGCGAGAGGTCCGAGGCGAGCAACAGAAGCGCGCCGTCGAGATCGCGCGCCTCGCCCAGCCGGCGCCGGGGGATGCGGCGGCGCACCGCCTCCCCGCCCCGCCCGGCAAGAAAGTCGCGGTTCATGTCGGTCTCGATGTAACCGGGCGCGAGCGCGTTCACGCGGATGTCGTGAGGCGCCAACTCGACCGCGAGCGCGCGGGTCAGATGGATGAGCCCCGCCTTGGACGCGCAATAGGGCGCGACGCCGCTCGCCGCCACCAGCCCCAGCACCGAGGCGATATTGATGATCGAGCCGCCATGGCCGAGGCGGCGCATGTGGCGCGCGGTCTCTTGGGCGACGAGCCAGGCGCCCTTGAGGTTGGTGTCGATCACCCGATCCCAGTCGGCCTCGGCGATCTCCAGCGCCGGAGCGGTCCGCGCGGCGCCCGCGTTGTTGACCACGATCGAAAGCGCGCCCAGCTCGGTCTCGGCGGCGGCGATGGCCGCGGCGACGCTCGCGGCGTCGGTCACGTCGAGCGCGACCGCGAGCGCCCGACCGTCGAAGGCCTCGATCTCGCGCGCCAGCGCGCGCAGCCGATCGAGACGCCGGGCGGCGAGTGCGACCTTGGCGCCCGCGCGCGCGAGCGTCAGCGCGAAATGGCGGCCAAGACCGCTCGACGCGCCAGTCACCACCGCCGCCTTGCCGTCGAGATGAAACTGGCCGCTGCTCACCGCTGACCGCCCATTGAACCGCGCGTTCCCGGGAGCCTCCGCGCCCCCTCCCGCGCTCCCCAGTCTAGAGCGCGCGGGCGCGTTCGCGCAGCACGAATTTCTGGATCTTGCCGGTCGAGGTCTTGGGCAGGGGGCCGAAGACCACGGTCTTGGGGGCCTTGAAATAGGCCAAATGGTCGCGGCAGAAGGCGATGATCTCGGCCTCCGTGACCGGCCCGGCGCCGTCCTTGAGGGTGACGAAGGCGCAAGGGGTCTCGCCCCATGTCTCGT
>Ga0114931_10002208_pt1 | contig 24760 bp, 24 predicted proteins | sample 2SBtaG_FD_89579 | JGI IMG/M metagenome (GOLD analysis project Ga0114931, IMG submission 89579) | Deep subsurface microbial communities from Kolumbo volcano to uncover new lineages of life (NeLLi) - 2SBTROV14_V59a metaG | ecosystem: Environmental > Aquatic > Marine > Volcanic | place: Kolumbo... | reverse complement strand
CGCTATCGACAGGTTGAGATCAACCCTGCGCGCCACCATAAAGACAAAGCGCCGGTAACACTGTGGGTGGTGCACATCCGCGAACAGAGGCCGCCTCGCAATGCAGAACGGCTGGAATGGTTTTTGTTGACCACCATCGCCATAGAGTCAACGGAGGATGCTCTGAATTGTGTGAACTGGTACAAATTGCGTTGGCGAATAGAAGATTGGCACCGTGTATTAAAATCGGGCTGCGGCATTGAAGCATTGTCACATAAAACAGCGGAACGCTTAAAACGCGCCGTGGCCATCAATATAGTCATTGCGTGGCGAATTATGCTTATGACATTGCTGGGTAGGGAGACGCCATCGCTACCGGTTGAAGTAATGTTTTCAGATTTGGAAATTGAAGTACTCAACGCTTACTCTCAAAAAAAACTACAGTCCTCCTGTAACGTTAGGGGCGGCAGTAAAACTTGTCGCCAAGATGGGAGGCTATCTTGATCGATCCAGTGATGCCCCAGTTGTGGGGCGCGGCGCATGGCCGAGAGTGCGGCGCTGCTAGTCGATGAAGTCCTGCCCGAACAGCCCATGCGCCAATGGGTGCTCAGTTTCCCGTTTCCATTGCGCTTTCTGTTCGCCAGCCGGCCCGAGATCATGGGCCGGGTGCTTGGTATCGTCTACCGCGTCATCGCCACGCAGCTGGTCAAGAAAACAGACCATACCCACCAAGCGGCCAAGACCGGTGCCATCACCCTGATCCAGCGCTTCGGCAGTGCACTGAACCTCAACATTCACTTTCATAACTCCTCGAAAGCCAGCCGAATTCGCTCGGGCGGTTCCATGCGAACCATATGGGAATCCTTCCAGCGCAACACCTTGCCGGCCTGCTCCAAGGTATGGCTCAACCCCATGCGTCGTACCATATCGCCGATACCATAGCGAATAAGCACTGAAGCAATATCGTGCATTCGGCCTAAATCACGCGCTGCTTTTAGGGTTTCCCATAACATGGTCTATTTTCCTCGGTGACAACATGCGTCATGTTTGCAAGCTTACCATGACGATGTCAGGCCATTGGGCAAGTGTCCGGTACCGCTAAGCACCTGAATAGACAACGTATCACATATCCCACAATGCGAGTACGGTACCACCACGGGCAATAGTCAGCAGTACCGGCCGACTGACATGGCCACGGCACCGTGGTGGCTCACTTTCATGGTAGTGGCCTACGGTATTGGCAATCAGGCTACTTTACCGAAAGCCTTTGCATAACAAGGCGGATTGGCATGGTTTAACCAACATCGCACCGCCACTGGAAATTATTGCATAGTAATTCAGTCGCTTTTTACAATTACAAGTACAGCCTTTCAAATATGATTATGATAGAATATCGTCGTTAACTTGCGCACCTGATGTTATTTTCCGGGAGAACGATATTGAACGTTGACGTACCCAGCCGCTGTAACCAACTCTTTTTAAACCGTCAATAACTCACTAATGTAGTGTCTCATATAAAACGCACATTTATACGAGATAGACTTGATGGTTGCCAAAAAAAATTTATCCCGCACCTTGAGTGGCTTTCTCAATGCACGTTTTATATGAAACACTACGCTAGCTTGTGGTACTTGACATGGGTATTCCTACTGGTGGCACCGGTCGTCACCGCCGCGGACAACCCGGCAACAAAATGCCGGCAAGGTAGTAAAGCTTATTGTTATGCCGCCGCGGTTAATGCGTATGTTCATCATCAGACAAGCGAGGCAAAACAGTTGGCCAACCAGGGCTGCAAGCTCGGCGACACCGACACCTGCCTGTTTGAGTTAACTTTTCATTTCCAGCGCCCTTTGACCGATCGTCTACGCCAATACTGCGAATGGGGCAGCCGGGGCGCATGCGGAAAACTGTTGCACATGGATAAAATCGCCCTTGGCAAACACCAAAATCAAACCCTGGCTTATCTTGATAAACAATGCACGAATTTTAATGAAGCAGCCTGCGCCGTATTGGCAAAACATCGCCGCGGCATTGCTACCAAAAAACAAAAAGCCGCCGCCTTGAACGGTTGCCGAAACAAAGACGAAGCAGCCTGCTATATGGCCTTGGATATTTTACCCTGGGACAAACTAAAAAAGGTCATCGACACGGCCTGTGATTTACGTCTCGAATTGGCATGTATCGCGCAAATGTTACACAGCAAAAAATTAAACTCCCGGCAAAAAGCCCGAGCTCGGGCCTTTTGCAAAAAAGGTCACAAACATGTGTGTCCGAAAATTCTGGCGCAGTTGAGTCAGGCGAAAGCAAATCGGCTTATGCACAAAGCCTGTGCCAACAACCCAAAGATGTGCGGATACAAAGGAGAATACTTCTTAAAACATAACAATTTACTTGAAGCGGTATCGGCATTTGAGGAAGCCTGCAACGACCATGCACCCCAATACTGTTACTATCTTAAAGCCATCAACGCCCATCGCTATAAAGACAAAGCCTACCAGCAAGCATTATTTACCGCCTGTGACTATCTCCAACAAACCGACCATCCCATATGCCGTCAGTATTTTCAGGTAAAAGCCTGCGGTTATGGCAACAAAGCGGGATGCAAAAAATTGGCGTTGCATTTTATGGAACTGGGTAACGCGACCGCAGCCAAGACCGCGCGACCGTAGCGAAGACTTGCCCGGCAAGCTGGAAAATCATCCCGCTTTGTTCACGATACCAGCCTGGTTATTTCATAAACATCGTCGCGAGGATTTCTTAGGTGTTGACGATACAGCCCGCAGGAAGGATTCGGGCTAACATCCTGCTCGAAGGTGGGCGTGGAGTGCAACTCGCCGGCTGGATGAGTCCAGGCACGCTTTGCAAGCCAGCCGCCTAAATCCGACAGACGGCTCGCCGGCTAAAGCGTATCAGACCTTTTTGACAAATGCTGACTTAAGCTTCATGGCACCAATACCGTCAATTTTGCAATCAATATCATGATCACCTTCAACGAGACGAATATTTTTGATTTTGGTGCCGACCTTAACCACCGATGACGAACCCTTGACCTTGAGATCCTTGATCACCGTGATAGTGTCCCCGTCCTGCAACACATTGCCGTGGGCATCGTTAATAACACGACCCAGGTCATCGCCGCCGGACGATGCATCGGTAGTCCATTCATGGGCACACTCCGGACAGACATACATCAAGCCGTCCTGATAAGTGTAGGGTGAGCCGCAGCTCGGACATTTGGGCAATTCACTCATGACTCACGTATCCTTCATTCGACATTGCCTGGGCATTGTGAACCAGCTTGCGGCGGTTGTAAAATGGGCCGCCCTTCGTCGCATTATACGGATTTGGATGTTAACACCAGCACTTCCGACGGGATCCCGTAACGGCTGATCACGGAATGATAATCGACTAACCAGTTCGCCGCATCAAAAAACACCTGCAATTGAATCGGACGACAGCCTCCCACCAGGCGGGCACTGATACGGGAAATGGATGTCCAAGCCGAACTGATAACGCGAGACACCGCGGTCTTCCCATAAGTAAGACTCACCAGACACAATTTACCACCGGGACATAGAACCCGACGGGCCTCCGCTACGGCCAATCGAATATCCGTTTCCGACAACAAGTCCAGAACATAGGTGGCAACGACGCGGTCTACCGAATTATCAGGCACGGGAAAATGAATAACACCGTCGGTTTGCGTAACGCGGGCCCGTTCGGTAAAAGCCGAAATGCGCCGGCTCGCCAAAGCGATCATGGTATCGCTGATATCGGTGCCCACATAGGTTGCGCTGGCGGGTAAATAATCGGACAACATACGAGCGGCAAAACGACCCGTGCCGCAACCGAACTCCAGAACGTTAGTCGCATGGTGTAAATCGGCGTGCTCCATCAGCAAATCCAGGGCCGCATCTTCGTAAAAAGACTGGGCGTCCTGCTTTTTTCCAAAACGGTCGTAAAATGCTTTTGCCTGTTCCCGATTTAAGATTTTATCCACAAAACACCCGTACCAGTGTACTGTATTAAACTCCATGCCCTTATGAGCGAGGCGCGGCTTTGCATACATTCATTCGAGCGCCTCCCCATGCGCCATAGCTTTGTATGCAGCAAGCATGGCAACCCTGGCAATAACGATCCGGTGGAAATAAACATCATTTTCATGATCGATCCTTCATCGGCTAAACAGGTTTACGCAACAACCAAAGCCATGTTCCCGCGCCCAGAAAAACCGTGCCGCTGATACTGTGTTGGACACCGTGCCATCGCCTGGCGGCGAGAAGGCGGCTAAGTTTGCCGGCAAACACGGCATACAAACCGTCGCCTACCAATGCCAACACTAAAAAACTCAATGACAGACTGCCTATTTGCCATGCGTACGCTTGCCCGGGCGAGACAAACTGCGGCAAAAAGGCGGAAAAGAAAAACAGGGTTTTGGCATTGGCCAGCGAAACCAAAAACCCGCGGCCAAAACTACCGTTTGCGCCGGGCTCGCTCCGTGGGGACCCACTAATACCAAGATAAAAATGCCTGGCTGCTAAATAAAATAAATACACGATCCCCAGCCACTGTAAGATAACCAATCCTGCGGCCACCCAGTGCACAAACCAAACGCTGGCCGCTGCAACCACGGCCAATTGGATAGCCATCGCTGCCGTTGTACCCAACACGGTTTGCAGCCCCCGGCGAGAGCCGTGGGCGATACTGGTAGACACAATCACCAGCACATTGGGCCCTGGAATCAAAATAAGCACACTTGAGGTGACAACAAACGACAAATACAAGTCCACAGGACATCCTACCCTATACCGGCCGAGCTATAAATCATGTTATTCAACCTTGCTTATCAGCGTTGATGTATACGCCCCGCCATGGTGTGGTGTGAATAAGCATTCGGATGACGCTGTCGCCCGGCCTGTGACCACTGTCAGAAATTTGCCGCGCCATTGCGGCATTTGGGTCAACACATCGTCCTACCAACACGCCGTCATCATAGCCGCAGCGCGGATATGGGGTCAATGGACAAGGCCGGCGTTTGCACGGCGCCGAACTATTTTATTTATTTATTGACCTGAAAAACGTCTCTACCTGCTTTTACTGAACGCTCCAGCGCGCAAAGCGGCTGGACCGGCTGGCCGATGAATGCTTATTGATGGTGCGCAACAAAATCGAACGGTCAAAGACGGTGTTCGCCCGGGAAAACGCTGGGTCCGTACAGTAACTGTACCGTTTATTGCACACTTTTTCGTCAAGCCAAGCACCTGGCCAACGTGACGACCAGCACAGTTTATATTCATGTAAACACTATGCTACAGTGCGTGCTTGGTACGGTATGACGTTGCCCACCCCTGTGCATTCGTCATTAAAATATTGAGTATTTTCCCCGATAACCAATCATGGCAACGGTAAAGCGAAAGCACAAATTTCAGTACGGGACTCCGTTGGTAACGACGGTTTGTTTCATTCTGCTCGGCTACGGTTGGTGGATGCGGCGGGCTACGTATTTGAAACCGGACGAGGGCCTGGGATACATTCTGGGTATCGTCGGCGGTAGCCTCATGTTATTGTTGCTGGTGTATCCCCTGCGCAAACATATGCGTAGTTTGCGGCCATTGGGTTCCATCCGCTTCTGGTTTGTCTTTCATATGCTGCTGGGTCTATTCGGGCCGATTTTGATTCTTTATCACGCCAATTTCAGCCTCGGCTCCACCAACAGCAACGTGGCGCTTTTTTCCATGCTATTGATGGTGACCAGCGGCATCATCGGCCGTTATGTGTATGTAAAAATTCATCGTGGTTTGTCCCACCACCGTTGCTCGGTGGATGAATTTGAACAACGGCTAGAGCGTTTCCACGAAGAAATCAAAAAATGGGACTCCATCGATGAACAAACCCTGTCCCGATTGGCCGGTTTGCTTTCCAGCGCCCGAGCCAACCAACGCCTAAACCTGTTTAAGGCCTTGGACGCCTTGTTTTTCTTACCCTGGCGTGCCCGCTGGGCCGCATTTTGGATGAGCAGACACCTGCTGCGCCAGCTGAATAAAGCGGCGGTAAAACAGCAATGGCGACCGAAAAAACGCCGCAAGGCCAAACAGTACATGAAAAAGTTTCTCCGCCGGTATACCCATACCATCGTCGTGGAAGGCCAGTTGGCATTGTTCGAACGGCTGTTTTCATTATGGCATCTTATCCATATGCCCATTTTTATTATGTTGGTCCTAGCCGGAATTTTTCATGTCATCGCCGTCCATACCTATTAGACTGATATACCTGTTAGGCGGCTGTTTACTGGCCTTTCCCGGATACGCGGATACCTTTGAATCCTTATTTATGCCGGGTCCGGTGATTCAAGGGCATGCCAAATACGAACAGGAATGCAAAAAATGCCACACCCGTTTCAAAAAATCCCAGCAAAGAACCCTGTGCCTGGACTGCCATAAAAAGGTTGCCGGCGACATCCAAAACAAAGGCGGGTTTCACGGTAAAAACACCTCGGCCAAGTCACTACCCTGTAAACAGTGTCACCGGGAGCACCTGGGCCGCAAAGCGGACATCATTCAATTTGATACCGAAACCTTTAACCACGGTGACAGTGACTTTGCCATCAAAGGCAAGCACAACCAGGTGCAATGCAAACAGTGCCATAAACCAAACCATAAATGGCGGCAGGCCCCGCACGCCTGTATCGATTGCCATAAAAAAGATGATATTCACAAAGGCAATCTGGGTGCGAAATGTCATTTGTGCCACAACGAAAAACGCTGGGGCCAAACCGCGTTTGATCATGACAAAACCAAGTTTCCGTTAAAGGGCCGGCATAAAAAAGTTGACTGTGAAAGCTGCCATCCCGGTAAACGATTCAAAAAAACACCGAAAACCTGCTATGCCTGCCATAGCGTCGATGACAAGCATCACGGCCTGTTTGATAAAAAATGCAAAGCCTGCCATACCCCCAAGGACTGGAAAACCCTGAAGTTCGATCACAACAAGGATACCAAATACAAACTTCGTGGTCGGCACCGGAAAACAACGTGCACCAGTTGCCACAAAAAAAATGCTTATCGGGTTAAACTAAAAAAAGCCTGCTACGACTGCCATCAGGCCGATGATGTGCATAAAAAACGCTTCGGGATTAAATGTAACCGTTGCCACAAGGAGATCGGATGGCGAAAAGACAAATTCGATCATGATCGCGACACCAAATTTCCGTTAAAAGGCAAACATAAAAACGCGGTATGCGCCGACTGCCATCGCGGCGACATCGGTACCGCCACACGTAAATCCAAGCACACCAAGGTCCGGGCCTGCATGGCGTGCCATAAAGCCGAAGATATTCACAAGGGCGAACAAGGCAAAAAGTGCCAACGCTGTCATAACGCCACGGGTTGGCGCAACAAGGTACTGTTCGATCACGACACCGCGACTTTTCCGCTGATTGGGCTACATGCCGTGGTACCGTGCGAGAGCTGCCATACCCAAAGCCGCTACGAAAAAACCGAACACCGCTGTTCGGGCTGTCATCACAACCAAGATACCCACAAAGGCAGCCTGACGCCACGTTGTGAGCGCTGCCATAACCCGAATGGATGGAGTTTTTGGCAATTTGACCACAAAAAACAAACCGATTACCCTTTGGAAGGGGGACATATTGGGCTGACTTGCAAAGCTTGTCACAAAACACCGGTTAAGACAGAAATCGAGCTGTCGACAGAATGTACAGGGTGTCACAGCGCGGACGATATCCATCGTGGACAGTACGGCAATCAATGTGATCGCTGTCACACGGTCAAGGATTTCAAAATAATACAGTTAAACCGGTAATTGAAGCGGAGACATAAATTGAACCATCGACTGGCTCGAATAATAATCGCAGCAGTTATTGTGGGCATGCTCGCCACGGCGAATACCCTCGCCGACACCTCCTTGGACAAATCGTTTAACCATTTTTCCACGGGTTTTCCACTGACCGGGGCACACAACCAGGTAGACTGCGAAACCTGCCATGTACGGGGCATATTTGCAGGCACGCCGCTCAGTTGCGGCGGGTGCCATGGCGGTGGATTGATCAATGCGGCCAGCCGTAAATCACCCAATCACATAAAGTCCAGCAATGATTGCGACGACTGCCACACCACCACGGCCTGGCTGCCGGCCCGGTTTGACCACGGTGATATCGTCGGATCCTGTATCACATGCCACAACGGCGCCACAGCCCAGGGCAAGGGCAACCGTCATGTGCAAAGTTCCAACAACTGCGATGATTGCCACCGTAGCACCGCGTGGCATCCGGCGGCCATGAATCACGACGACGTCGGCGGTCCTTGTTTCAGTTGCCATAACGCCGTTACCGCCACCGGCAAATCCAACAATCATATACAAAGCTCCAACAACTGTGACGATTGTCATAGCACCCGCTATTGGCGTCCGGCTAAATTTAACCACGACACTGTTACCGGCAGTTGTTCAGGCTGCCATAATGGTGTGCAAGCCACCGGCAAAAACAACAACCATGTGGCCACCCAGGATGATTGCGACAGCTGCCATACCACCCGCGCCTGGTTACCGGCCCGGTTCGATCATCAAAGCGCCAGTGGAGCCTGCAGTTCCTGTCACAACGGGCAGCGGGCCACCGGCAAAGATCCGTCCCATATTGTGACCAACGAAGAATGCAATTTATGCCACACCGTGCGTGGTTGGATTCCGGCTCATTTCGATCATCAGGGCGTCAGTGGCGGTTGCAGCGCCTGTCACAATGGTCAACGGGCAACCGGTAAAGACAGCGAACATCTCATTACCAACGAGGAATGTGATTTTTGCCATACCACCCGTGCCTGGTCACCGGCGAATTTCAACCATCTTAACGCCACCGGCACCTGTTCCTCCTGCCATAACGGCAAAAACGCCACCGGTAAAACGCCGGAACACTACGTGGTCATGGATGAATGCGACATCTGCCATACCACGGCAACCTGGAAAATCAGCAACTATCAACATAAATCCGCCAGCTACCCCGGCAAACACGGGGTAAACCTCACCTGCAGCAGTTGTCACAGCAGCCCGAATCCCGCCCTGGCCTGGCGTTCGCCGGGCTACAAGCCAGACTGCGCGGGCTGCCATGAAACCCGGTTTCTTCCGAAAAAACATATTTTTATCAAGGAACCGGTGGAAACCTACTACACCGTCAGCGAACTGCGCGATTGCACCACTCAATGCCATGTGTATAAAACCGAAGGTGTGTTAGAGCAGACTTTCAGCGGCAAACATTCGATCAGCAAGGACAGCTGGTAAATGAAAAGCGTTTATTTGTTTTTTGTAATGATCGTTACCGCGTGTACACTATTGACCGCAAGCCATGGCGTCGCCGCCGTGAGCGCATCGCGTATCGTGCATGTTTATCCCTTGACGATCAATATACCGGCCAGACCATCCGGCATCCGAACCCAGCTTGCTTACAGTATTGAACTGGCCACCTATCGAGCACGACCGGGGCGGCGGCAACAACCGGACAAGCGACTACTGGACAACCACCCGGCCTATGTGCTGATGGTGACACGCGGAAAATCGGTCCATTACGCCATACGCTTGGGGTTCTTTAAAACCGCCGCCAGCGCACGGGTAAAACTCGAACGACTGATAAAAAACTACCCGCACGCCAAAGTGGTCCGGACCGGGTTTGACGAAAAATATTTATCCAGGCGCTGGTACGGCGTTTATGCGTCCATGCCTAAAGCCGTGCCCGTGGCGGTTAAACCGCGCCCCGGCACATTGCAAAAAGTCGCCTTGGCTTATGACACCCAGCGGGAACAATCGGTGCTTGATCAAATGCTGGACGTCATGGAGCGCGCCCGCCAAGCTATCGCCCGCCAGGAATACCGTCGCGCGGTATTGCTCTACACGGTGGTATTGCAGTCGCCGGCGGTATCACTGCACGAACAGGCATTGGAATTGCTGGGCCTCGCCCGCGAGCGTAACGGCCAACTGGCCCATGCCAAGGCGGAATACGAAACCTTTTTAAAGCGCTACCCCGATAGCGCAGCGGCGCAGCGTATCCGCCAACGCCTGGCCGGTATAACTACCGCGGCGGTCAAGCCCAAGGGCAAACTGCGCACGACCAAACGCAGCAATACCTTTAGCAGCATGTACGGCAGTTTCAGCCAATATTACCGACTCAACGCCGACCTCAATGACGACGGTGGTTCCGACCAGGCTTTTTTCAGCACCGATGTTGAATTCAATTCCCGCTACCGCAGCGCAAGCTTCGAGTTGCAAACCCGTATGAGCGGCAGTTATCAAATGGCCTCCGAATCGGACCGCGACGATGATCCCCGGCTTTTTTACGCCTATGTGGACGGATCCAGCCGTAACGGTCATTTCGCCACCCGCCTGGGCCGGCAATCGCGGGCCAGCGGCGGCGTGCTTGGCCGTTTTGACGGCGCTTGGATAACGGTGGGTTTATTACCCAAACTTAAAGCCAACCTTACCGCGGGATACCCGGCCTATACCGGTGAAGACACTCAAGCCGATCAATTTTTTCAAAGTATCAGTCTGGACTTCGGTAGCTTGGCCAAACGCTGGGATTTCACCACGTTTTACGTCAGCCAGGCCAACAAAGATATTAAGGACCGCAAAGCGGTGGGCGGTGAAATACGTTACTACACCGCGAAACAGGCATACTTTTCATTGATCGACTACGACATCATGTTTGAACAAACAAATACCGCCATGCTAATCAGCAACTGGCAGTTACGTCCAAGCAGCCATATGAGTTTTTCCATCGACTACCGGCGCAGTCCCACCCTGACCGTCAGCAATGCCTTGCTGAGCCAAACCGCCGACAACCTGGCCGAACTTAGCCAAACCTATAATGAACAACAGCTGCACGATCTGGCCAAAGACCGCTCACCGGTATTTCGCTCGGTGATTGTATTCGGCCAGCAAAAACTGACCAAACACCTGTCCCTCAACGCCGACGTCACCGCCACCGACCTGTCCGCCACCCCGGCATCGGGCGGCGTACCGGGCTCCGGAGCCACCGGCCTGGAGTATTACTACGGCACCCGACTGATTGCCAACCGGGTATTCTTCAACCGTGACCTGTATATGCTCGGTATCCGGTTTGCCGAGCGAGCCACCCGCGACGTCTGGACGGTCTTTCTCAACGGCCGGATGCGCATCGGGCGAAGCTGGCGTATCAATCCCAGTATCCGCGTCGATCACCAGATCCGTTTTAACAAAACAACCGTAACCTCCATTGAACCGGGCCTGCAATTGTATTACCCGATGCGACGCAGCCTGTCGTTTGAACTGGACAGCGGCTACCAGCAATCCGACGAATCCGTCGGCGTAGGCGGCGAGGACCTGAAAACGTTTTATATTTACGCCGGGTATCGCTGGGAATTTTAGGGCGGGTCCGCTTATCAACATGGGCTGGGTGCGTAAAAATTGTTGTCACATAAATCAGACTATAACCCGGGCAAGCTGACCAACTGTTTACAACTCCATCACCCCAGAAGCCTGAGATTTCGATTTCGGCGACACGAAAAAGAAAAGTAACCATTCAGGTGTCCACAGTCGATTCTCGACTTTAAAGTCGATTATTGCAATGAATTAGCGATGTTTATTGTCGCAAGACTATTTGACGAAGTCAGGTAACCTGCCTGCAAATAAATCCGACAATGCTTTTGCCGGAGACTCACCATGTTTTCTACAGATGATCAAGAAACTGCTTATGCGGAAAAATATTTTGGCACCGTTGATACTTGCATCAAGCCGATGATTTCTTCGTCCCCATACTTGCGCGGCTCATAATGCACGGCTACCTGGAACACGAAAGGTTCACTGGGCTAATACAATAGTGTCCGACTTATCAATGACGGTGTTATGCACATGACGTTTTTCAGGTCAATAAAATAGTGCACGCGAATAGACTTTGCCAGAAAATAAAACCGACCATGAGCACGACAAGGTCTAAAGCGGATTTCATTCAAATCCTTAGCCTGCGGGAGGACACAGCATGCAGCGACTGCTGTTGGAGTCGCACGGAAAATTTTAGCGTGTGTGCGAGGGGAATTCAACCCGCGCGATACTCACTATGCCGCGACAACATCCGGTCAAAAAGGCCAGATTCCCGAGCTGTTCTTTGATTGGTGGCTTTTTAACATATCCACAATCTTATCCTGACCGGCACGGGTTGCCACGTCCAGGGCTTTGAATTTATTTTTATTCCACAGATTGATATCGGCTTTGGCTTCGAGCAGGGTTTTAACGCAATCGCGATGGCCTTTACGTGCCGCCAGGATCAACGCGGTGTCACCTTGTTTATTTTGTAAATTGATGTTGGCTTTATACTTGATAAGCAACTCCAGTACCGCCAACTGACCGTTGGCGGCGGCCAGCATCAACGGACTGTGACTCTGACGGGGGCTGCGGGAATTGATATGAGCACCGACCGCGAGCAATTTCTTGACTACTCCAACATGGCCACCCATAACCGCGCGCATCAACGGCGAGTAGCCCTCGTTGTCTTTAAGCAATACGCCTTTGTGCTTTAACAACAGTTTGACGACTTCCGTATGCCCTTTGTCGGCGGCGTACCATATGGATGCACGACCGTAACGATCCTGCTTATTGGGTTTTTCACCGAGCTTCAATAACAAGGATACCACGCCGCGATGACCGTGTTCGGCGGCAATATTCAATAAGCGTTTTCCCTCGGATGCATGCAGTCGGCCGCCATGGTCTACCAGTAACTGCACAAATCGCTGCCGCCCCAACGCCGCGGCCAGTGTCATGGCCGATTCACCGAAGGGCGCAATATAGTTGGGTTTCGCACCGGCCAGTAACAGTTTTTTCGCCGCAGGCAGATGGTTTTCACGCACACTGATCATCAGCGGCGAAGTCCCGTCCTGAATGCGTCCGTTGGCATCCGCGCCGGCCGTGAGCAATAGAGCTACAACCTCGCTATGACCTTTCCACACCGCCCGGGTCAGCGCTGTATAACCGTTGCGATCGCTTTTGACCAAGCCGGCGGCGCGGCCTTGTTTAAGCAGTTCCCTGACTTGTCCCGCCTGGCCCCGCCAGGCAGCCAACATCAACGGTGTCCAATCCTTGAGTAACTCACTACCGGCTGCAATGGGTTGTCGGGTGGGTTGACGAATCGTCTTGGCACCGGCTTGCCGTAAAGCGGCAACAATCGCGCGGTGATTTTTGGCACCGGCCCAAGCCATAGCGGTTTTACCCGTGTTGTCGCGCAACTCCAATGCGGCGCCGGCTTTGATTAATTGATTGACAACGTCCACGTGACCGCGTTTAACCGCTTCGTGCAACGGCGTTTGCCGCAGTTGGTTTTGACTGTTTATATCCGGCCGTGCCCTGATTAATTGGCCGACCAAGTCGACATTGCCGTTGCGTGCCGCAATATGCAAGGGCGTGTCCTTATCCGGTAATCGAAATTTCGGGTCGGCGCCGGCTTTAAGCAAAGCCGCCAGGGTATTGGCCGAGCCTTTTTGCGCGGCGATAGTCAAGGCGCTATGACCGTTGGCATCGGTGGCATTGGCATCGGCGCCCTGCCGCAGCAGGCGATTGGTATCGCGAATCTTGTGACGCTGCACGGCGATAATCAATTGTTGATTCAACTCTTGCCGGGATGTGACATTGCCCTTGCTGTTTTTCAGGCGCCGGGCGGCCTGGGCAATGCCCTTGGCGGCGGCTTTACGATACCAGTTTTCCGCCAACCCGCTATCCTGGCCCACGCCCAAGCCTTTTTCATACATGACCGCGAGCTGATAACAGGCTTTGCCGTCACCGGCGGCGGCGACTTTTCGCATCCAATAAAAGGCTTTCTTTAAATCCCGGTCGACCCCATGACCATTACGGTACATGACAGCCAGTAAATACTGTGCCTCACCGTTGTCACGGTTGGATAAAGTCTTAAGCATGACGACCGCACGATCGTAATGCTTGGTTCGAATCGCCCGTTTGGCGTCATCCACATCGACCGCGTAGACCATGGCGGGTAACAGACAGACCAATACCCCCAGGACAACAAGCCTTCGTGATATGCGTGAATTGTGTATCATCGTTATAGTGTACCTGCATCCACCGGCAGCCCAAACCATCAGCCGGTTCTGAACAAAATTAATAGGTGAAACAGTTCTCATCGTCTGGCTGGCAAACCATCAACTTATGTAGCGACAAATGTTGATGAACCTGTTAACCACCCTGCGCCTGCCGGCCTTCAATCAGCTCTTTTTTGTGCCAAACTCCTCAACCAGGCAATCACGGAAAATTCGCACCCGGGCGATGGTTCGCGGGTCCAGATGGGATAATACCCATAAGCATGGATTCCGGGTCGCCCACCACACAACCCAACTGAGCGACACCCAAGCCGGCTAGTGCCCTAGCCCCCAAGCCGGGCCATGTTCAGCGCGAGCCGCCTCCAAAAAATGGCCAATGTCATTCCAATCCAGGTTATGCATAATTGCATTTTATTTTCGCATAATCAAATATTTACATGCGATTTTGTGGATCATAAGCGGTTCCCGCCGTTTGTAAATGGCAAATAGGCCATGAAAGTGTTCACCGCTACCACGGGATTTTTAGGGAGCCACCTGTTGGAGCGGTTCATGCGTCGAACAGATATTGATTGGGTGGCCGCCCGCCGCGATCTAGTGTCTCCTATAAAACGTGCATTGAGAAGGCCACTCAAGGCGCGAGTGCAAGGCGCAGACCGCCGGGAATGGTGGTCACCTTTCCAAGGTCTGGAACCCAGCAATCGCACCTTGAGCGGTTTCGCGGAGGGATTTTTTAGGCAACCAGCAAGTCTATCGCGTCTACATGTGCGTTTTATTTGAGATACGACACTAGGCATTGAGTTCCGGATGATCTTTCCATGCCGGCATGGTACGCATATAGTCACGGGTGCGTTTTTCCGCCTCGCTGCGTTCGATGTCGGGTTCCTGTTTTAAGGACCATAGCACCATGCGCTCAAAGCGTTCGGAAAATGCTTGCAAACGGCCGCTTTCATCCACGCAGTATTGGCAATAAGTACCGTCGTTGATAGACCTCCCACAACTCTGACAGGTATCCGGAGCCGCTCCACCATACAGCCTATCAATCAACTCACTCATGGCGGATTGGGCACGATCAAAATGCTGTGCCGCCTCGGTCACGGTCAACGGTCCGCTAATGGCCAAATGGTTTAACATCGCCAGGGATTCGGTGGACGGCCGATACTCCGCTTTGCGCCAGCGATAGTGCAATCGGTGATACACTTGCGGATGCAGTTGTGCGATCCAGGTCGCCAAATCATCGTGTTTCATAGCATCAGTATAGTGATAACGTTCGCACCGGCAATCCCGATGTATTTTTACCTGTTTGCGGAGGTGAGCATGGATGACAAAATCCATGAACTTGAGGCCAAGATGACTTTTCTGGAGGATAGTTATTCCCAACTCAATGAGGTCGTTGTTCGCCAGCAACGCGACATCAGTCTATTGAATACGCAGTTGGATCAGTTAAAAGATTGGATAAAGAGCCTGCAGGAATCGCCTCCGCCGTTAAAAGATGAGCCACCACCCCATTATTGAAGGCTACCGTTTTTAACAGGGGAGTGCTGATCCAACCACACACCCGTATTTTCACCATGGATTTGCCTCGACCCGTTGCTTCCCCCTACAATCGTAACTATTCACTAAGCATGGTACGCGAAAGTCGCATTCCCAGCGACCGGCAGATTATGGATTTATTTAAATCCTCGGCGTAAGGGTGTCATGCGATCGTTATGCATGAAACCCCGTGGTGGGTCCATAGCGACAAGTTGCGATAGCTTACCATGCCCGCCCCATCGCAGCGAAAAAAGGCTGTGCGTGTCTTGAAAAGAGTGACCCGTGTCTTGAAAAGAGTGACCGGAGTCTTCCCGCCAGCGCTTTGCACACCGCACCCCTTCGAGCCGTCGTGCGGCGTGGGAATTTTTATGCCACTTTTGTTATCATAGGCAGGTGGTTCAAATAAGACAAACGATTTTTTTCAATAATTTTCATAGATTTATGGCAAGGGCAGGTACGTATGAGCCAGCACGACAGTAACGATTGGTTGAGAAAGTGGACATTGATCGGTGGTTTGTTGCTGGCGGTATCCGTATTGATGCCGGTGCTGACCCTGAGCGGCACCGAGTTAAAAATCCATGGATTCTGGTCGTTTTTCAGCACCTCAAGTGTCGGTCGCATAGGGGTTTCCATGGTCGCGGTACTGACGCTGTTCTTACCCATACTATTCTGGGCGACGCTGAGGGGAAAAGTATTGGGGGCCAGCGTACTGGTTTATTGCATATCGTATTTTTTATTTCTCGAGCAACCCTTAAATACGTTTGCCGCCCCCGGGGATGACTACTTAAAGGTTATTCACAGTGTGCTGGATAATTTTTACTTTTTTTCCACGGGTTCCGGCGTCACCTCGCCGTTTTTATTTTTTCTGTTCGGCATCGGTACCGGTAATTACCTGAGTTCGCTTTTTTCCAGCCATCGGTTTCCCTACGTGATCTGCGGCCTGTCGGCAAGCCTGCTTGGACTGTTTATGCTCACCGCCATGCTGATCAATTGGACAAATACGCCCGGCCTTTTTACGACAGCCTTGGTATTTGAATCCATGGTCCGCCAAGCACCTTTTTATGTAACATTACTGTTCACAGTTTTATTATGCTTTATGGCGGCGGCGCATGCGTTGTTCACAACCATGCATGGTATCGTTCGTGATTTTTTTCGTATTTACATCATCGTTGTACCTATTTTCACGGTATTTTTCCACCATACCCCTTCCAGCATCCTTGAAGGCTTGTTGCTGGCGTTTTTGGTGATTAAATTGCTCAGCGCCCTATATGGTTCTTATTTTATGCTGGATGCAGGTTTTAGCGCCGTCATTGAAATGAACTCAACATTTAGTGAACCTCAATTCCCGCCCCAGTTCAATGATCATCCCCTGGACGATACCACCGACATTCAGCCACGGCAGCGCCGGGAAAAACCACCCACCGATTTTGAGGACACAGTGATCCTGTAGTCTACACGGCAACGACTTTGATACCGAGTATGGAAAACGCGGATAAGGGAAGGAAGCAGTCATACATTGCAACCTCCAAAAGCCGCTCGACGACCTCGTAATAATAATTTTTTATACCGCAACCACCCTGTGCGTACGCACACCTGTCGTGGAAACCGCCTGGTTGATAATTTACCGAAAACAACCCATTCACTATATAATAAATCACTAGATCGTCATGGAGATCCGGCAAGTGCATGTAAAAATTCTGGTCACGCTCACAGCCATCCTGTGGTTGGTATGTTCCAGCGCCTGTTCCGACAAAAAGGCCACAGATGACACAACTCCCGCCACACCGGAAAACCGCTTGCAAACCCCGGCCCCGGTTAAACCGGCGAAAAGTGAACGAGAGGGGAAGTTTTTCGGCGCTAAAATGACCGAATACCCGAAATGGTTTAAGGAAAGTTTTTTGGATATTCAGGAAGATATCAAGGAGGCCACGCAAGCCGGTAGACGACTTATCGTGCTATGGCAACAGCCCGGATGTCCTTATTGCAATGCCTTGGTGGAACGCAACATCACCCAAAAACATATTGCGGACAAATTAAAAAAGCATTTTGACATAATTGCCTTAAATATGTGGGGAGACCGTGAGATAACCTATGTTGACGGCAAGTCGTACACGGAAAAAACCCTTGCCGAGACACTCAAAGTACAATTTACCCCCACGGTGCTGTTTTTTAACGAATCCAACCAGGTCATTCTTCGCTTAAACGGTTACCGCTCACCCAACCGGTTTTTCGCCGATATCAGTTATGTGGCCGACAAAAAAGAGAACGACATCCGATACCGGGACTATATCAAAACCAACTACAAGCCCGCGCCCAGCAGCAAGAAAATGCATCCTGAACCGTTTTTTAGTCCTCCACCCTTTAACTTAAAGCGTGAAAACGGCAAACCACTGGCGGTATTTTTTGAGCAAAAAGACTGCCCCAATTGCGACACCTTGCATAAACAGATTTTACCCGACGCCAGCATCCGCAAAATCCTGCAATCGTATGATGCCGTGCAATTGGACATGTGGTCCGCCAAAGTTGCCGTGATCACACCCACCGGACAGCACACTACCGCACGCGACTGGGCAAAAGCGCTGGATATTAAGTTCGCCCCGTCTATCGTCATCTTCAATGAAAAGGGTGAAGAAATTATTCGCTCGGAAGCTTTTTTTAAAGTCTTTCATACCGCCGGCATCATGAGTTATGTGCTTGAAGGGGCTTATCGCAAGCAACCCAGTTTCCAGCGTTATCTTTCCGATAAAGCCGACCGCCTTCGTGAGCACGGTGAGGACGTGGATATATGGCGAATGTCGGACGAGGAAAAAACCGAACATTGAAAGTTCGCTGGCGACCGCGACGAAACATCTGGGTGATATGCTAAAGATTTACGGTTACGTCAATCCCTGACAACACCTTGTATGCCACCACCGTTAAGGAAGATGATTAGTTGGTTTTAGCCTGCTGAATCTGCCAGTCCACGGCCTGTTTATAACCGGCGTGTTCGGCATATAGATGCTCATGATCACCGACTGTAATCGTGCCATTGCCATTAAAATAAATCACTCGCCGCGCCGCCCGAAGTGATGAATAGCGATACGCGATCAACAAGGTGGTACGTCCATGACGGGTAAATTCAACAGCTTCGGCAAGCCGTTTTTCCGTGGCGCTGTCCAAAGCCGACGATGCTTCATCCAGAATAAGGATCGGACTGTTTTTCAGTAACACTTGTGCCAGATTAATACGCTGTGCCTGACCGGCTGACAAGTTTGTGCCGTCGGCGGCAAGCCGCGTATCCAGTCGCAACGGCAGGTTATCAATAAACAACCAAGCCTGGGCGTTTTGACAGGCAGCGACTAATTCTTGCTCGGTAGCTTCGGGTTTTGCGAGTAACAGGTTGGCGCGGATGGTATCGGGCATAAAAAAACCCTGTTGCCAGCAAATACCGATGGCGTTTCGCAGATCGCTCACTCGGGATTTTTTTAAGTCACAGTCGTCGATAAAGATATCACCTGCAGTCGGATCAAAGTACCTGGCCAGCAGCAAAGCAAATGTGGTTTTACCCGCGCCACTGGGTCCCACCAGTGCCACGGTTTCACCCCCGTGTATCGTCACGCTGATAGAATTAAAAATATTTGTACCGTCCGGATAGGAAAAACTGACGTTTTCGAACCGGATATCCGCGTGCCGGATCGGCAATTCATGAACCTGCGCCGGATCCTGCACAAAGGCCTGCAAATGTTGTATAGCGTTTATGCGGTGGGCACTGGCAAGCATACCCTCGTTGGCAAATCGCACCTGTGCCAAAGTCTGCAGCGGAACACTTAGGTAACCTAAAAAAATAAGAAAACTGACCAGTTCACCTGGGGCAAGTGTGCCTTCACCCATCTTAACGACACCCAGCGCCACCATGACAGCCCCCAAAAAATAGATCAAACTCATCAGACTGGCGCTAAAACCTGAATTTAACACGCTACGTTTTATACCGGTGCACATCCACTGTTTAAATCGCCCACTGTGCTCACGCGTCAGGGCTTCACCGGCATTAAAACTGCTGATACCGAGCAGATTGGCCAGTGCTTGTTGCTCAAAACCTTGGAAATCACCTTCCTGCTTAAACTGTATTTCCGTTAGCCGACGTTGGCGCGGAGCGAATAAACGGTGGTGAAGAAAAAAGATCGGACTTGCCGCAAGCGCCAGCAATGCCAAATGCCAATTAATGGCAACCATCATATAAATGTAAAACACCAAAATGGACAGCGCGGAAACCATATAGAACGGCGTATTGACGACAAATTCCTGCAAACGCGCAATGTCCTGGTTGAGCCGGTTTAGCAAGTCACCACGTTCAAAAGGAACCGCTTGGGGATGCTGCAGGCTTAATACCTTCGCAAACACGGCATTGCGCAATCGATGCATAAAGCGCATGCCAATCCAATCGACCAAAATGTTATTGGCAAAATGAATACTTTGATTGCACACCACCAGCGCGGCAAACAGCCAAGCCAATGGTAAGATGGCATCGTATTGGTGTTGGCTGATCAGGTTGAACGGCTGGCCGATCAGCCAGATCATTGCGGTATTGGTGGCTGCAATCAGAACCAGTAATAGACATTCCACGCCGAACCAGCGAAGATCGCCATGGCTGTAGCGCAAATATTGCCGGTATTGGGGCCATATTCGGTGTTTGCGTGATGGGCTTGCTTTGCCAGCCATAAATCCAACTTAAAGAGTAACGGCTTTGCTGTAAAGCCTGGATGTTGAAGCAACAGCCGCGATGTACGGTGATTTACCCGTGGGCGTGACGGCAGACTTCCTGTCGTCTATCCAGCCACATACTTCAACAGAATTTTTTCTATTATACAGGTACTTAGCGAGGGCTGCCGGGCAGGACAACAGCCGTTTGACTTTAGTCAGTTAACTAACTAATATTGGTGTATGCCTCAAGCCAGTGAAAAACGCCAACTGCTTCTACAAGCCGCCAAAGGCCTTATCCATGAGCAGGGCTTTACCGAAACAACCTTGGCGGATATTGCCACGCGTTCCGGGGTCGCACTGGGAAATGTCTACTACTATTTTAAAACCAAGGACTCACTGGCCGAGGCTGTCATTGATACCCGGGCGGACGAATTGCGGCAATTGCGCGAGCACTGTGATCAACACCCTCAACCCAAACAGCGCCTCTTATGCATGATCGATAGTTTGCGTGACCATTGGTCCGAGCAAACCGTCGCCTACGGCTGCCCGGCAGGCAGTTTATGCCAGGAATTAAACAAGGTTGCCGGCCCCCTAAAACAACAGGCCGATCAACTGTTGCTTGGCCATCTGGCTTGGCTGGAACAACAGTTTCAGTCCATGAACTGCGTACCGGGACGTGAGTATGCGTTTCAATTTATGGCCATGGTGCAAGGGGGTTCCTTGTTGGCAAACACCTTTCAAAACAGCACCATATTATTGGGTCGGCTGGATGAACTACGCCAATGGCTCGAAAGCCTGTAAAAAATTGGGTTCCAATATAAGTTGGATAACTAACTAAATTCAAGAAGATTACGCAAGGAGATTACGTACGTCATGAGCTTATCCAAAAGTATGCAAGCCGCCACGGTGGCTTTTCTCAATCAGGTTCCTGAGGAAATCCAGCAGGAAATCGGCGAGATTTTCAAACAAATCCTGCAATCCGACTTTGGTGACCATGCGTTAAGCGTCGGTGACAAGGCTAAAACTTTCACCTTGTCCAATGCCTCGGATCAGCGGACATCCCTGGCGGCATTGACCGCAAACCCCCGGTGAATGGCAAATCGTGTCGGCAGGAAGCATGTCAAAAGGTGATGTGATGCACCCATGAGGCGGCTGCGGTGTTATTCCCATTCATCCCGCTGGCGTTTTTCTTTTTGGATGGATTTATATAATTTTCCCGTGGCCCGATCACGACTGCGTTTTTCCGCCAGATTTTGTTGATGGCGGGCGTTTTCGGATACCAGTTTTTTGTAATTTTTCCAACGCCGTTCATCCACATCACCGGTTTTCAACGCACGGACCACGGCACAACCCGGCTCGTTGTCATGCTTGCAGTCACTGAATTTACAACTTTGAGCCAGGTCACGAATGTCGTCAAAAACTTCATCAATGCCCGACTCTGCCAGGGCCAGTTGAATTTCTCGCATGCCCGGCGTATCGATTAACAAACCGCCGTCTTCAAGCCGGTGCATGGAACGGGACGTGGTGGTATGTCTTCCCTTGGCATCGTCTTCACGTATAGCCGCGGTTTTTAACCGATTTCCCGTTAACTGGTTAATCATGGTGGTTTTACCGACTCCCGACGAACCCACCAAGGCGACGGTCTGGCCGGTAGCACACCACAATCGAATGGCATTCAACTGCTCCAGGTTACGGGTATCCAGGCACTCCACCTGAACACCGGGATACAGCTTTTCCGCGGCATGCAGAAAATCGTCCACATCGTCTACCAAGTCCGCCTTGGTCAACACAACAAGCGGAGTGACTTTGGCTTGTTTGGCCAACACCAGATAACGCTCAATGCGCGACTCATTAAAGTCTTCGTTGCATGAACTGACGATAAACAAGGTATCGATATTGGACGCAATAAGCTGTATCTCGGCTCGATCACCGGGCGCCTTACGGGAAATCAGGCTGTAGCGCTCCAAAGTGCGGTTTGGCCTGGCTCCGTCGTCGAACATCAGCAGCCAGTCCCCAACCGCCAATGCCTGGTGTTGCGCAGCCAAAGCGATGTCCATGGTAAAATCCGTTCGCTCGCTCCACAACACGACATGACTGCGTTGTACTTCCGCCACCCGTGCGGGAAATGAATGTTCCATCTCTTCCAGACTGAGTTGTGTCTGGAAAAATGGCTTCCATCCTAAACCGTTTAATTGGTGGTGCACGGCTGCGACCTCATGCCTGACTAACCGTCACTTTCTTCATACGATCACCTTGTTCAATGGCATCCACCACTGTATTTCCGGCAATAACCTTGCCAAACACGGTATGCTTTCCATTTAAATGGGGCTGCGGGTCATGGGTAATAAAGAACTGGCTGCCGTTGCTGTTCGGTCCCGCATTGGCCATGGATATAACATGTTTTTCGTGGGTCAATGGATTGCCGTCCAATTCATCCGCAAATTTGTATCCGGGTCCACCGCGGCCGGAACCGGTCGGGTCACCCCCCTGGATCATAAAGTTATTGATGACACGATGAAACATCACATCATCGTAAAATCCTTCCTGGGCAAGGAATACGAAATTATTGACGGTTTTTGGTGCGTGTTCAGGATACAATTCCAGCTCTATATCACCTTTGTCCGTTTCAATCCGGGCGATATATTTGCTGCCGGCATCAATCTGCATTGCCGGCGGTTGGCTCCATTGTTTTTGGCTCATGGCTTATCCTCTATCCTCTGCTAAGTGTTTAAGATTCAGCTCGCTAGTGTACTGGCTAACAAGGGGTAAATAAAAGTACCAAATGGCCGGGGATAGGCAACAAACCGGGCGACGCATATAACGCGCACCCGCCGTACCGGTCTGGGTTAAACCCTATTCAATAGGTGTATACCGTGCCGGAATTGATTTTGCAATCGCTCACTGTTTTATTTTCGTTACAGGAATTTCCAATAGCCGAACCGGCACCGCCGTCATTTTCACAACCGCTGAGCGCAATCATGTTTCCAAAATAGTCACCGACGCCGGGATTAATTGCTTTGACGTAACCCGAAGCTTGCCACGCACAATCGAGTGCATCCGCGCAGGTCCATTGATACACATAAACGGCCCCGGAATTCCTTACACATCCGGTTTCAATGGATCCGGGATCACCACGGGTATGGGCCAAACCGTTGCCGCCGCATTCCGCAAGCGTCGGACCGTCAGCGCCGAGTGCCATGGTCGCTCCAAATTTATCGTCGCCGCCGCTATTACCGGGTTTGAGAAATGACACCATTTACCAGGCGCAATCCCAAGCTGCTGCGAAAGCAGTGGGGGTATTGCGTTAAATACAGTACACCGGCACATTTCGCGAATTTTGCTTCGATAACAGACGCTTGTATGACGATGCTGGACAATGGGTTTTCAGCTTACCTGATAGGACTTGTCTTTCCATGGGGTGAAAAGGGGGCTTTGCCACCACGGGCAACCTTACCTGACATCGCGTGACGTGTGCCAAATGAAAATCCTTACTATAACTATAATAAATAAGGCTTTATTTGATCCACGATGGAACAATACGACTAATTAATAACCATAACGCCGTCGCAAGCCGTCATTTTTGAGAAAATTTTCCCAAATGAGTTCCATTCTGAAACACAAAGGGGTACCATAGACGAAAATTTGGGAATTTTTTCACAAATTTTGGTTAAAATTTTTTTGAGGGAGTACTCCGCATGTCAAAACAGTCCTTTCTTTTAACCGCCATATTCGCGGTTTTATTAGCCGGTTGCAGTTCTGGTGGTGATTCCGGCTCGCCAGGAACAGAATCCACCGTAACGGGCGTTGTCAAAGCTGCAAGCAAAGGTAGCGTGCAAGTTGGTGATATAACTTTTGATTCCTCCGGTGCCAGCGTCACGATGGAAGGTATGGAAGCCGTTGACGAAGACCTGCAAGAGGGCATGAATGTTACGGTAACCGGTACTGACCATGGCGATGGCACCGGTACCGCCAACCATATTGACTATGACGATGAAATTGAAGGCACTGTCATGGCTAACAATGTGGCCACCGACAACACCATTAACGTGATGGGTCAAACCATTCTCGTGGATGCCAATACCGTGGTTTCAGGAGCCGCAACCGTAGCGGATATTCCCATCGATGCGATTGTCGAAGTCAGCGCCATGCAAAACGCCGCCGGAGACTGGGTAGCCACCCGTATTGAAGTCGAAGATGAATCACACGGTGACGACGGTAAGGCAGGCATGGAAGTCACCGGTGCTATTGATTCCATAGACACCACGGCATCCACATTTGTCATGGGTGATATGACCGTTGACTACAGCAACGCGAAGGTTGAAGGTAACCTGGACATTGGTGTGATCGTTCATGTGGAAACCGACAGTGTCGCGTCGACGGACAGCGTCATCGTAGCCACAGCCGTTGAAGTTGCCGAACATGTCATGCGCGAAGGTGATCATGAAGGTGATCATGAAGGTGATCATGAAGGTGATCATGAAGGTGATCATGACGGT
>Ga0114931_10002207_pt1 | contig 24768 bp, 22 predicted proteins | sample 2SBtaG_FD_89579 | JGI IMG/M metagenome (GOLD analysis project Ga0114931, IMG submission 89579) | Deep subsurface microbial communities from Kolumbo volcano to uncover new lineages of life (NeLLi) - 2SBTROV14_V59a metaG | ecosystem: Environmental > Aquatic > Marine > Volcanic | place: Kolumbo... | reverse complement strand
GGCCTCGTTGGAAAACGACCACGCCGGGATGGAGGTGATTCGGTGTCTCAACCCAGTACTACGGCGAGTGAGGTGGACGCGTCCTAGACGCCGCATCGAATCGCTCGAATCGGCTTGGTGTGGCTGGGGGCGCGTAGTTCCCAGACTGCCGGCCCCGGAGGTGCGGTCGCCGTAGCCGCGTCAAAAGGCCTCCGGGGCTCTTTTTTCCCCGGGCCGCGGGCGCTCCGTTTTGTCCGCGGTCCGACCCGTCGCCCGGCGTAGAATCCCATCCATGTCGGCCACCCGAGACGAGCTGTCTCCCGTCGTGCTGCTAGCCCGGACGCTCCGGGTCTTCCCTGCCAAGACGGCCGTGGTGTACGGCGAGCTGCGCTGGAGCTACGAGGAGTTCGCCGGCGAGGTCGGGCGGCTGGCGGGCGCGCTGCGCCGCAGCGGGGTCGAGCCGGGCGACCGGGTGGCGTTCCTGGCTCCCAATGTCCCGGCGCTGCTGGCGGCTCACTTCGCCGTTCCGATGCTCGGGGCGGTGCTCGTGGCGATCAACACGCGGCTGAACCCGGCCGAGGTGGGCTACATCCTGAACCACTCGGGGGCCCGGTGGGTGTTCGCCGATCCCGAGCTGGCCGACCGCGTGAGCGGCGGGCCCGAGCCGCTCACGGCCGTGCCGACCCTGGTGAACGTGCCGGACCCCGAGGCCGGACTGCTCGCGACGCCGCTCGACGGCCCCAGCTACGCCGAGTTCCTGGCGGGTGCAGACCCGCTGCCAATCGAGAGCCAGCTCGACGACGAGGATCGGGTCCTCGCCATCAACTACACGTCGGGCACCACCGGCCGCCCGAAGGGCGTGATGTATACGCACCGCGGGGCAATGCTGAACGCCCTCGGGGAGATGATCGTCCACGGCTTGGAGCACGACTCCTCATTCCTCTGGACCCTGCCGCTCTTTCACTGCAACGGTTGGTGTTTTCCCTGGGCGGTGACGGGCGCCGGCGGGAAGCACGTGATGCTGCGCGCGGTGGAGCCCGCCCGCATGCTCCAGCTGATCCGTAGCGAGGGGGTGAGCCACTTCAACGGCGCGCCCACCGTGCTGCTGATGCTCGCCGAAGCGCCCGAAGCCTCGGGCGTTCGCTTCGACCCAGCCGTGCGCGTCGCGACGGGTGGCGCGCCGCCTTCGCCCACGCTGCTGGCGCGGATGGAGGAGATGGGGGTGCGCGTCTTCCACATCTATGGCCTCACCGAAACCTACGGCCCGCACGTCGTGTGCGAGATCCAGCCCGAGTGGGAGACGCTCGGCGTGGAGCGTCGGGCGGCCTACCTGGCGCGTCAGGGGGTTCCATACCACCACGCCACTCACCTGCGCGTCGTCGATGACGAGCTCGTCGACGTCCCCGCCGACGGCAAGACGATGGGCGAGGTGGTGATGCGCGGGAACAACGTCATGAAGGGCTACTTCGCGGACCCGGAGGCCACGGCCGAGGCTCTTCGCGGTGGCTGGTTCCACTCTGGGGATCTCGGCGTGATGCACGCCGACGGCTACATCGAGCTGCGCGACCGGAAGAAGGACATCATCATCAGCGGCGGCGAGAACATCTCCACCATCGAGGTGGAGCACGCCATCGTGACGCATCCCGACGTCCTCGAGTGCACCGTGGTCGCGATTCCCGATGAGAAGTGGGGCGAGGTGCCCAAGGCCTTCGTCACGCTCCGCGAGGGCGCAGAGCTCGGTGCCCGGGCGCTGATCGACTATACCCGTGACCGCCTGGCCCACTTCAAGTGCCCCAAGGAAGTCGAGTTCGGCGAGCTGCCCAAGACCAGCACCGGCAAGATCCAAAAGTTCCGCCTCCGCCAGACAGCGGGGACGTTCGTTGAGTAGTTGAGTTGTTGGCCCGCGGACCGCTGCGGCTCGAGCACCGCCGGAGTGGGGCCAACAACTCAACTACTCAACGAACGTCCCCATCAGCGGTCGGGCCAGAGGTTGGCGGCGGTGGGGTCGGGTGCGGCGTCGGCCAGGAGGTTCGCGGGGAGCAGACTTGCGGCGCGGGCGATGGCGCGGGCGGCTTCGGAGGTGCGGCCGTCGGCCCATAGAGCCCCCGCCCGTTGGAGAGCGGCGCCGCCCGCCTCGGCCTTCCGCGCATCGATGCCAAGGGTCGGGTACAGGGGATCACCCGAGGGGGACGCCCTCCGGACGCGGTCGCTGAAATCCTGCCAGGCGAGTCCGACATAGGGATGCGGGAGGCCGACGCGGCCGCCCCGATGATCGCGCGCTGCACGGTACTCGAGGATCGGCCGGTTCTCGGTATTTCTCGGAACCTCCGCCAGCGAGGGCACGAGCGGCCCGAGCGCTCCGACGTAGAGGCTCCAGAACCCGATCGGGTCCGTCACCCAGCGGTCGTGCTCGCCGGCCGCCCGCAGCTGCGCGACGGCGGCCTCCACCCGGGCCGGCCGCTCAGGCGCTCCCGCCCATCCGACCAACGCCACGATCGGAAACCGCCCATAGAAATCGCCCCGGAAGAGGCCTGCCGTGGGGAACACGTCCAGGAAGGTCGCGAGGATCACCCGGAACTCTGCGTCGCCGAGCTGGTAGAGCGGAAGCCACTGGCAGAACAGGCCGTCGGGAGCGAGGTGGTCGCGCACGGAACGGAAGTGTTCGCGTGTGTAGAGGGCCCCCGTCCCCGACCGCCAGGGGACGAACAGGTCCGAGATCACGACGTCAAACCGCTCCCGGGTGCGCGCCAGATAGTTGCGCGCGTCGTCGAGCACGACCTCGACGCGCGGATCGCGGTGGACGCCGCGGTTCGCAGCGGCGAAGTCGCGTGCGCCCGCCCGGGCCACCTCGGGAATGATCTCCACCAGGCGGATGCGCTCGACCGGATGGGTGAGCAGCGCGCCCGCGCTGATCCCCGTGGCCGAGCCCGCGTACGCCACGGAGCGCGCGTCCGGATGGAGCAGCAAGGGCAGGTGCCCCTGACGCTCCTGGTGGACGATCTCGGCCGTGCCGCCCAAGGAGTAGTGGTTGTCCGTGCGGATCAGGAGCTGCTCCCCTCGCTCGATCACGGCCACGACCCCCGAGGGCGTGGCCAGCGACTCGCGTACCGCCTCACCCGGGCCGAGTCTCACCAGGGGCAGGTCGAGCGGGGACGCCGTCAGGAAGATCGACGCCCAGCCGGCCGCCAGCACCCCGATGCGCAGAGCGCGCCGCTTCGGCGTCGCGTCCGGCAGGCCGAAGGCCGTCGCGGCGTAGGCCGCGGCGACGGCGGCAAACGCGCCCCAGGTCCCCAGGGCCGGCAACAGCAGGTAGGGGGTCGCCAGCGCACCCAGCATGGCGCCGACGGTGTTCGCGGCCAGCAGGCGCCCGAGCAGGCGGCCCGCCGATTCCCGGGGTGAGCGCTCGGCGGCCCAGGCGAGCGACAGCGGGAAGAGCAGGCCGCCGGCCAGGAGCGGCGGGCCCGCGGCCGTCGCGGCGATCGCGAGGCAGGCCCAGAGGTACGCCGGCCAGGGCCCGCCCGAGCCGGAGAACGCGAGGCCGTCGCTGAGCTGCCAGAAGACCGCCGGAAAGGCCGCCAGCGCAAGCGCCGTGGCCACCGCCGCGGTGCCGAGCCGCGCCACGGCCGAGCCGGGTCGCCGTCCGAGACGGGCGACGACGGCCGACCCGAGGGCGAGGGCCGCCAGCACCACCACGAGCACGGTCCCGAAGGCATAGACGGACTGGTTCAGCACCTGGGCCATCGCCTGGACGGCGAGCACCTGGGCCGACAGGGTCCCGAAGCCGGAGAGCGCCGCGACTGCCCGCGGCCCCCAATGGGCCTCCGGACGCGGGGGCGCCACGCGCGCCGGAGCGGCGATCCGATCCGGCTCGCTTCGGGACAGGGCCAGGGCGCCCAGGGCCGCGCTGGCCGAGAGCGCGAGCGCCACGCCGTAGGCACCCCGCACCCCGAGCGCCTCGGGCAGCCAGAAGGCTCCGAGCGCAGCGCCCACGCTCGCTCCGAGCAGGTTGACGGCGTAGAGGCCTGGGCCATGACGCCCGATGCGTTCGCTGGTGCCGAGCGCGGCGGCCCCCAGGGCGGGAAAGCTCGCGCCGTAGAAGCTCGCGGCTGGGAGCGTCGCGAGCAGGGCCACCCCGAAGCGCAGCGCCGCCAGAAGGGCCGGCTCCGCGCGCAGGGCATCGTAGGTCCCATCGAGCAGGGTCTCGCCGAGGGCGAAGAGCGCGGGAACCGCGAGGGCCGTCACCGTCGCCAGCGCCTCGACGGCCGCATACGCTCGCAGCGGCCGTCGCCAGTGCGGAGCCCGACGCCCGGCCAGCACGGCGCCGAGCGCGTTTCCGGCGAAGAAGGCCAGCAACGTCGCCGAGGCGGCCGGTGCCGTCGCACCCAGCAGCGCACGCAACCAACGCAGCCAGACGGTCTCCGCCACGAGGGCGCCGGCGCCCGACAGCAAGAACAGGAATGCCAGCGTCCGCAGCCGCGCCGAGGTCACGCTATTTGATCGCCAGGGGGTTGATGGGCGATCCGACGGCGCCGGTGATGGGAAGGGGCGGCGCGGCGAAGAGGAATGCGTATTCGCCGTCCTCGGCGCAGGCTTCGGCGAGGGAATCCAGGTGGAACATCTCGCCGAGCAGGAGCCCGGTGTTGCGCAGGCTCACCATGTGGAGCGGCATGACGCAATCGGATGTCTCGGCCGGGAGCACCTCCACGCAGAACGTGTCGCTGGCCACGGCCGCGACCTCGCGTTCGTAGATCCAGCGCGCCGCGTGGAGCGAGAGGCCCGGCGTCGGCCCGACGTAGCCGTCCCAGGAGCGGGCTTCGAGATGGCGCGTGGTCTTTCCCGTTCGCAGCAGCACGATGTCTCCGGGCTCGACCGTCGTTCCTTGACGCTCGGCGCAGGCGTCGAGCTCCTCGGGGGCGATGGCTTCACCGTCTTCGAGCCAGCGCACGCCCCGGTGACGCGCCAGGTCGAGCAGCACGCCTCGGCCCACGACACCGTCCCGGAGCTTGTCGATCGAGTTTGCTGCGGCACCGGCGCTCGACACCAGCGCGACGTCACGATCGTTGTACATCTTTCCGTCGTAGAAGACGTGGGCCAGCGAATCCCACTGGGTGCAGCACTGGAGCGGCATGGAGACGACGTCGTCTGCGTAGCAGAAGCCACCAGGGTGTCGCTCCGCACCCGAGAGCGCATCGCCGCCGTCCACCAGCATGGTGTGGATCGGGTTGAAGCGGCTTCCGCGAGCGGGGCCGTTGCGCTCGAAGGGCAGGCCGCAGGAGAGGATTCGTCCGTGGCGCGGCAGGGCGAGCGCCGTCAGCACGCGCTCCGGGGTGATGAAGTTCAAGGTGCCGCGCTCGTCGTCGGGTCCGAATCGTCCCCAGTTCGAGTAACGCCGGCCCCACTCGCGGACGGTGCGTGCGTCGAGCGTTTCGCTCAACGCTCGGTCTCGTCGAGTACGGCTTCCACGCGGTCGATGTCCTCGGGCACGTCGACGGAAATGCTTCGCCAGCCGTCCACCACGGCAGCCTGGATCGCGAAGCCGTGCTCGAGAGCGCGAAGCTGCTCGAGCCCTTCGCTGCGCTCGGCGGGAGTTCGGGGCAGTCCGACGAACTCGAGCAGGAAGCTCCGCCGGTAGCCGTACAGCCCGACGTGCTGCCAGCAGCGGGTGGCGGCATCGGCGTGCCACGGGAACGGAAGCCTCGCACGGGAGAACCAGAGCGCCCGGCCTCGCCCATCGAGAACCGCCTTCACACGGTTCGGATCGTCGAGCGCCTCGACCGGGGCCTCGTGCACCACCGTCGACATCACCGCCTCGGGCTCGGCATGGAGTGCCTCCACGGCGGCATCGACCACGAAGCCCCGGATCAGGGGCTCGTCCCCCTGGATGTTGACGACGATTTCGTCCTCGAGGTCCGCGGCGGCCTCGGCGAGCCGGTCGCTGCCCGTCGGGTGGCCCGGGGACGTGAACACGACGGCTGCACCGAACCCGCCGCAGGCCTCCGCGATCCGTTCGTCGTCGGTGGCCACGATCACCTCGCGCAGGGATTTCGACTGACGAGCTCCCTCCCACACGCGCTGGATCATCGGCTTGCCGGCGATCGGCACGAGCGGCTTGCCCGGGAAGCGCGCCGAGGCGTGACGCGCGGGGATCAAATCCACCGCGCTCATGGAACGATCCGGTCCGCGGCACTCATGTCCCGGCATGGTACAGTCCCACGCCGAGCGAGAGAAGAGTTCACGCGACGCGGGCGGAGCGCCGGGAGACGACGCGGGCGGAGCGGCGGGAGAGAATCGACATGGCCACGTTCGGGATCCTGGTGGGCGGCGGTCCCGCGCCCGGAATCAACGGCGTCATCGGCTCGGCGGCGCTCCAGGCAGCGCGCCGCGGCGCCCGGATGCTGGGCCTCCTGGACGGGTTCCAATGGCTCATGGAGGGCGACGCTGCCCACGTCCGGGAGCTGGTTCCGGAGGAGGTCGCGCGGATCCAGCTCGAAGGCGGCTCGATCCTCCGCACCTCGCGGGCCAACCCGACGAAGCGGGAAGGCGATCTCGAGCGTGTGGTCGGAGCGCTCGATCGGCTCGGGGTCGATCACCTCGTGACCATCGGCGGCGACGACACGTCCTTTTCCGCCCGCCGCGTCGCGGAGGTCGCCGGCGGCCGGATTCGCGTGGTCCACGTCCCGAAGACGATCGACAACGATCTCCCACTTCCGGCCGGCGTCCCGACCTTCGGCTTCGAGACGGCGCGCGAACACGCGGCTCACGTGGTGCAGGCCCTGGCGGAGGATTGTCGCACCACGCGCCGCTGGTTCTTCGTCATCATGATGGGCCGCACCGCCGGACACCTGGCGCTCGGGGCGGGGAAGGCCGGAGGCGCCGCCGTCACGGTGATCCCCGAGGAGTTTCCCGACGGACCCATCGCCATCGAGCAGGTGGTACGCGTTCTCGAAGGCGCGATCGTGAAGGCGCGATCCCAGGGGCGGCTCGACGGCGTGGCGGTCGTGGCCGAGGGAGTCGCCGAGCGCTTCGATAGCGACGATCCGATCCTGAAGGATGCGCCGCGTGACGAGCACGGCCACGTGCGGCTCGCCGAGGTGCCGCTGGGCAAGGTGCTGCGGACGGCCGTGGCGGAAGCCCTGGCGGCGCGGGGCGTGACGGTCGCGCTCGGCGACAAGGATGTGGGCTACGAGCTGCGCTGCGTTCCTCCCTCCGCCTTCGACCGCGACTACACCTGCGATCTGGGGGTCGGCGCCGTGCGCGCGCTGCTGTCGGGTACCTCCGAGGCCATGATCACCCGCCAGCAAGCGGGAATCGTCGCTGTGCCCTTCGCCGACATCGTCGACGAGCGGACCGGGCGCACCCGGGTCCGCACCGTCGACGTCGCCACGGACAGCTACGCGAACGCACGGGCCCTCCAGGTCCGCATCGAGCCGGACGATCTGTCCGATCCGGCGCGCCTCGAGGCCCTATCCAGCGCGGCGGGGCTCTCGCCCGACGAGGCCCGGGCCCGTTACGGCGGGCTGGCATAGCGCCGCTTGGAGAGTCCCGAAGCGCCGCCGAGCGCCTTGCGCAACCCTTGGTGGCTTCCGCCGTTCCTCGGCCGTGTCCCCCGCGGCATCGAAGCCCAGCATCTGTCGCTGCTCGGCTCCGTCGCCTTCGCGCTCCTCTTCGAGGAGTACGACCTGGCGATGCTGACCCAGGCCCTGAAGTTCATCTCGGCGGATCTGGTCATCCCGGAGCACGAGCTCGGCTTCTATCTCGGGATCGTCCGGCTGGGCGGGATCCCGGCCGTGCTGCTGATCCCTCTCGCCGACCGCATCGGCCGGCGTCGCATGTTCCTGCTCTCCCTGGCCGGCAGCGCCCTGGCCACCTTCGCCACGGGCTTCGCCTGGAGCGCCGGCTCCTTCGTCGCCTTCCAGATGCTGGTCCGGACCTTCTTCGTGGCCGGCTCGGCCATGGCCTACGTGCTGATCACCGAGGCGTTCCCGGCCGAGCGGCGCGGCTGGGGCATGGGGGTGTTGGCCGCGCTCGGGGCCACGGGCTACGGGCTGGCGGCGGGCGTGTTTGCCGGCATCCACGGCCTCCCCTACGGCTGGCGCTTCCTCTACTGGATCGGGATCACACCGCTCCTCTTCCTGCCGATCTTCCGTCGCACGATCCCCGAGAGCGCACGCTTCGAATCCCATCGCGCCGGAGCGCCGGAAGCGGCCGGCAACCTCCTGCGTCGCACCTTCGAGCCGTTCTGGCTGCTGCTCTCGACCAGCACCTGGCGCTTCCTGGGGATCACGGCCTGCATGGGCTCGATGGGATTCGCCGGCGTCGCCGCTTTCCAGTTCACGGGCTACTACACCCAGGAGGTGCTCGGCTACGCACCCTGGCAGTTCTCGCTGATGTTCGTGGGTGGAGGCCTGATCGGGATCGTGGGCAACGTGGTCGCCGGACACCAGGGCGATCGCTTCGGCCGCCGCACGATCGGTGCGATCTGCATGCTGAGCTACCCGGCCTTCGTCGCCGTCTTCTACTGGGGGCCGGCCTGGGCGGTGCCGCTCGCCTGGACCGGCTTCGTGTTCACGGCCTCGGGCGGACGCATGATCCTGCGCGCCTTCTCCACGGAGCTGTTCGACACCGATCGGCGCGGGACCGCCACGGGCTGGACCCTGCTGGTGGAGGCGGTCTTCGCGGCCGGCGGCTTGCTCGTCCTGGACGGCCTGTCGACCGAATCCGGCGACCTGGCGCGGATCACGCCGGTCCTGGCCATGACGAGCTGGCTCGCCGCGGCGGTCCTCCTGGGTTTCCCCGAGACGCGTAGCCGCGAGCTCGACCGGATCTGACGGCGTTCGCGCCGCGGCCTCAATCCCCCCGACGGATGCACCGATGGGCTGGGCATGGGACGCGGCCTCGACCAGACGCCCGCCGAGTTCGCCGCCGGCCTCGCCCGGGAAGCCGGCGGGCGCGGCTACATCGTCCACGACGCCGAGAGCGGAGCCCTGCGGATCTCGCATCCCTTCCTGGAAGGCGCGGCCCACGCCCTGCGGCAGAAGCCGCTGGGGTTCGCTGGCCACGAGGCGATCTTCCTGGCCGTGGGCGCCGAGACCGGCGCGCTGTTCGGGGCCTTCTTGCACAGCACCGTGCGCGGTCTCGCCCAGGGCGGGGTGCGCCGCTGGCCCTACCGGGCGCTCGAGGACTTCCTCCGCGACGGTCTGCGCCTCTCCCATGGGATGTCGCGCAAGAATGCGCTGGCGGGCCTCTGGTGGGGCGGTGGCAAAGGCGTGATCGCCTGTCGCGACGATGCTCCCGAGGACGATGCCTCGTTCCGGCGCGCGCTCTACCAGGAGTACGGCGCCTTCGTCGCGAGCCTGCGCGGCGCGTTCGTCGCCGCCGAGGACGTCGGCACCCGGCCCGCGGACGTCGCGGTGCTGTTCTCGCGCAGTCGCTTCGTCACCTGCATCCCGCCGGAGTTCGGCGGGGCCGGCAATCCCTCGCCCGCCACGGCTCACGGGGTCGCGGTCGCCATGGAGGCCGCGCTCGAGGTGCTCGGCCGGCCGGGGCTCGCAGGTCTGCGCGTGGCGCTCCAGGGCTGTGGGCAGGTCGGGCGCGCCCTGGCGGCGCGGCTGCTCGAGGGCGGCGCGAGCGTGATCGCGGCGGATCCGAGCCCAGAGGCCTGCCGGGCCCTGGCGGCAGCCCATCCGGGACGACCGCTCGAGATTGCTCCGTCGCACCCGGCGATCGCTCGATCCTGTTCGAGGACTGCGACGTGCTCTCGCCCTGCGCGCTGGGCGGGGTGCTCGACGCCAAGACGATCCCGGGCATCCGCGCCTCGCTGGTGTGCGGCTCCGCCAACAATCAGCTCGGCGACCCGCTGCGTGACGATCGGGCCCTGGCCGAGCGGGAGATCACCTGGGTTCCCGATTTCCTGTGCAACCGCATGGGCATCGTGCACTGCGGAAACGAATCTTTCGGGCGGGTGCCCGACGACTGGGAGATCGAGCGCCACCTGGACCCGGACTGGTCCGGCTCGATCCCCGCCTCGACCCGGCGCGTGCTGCTGGAGTCCCGCCGCACGGGAGCCGGGCCCGGCGCAACCGCCGACGCCCTGGCCGACGCGGCCCTGGGCGAGGTTCATCCGCTGCTCGGCCACCGCGGCTGGCGGATCGTCGAGGGCCTCGTATCCGACCGCTGGGCCGCTGCGAAGCCGAGCGGCTAGTCTCCTGCGCATGGCCCAGCCCGGCGCCGGCCCCGCGGCCGCGCCCGTCGAGACCTCGGCCCACGTCTCCGACCGGCGCCGGCAGCGGCGACCCGATCGCCCCTGGTACGCCTGGGCCGCGCGCCTCCTGCCCCGGGAGGCGGGCCGCTGGTTGGACCTCGGCTGCGGTCGGGGAGAGCTGCTGGATCGGGCGGGCGGCGCGGGGGGCTTCGGCCTCGACTTCTGGCCCGGCAACGCACGGACCGCGGCCCGTGCCGGACATCCCTCGCTGGCCGCGGATCTGAACCGGCCACTGCCGTTTCGGGACGCCTCCATCGACGGGGTCGGCCTCGTCGAGGTGATCGAGCACATCGTACGCGCCGAGGCTCTCGTCGACGAGCTGGCGCGAGTCGTCCGGCCGGGCGGCTGGCTGGTGCTCAGCACGCCCAACGTCGTCCACTGGACCTACCGCTGGCGGGCGCTCACCGGACACGCACCCAAGCAGGAGGGCTATCACTACCGGTTCTTCACCCGCGAGCGGCTCGAGCGCCTGCTCGCCGAGCGTGGCTTCGTGATCGAGGCGCGCGCCTCCTTCGGCAAGCAGGCGCTTCTGTCTCGCATCGCGCGCGTGGCCGGCCGCGGTCGCCACGAAAAGGTCCGCTATGCCGTACCGGCGGCCTTCGAAGGCCTGCTCGCGCAGCACTTCGTCTGGCGACTTCGCCGCACGGACGTCGAGGGCTGAGGATCGGTGTCTCTCCTGGGCGGACTTCGCAGCGCCGGTGCGAGCCTCTCGCAAGTGACGGAACGCTGGGTGCCCGATTCGTGGGTGATCTGCATGATCCTCACGAGCCTGGCGCTGACGCTGGCGCTGGCGGGAGCGGGCGTCGGGCTGGAGGAGGCGATCCTCGGCTGGGGCTCGGGTACCTGGAACCTGCTGACCCTGGCCATGCAGTTCACGATCGCGATGGTGGCCGCACATGCCTGCGTCGCGTCGGCGCCCGTGTACCGGTCCCTCGATCGCCTGGCGTCCCGCCCGGACCCGGAGCGCCCACTCCAGGCGGTGGCCCTGGCCGCCGCCGTCTCGCTCGTCACGGCCTATCTTAACTGGGCGCTCTGCCTGGTGGGCTGCGCCCTGTTCGTGCCCTTCCTGTGCAAGCGAAACCCGAAGGCCGACGTCCGCGTGCTGATCGCTGCGTGTTACGTCGGGATGGGCACCGTCTGGCACTGCGGCCTCTCGGGCTCGGCTCCACTGATCCTGGCGACTCCCGGCAATCCCTTGCTGGCGCCCGCCGTCGGCGCGCCCGTGGTGAGCGAGTTGATTCCCGTGACCGAGACGCTCTTCTCGGGCTTCAACCTCGCGTACCTGGCCGTGATGGCGGCGGTCGGGATGGCCAGCGTGTTGGTGCTCCATCCGCGACACGACGTGGTGACGCTCAGCCCGGAGCAGGTCGAGGCCATCCTCCCCGAGCCGCCGCCCGACCCGGCCGCGCCGGACACGCCGGCCGGCCGGATCGATGGATTCCGCGGCTGGGTGCTCCTGGCGGTGGTGCTGCTCGCGTACCCCCTCGGCCACTCGATCGCCACACGCGGCTTCGGGACGTCCTGGACCATCAACGCCTACAACGTCGTCTTCCTGGTGACGGCGCTACTGCTGCACGGGCGGGCGCTCTCGTTCCTCGCCGCCTGCCGCCGCGGGGTCGATGCCGCGTGGGGGATCATCCTCCAGTTCCCCTTCTACGCCGGGATCTTCGGCCTGATGACCAACACGGCCCTCGGACCCTGGCTGGGCGATCTCTTCGCCCGCGTGGCCACCACCGGGAGCTTTCCGCTGGTGGTCTACGTCTACTCGGCCGTGATGAACCTGTTCGTGCCCTCGGCCGGCTCCAAGTGGCTGATCGAAGCGCCGTTCCTGGTACCCGCGGCCCACGATCTCGGCGTATCGGTGCGGACCCTGGTGCTGGCCTACGCCTACGGCGACTCGACCACCAACCTGATCCAGCCGTTCTTCGCGATCCCCATCCTGACGGTGACCCGGCTACGGTTCGGAGACGTCGTCGGATACACGTTCCTGGTGGCGCTGGCCTGCTTCGCCGTGAGCGTCGTGGCAATGCTGCTGATCCCCCCAGCGCTCTAGCGCCGCGCCCGCACCGGACCGGGCGCCGTGGACCCCCTGGAGGCGAAGTCCTAAAGTCCGCGCCGAGCCATGCGCATCGTCATCGTCGGCGGCGGCCTGGTGGGCGAGACCCTGGCCGGGAAGCTCACCCTCGACGGCCACGACATCAGCCTGATCGAGCAGGACCCGAGCACGGCCCGCGCACTGGACGAGCGCCTCGATGTCCAGGTGGTGCAGGGCAACGGGGCCAAGGCGCCCGTGCTCCGCGCCGCCGGCATCGAGGAGGCCGAGCTCGTGGTCGCCACCTCGAACTCCGACGAGACGAACATGATCGTCGGCCTGCTCGCCGCCTCGCTCTTCCGCGTCTCCCACATCGTCGTGCGCCTGCGGGACCCCGAGCACATGGAGGGTTTCTCGCTCGTCTCGCGCGACCACCCCTTCGAGCACGTCTGCGTCGACCCGGAGGCGGCCGCGGTGGAGCGGATCGCCGCCCTCCTGGAGGTGCCCTCGGCCCTCGACGTCGTCGAGTTCATGGACGGCCGGCTCATCATGGCGGCCTTCCGGATCGGGCCGGATTCCGACTTCGCGGACCAGCCGGTTTCCTTCATGGCCCTGGCGTTCGCGGGCACGCCCTCCATCGTGGCCGCCATCGACCGCTCGGGCGAGTGGATCGTGCCGCACGGCGACGAGGAGATCCGTGCCGACGACCTCGTCTACTTCGCCATCGCCCGCGAGCACCTGGAGGACGTGGTCTCGCTGGTCGGGGTGAAGGAGGAGCGGCGTCGGACGGTGATGGTCGGCGGGGCGAGCCGCATCGGCATCAACCTGGCGCGCCGCCTCGAGGCGGGCGACTGCCGCGTGGTGCTGATCGAGCAGGATCCGGCCCTGGCCCAGGCCGCCGCCGATCAGCTCGAGAGCGCCCTGGTGGTCTGTGGCCGCGTGACCGACCGCTCGCTCCTGGAGGAGGAGGACGTGGACCGCGTGGCCACCTTCGTGGCCGCCACGCCCGACCACGAGATCAACCTCGTCTCGGGCCTGCTCGCCAAGCGACTCGGAGCGGCCCGGGCCATCGCCCTGGTGGACAATCCGGCGCTCGTGAACCTCATGGGGGACGTCGGGATCGACGCCATCATCAGCCCGCGCCTGCTGGCCATCGGCCTGACGCTCCAGCACATCCGTGGCGCCGGGGTCCGTACGGTGGCGCCCCTGCTGGAGGACCAGGTCGAGGTCCTCGTGGCCGAGGCCCTGAAGGGAAGCCCCATCACGCGCGCCCCGATCTCCGAGGTGGGCATCGAGCGGGGCATCCTGATCGCCGCCCTGCGCCGGGGCGACCAGCTGCTGCTGCCCTCAGGGGAGGACCGCGTGGAGGCCGGCGATCTGGTCCTGACGATCACGACCACCGACCAGGCCCACAAGGTCACCCGCTACCTCTCCCCCTGAGACCCGGCCGTGGCCCTCCTCGGCCCGCTAGAGCCGGATCCGCGAGCGGGGCCGCCGCGAGGCCCAGGTCTGGACGATCGAGCCCACGAGCATGCCCGAGACGAGGATGCCCGCGCCCGTGATCCACTCGGGCCAGCGGGCTCCGGCCTTCAGCTTCAGGTTCTCCGCCTCGAGTTCCTGGGAGCGGCTGCGCTCGGCGGCCTCGCTCGTACCCAGCCGGTCGCTCTCGCTGCGAAGCGTTTCGACCTCTTCGCGCAGGGTCGCCACCGTCCCGCGCAGCTCGCGCGTCTCGTGCTCCATGGCCGTGACCCGCGTGGCCGCCGGTGCGCCGTCCATCAGGAAGCCGGCCGGCACCCAGCCGTCGCGGCCGTCGCCGAGTCGGACTCGGGTCCAGCCCTCGCCGCGTGTCACGAGCTGCACCGAGTCCCCGGTCACGAGCGAGCCGATGATCCGGAACTGGTTGCCCGGGCCGGTGCGCAGGTTCAGCCGCACCTCGTCCTTCACCCAGACCTCCTTGGCGGCGGCGGGTACGGCCACCCCCACGAGGAGCGCTGCCAGCAACAGTCCGCAGATTCGGGCGCGATGACGACGGATGGCGTGTCCTCCCAGGGGCGGTCTCGGTCGATCTCGGCGACCCCCGCGGGCGGGAAGCCGGGCGGCGTCCAGGTTGGCTCCCCGGGTAGGACTCGAACCTACGACCCAGCGGTTAACAGCCGCTTGCTCTGCCAGCTGAGCTACCGGGGAACGATCCTGGCCTTCCGACGGGCCCGATTCTAGAGGGCCGGCGCGGTTTTTCAACGCGCGACGCCGGCCGACTGCGAGCCGATGCTCAGTCGTATCGGATCTCCAGCACCTCGAAGGTTCGCGTGCCCTTGGGCACCCGAACCTTCACCTCGTCGCCCTCGGCCTTTCCCAGCAGGGCCCGGGCCACGGGCGACGCGACCGAGATGAGACCGGAAGCGACGTCCGACTCGTCCTCGCCCACGAGGGTGTAGGAGACCGCGTCGCCCGAGTCCGTGTCCTCGAGCACCACGGTCGTCCCGAAACGCACGGCGTCGGGCTGGCCCTGTCCGGGCTCGATCACCTGAGCCCGGGCCAGCCGGTCCTCGACCTGGAGGATCCGGGCCTCGAGGTGGCCCTGGCGCTCCTTGGCCGCGTGGAACTCGGCGTTCTCGCTGATGTCTCCGTGAGCCCGCGCCTCGGCGATCTCCTGCACGTTGTGGGGCCGGTCGACGGTCTTGAGCCGCTGAAGCTCGGCTTCGAGCTTCCGGAAGCCGCCTCGGGTCATGGGAATCCGTTCGGTCACGGCCAGGTCACCTACGATGGGTCCGAGGGGGGGCTCCGACCGCCCGGGAGCATCCCGAAAAACGAAACCGACGCCCCATCGGGGGCGCCGGAGCAGGAAGGCTACCGACCCCCCCGGGCGGCGGCAAGGAGTTCTCGGCGTGGGGAAGTGGACCCGATCTCACGGAGGCGAGCCCCAATGAGCCCGGCCCGATGAGTCCGCCGACGGATCCGCGGACCGACCCGCCCGAAGGGGCGCGGCCGCGCGATCTCGTGACGGCCGCCCTGCGCTTCTATGGCGTCCTGTTTGCGGCGGCCTGGCTGTGGCGGGGAGCCGTTCGCGGGGAGCCTCTGCTCTACGCCTCCGCGGCCGCCGCCGGGCGAGGCGTCGCCCCGGTCCGCGACGTCAGCGTCGGGCTGTTGGCCGCGGGCTTGATGATCGCCTTCTCCTACCTGCTCACGGTGCAGACCCGAGGCGGGCGTGCGCTGGCCCGGGGGATGGCGGAGCTGCTCGGGCCTCTGTCGACCCGCCAGGTCGCCGCTCTGGCTCTTCTCTCGGGCATCGCCGAGGAGGCCTTCTTTCGCGGAGCGCTCCAGCCACGCGTGGGGTTCGTCTGGGCCAGCCTGATCTTCGGAGCCGTCCACTTCATTCCGCGCCCGGAGTTCCGCCTCTGGACGGCCTTCGCCATGGCGGCCGGCTTCCTGCTGGGCTTCCTGTTCGAGGCCAGCGGGAACCTGGTGGCGCCCGTGGTGGCGCACGTCGCGGTGAATGCCGTGAACCTGACCCTGCTGGTCCGTGGCGGGCCCTGGACCGAGCCGCTCGACGCGTCCGGCTAGCCAGGAACGATCGCGATCGCATCGATCTCGACCCCCGCTTCGAGCGGCAGGGCCGCAACCTGGACCGTCGCCCGAGCCGGCGCCGGATCCTGCGTGAAGAACTCGGCGTAGACGGCGTTGATTCGCGGAAACAGCGACAGGTCGGTGACGTACACGGTGGCTCGGACCACGTCCGCCAGCGAAGCGCCGCCGGCGACCAGCACCGCCGACAGGTTTTCGAGCACGCGGCGCGTCTGGTCCTCGATCGGACCCACGACCAACGAACCGGTCGCCGGATCCAGCGGGATCTGGCCGCTCGCGAACAGGAATCCGCCGGCGCGCAGCGCCTGGGAGTAGGGCCCGACCGGGTCGGGTGCCTGGTGTGTCCGGATCTCCCGGGGCCGGTCGCTCAGGACGAGAGGTCGCCCGGCTCCTCGGGCAGCAGGCGGTCTTCCAACACCCGCAGGAGGTATCCCAGCAGGAGCAGGTTCGGGAGACGCTTTGCGGTGTCGCCCTCGAGCCCTTCGGCGCTCGCCACGTCCTTGCCGTAGGACTCGAAGAACTCGAGCATCTCCATGGGGACGTTCTTGGCAAGAACTTCGTTGATCTCTTCGATCTTGAGCTCATGGAACAAGCCCGCGAACTCCCACGCCAGCTCCGAGTGCGTCATCTGCCTGCTCTGCCTCTCTGACCGGCCCCGAGGACGGTCGATGCGTGGGGGATCACAACCCGTCGATCGGGGCCGATGCTGACAGCGCGGCCTACCCTTGTCAATGTAAACCACGAAGATCAAACGTGTTTCCCGACGCCCGGGGCGTCCGACCGGCAGCCCTTGCGCGTCGGCTTCGGCGTGTCCGCGGCCACGCGAAGCGCAGCACCCGCGGGCCGCCACGGCGCGAGTTGCCGCCTGCACGCACGACCCCGGACGGCGCCGCGCCGGGGAACGCGCGCGCCCGTCTAGCCGGCCCGGGCCTCGTCGTCGCCGCGGAATCGCACCCGCCGTCCAGCCGGGGCGGCGGGCTCGTCTTCCTGGCCCGCCTCCTCGAAGAGCGTCTCGCTAACGAAGATCGGAGCATCCAGGCGCAGGGCCAGGGCGATGGCATCGCTGGGCCGCGAGTCGATCTCGACGCTCCCGTCCGGCCCGCGGATCACGATCAAGCCGTAGTAGGTCCGCTCCCGGAGCTCGGTCACGATCACGCGTTCGAGCCGCGCCCCCAGGCCCTCGAGCAGGGATTTGGCGAGGTCGTGGGTGTTCGGACGCGCCGGCTCGATCCGTTCCAGCCGCGCGGCGATCGAGCGCGCCTCGGGAAGCCCGATCCAGATCGGCAAGCTCCGGTCGCCGTCGCGCTCGTGGAGCAGGATCACCGGGTTTCCGGCGGCGTCGCGAATCACGTGACGAACGTCGACCCGGACCTCGCGTTCGCCGGGCCCGCCGCCGCCGCATGCGGCGAGGACGCTGGCGCAGGTTGCCAGCAGGGTCGAGACCCGGCGAGTGGGTCGGCGCGCCACGTTCACCTCGGACCCGCCGAGGATACCACGCGCTGCGGGGAGCGAAGCTCCGTCGCCGAGCGGGCGGCGAGCCGTCCGGGCCCCCGAGGAGCGAAGCCCCGGCCGCCGATCGGGCGGCCGGGGCTTCGGGAGGCCCGAGGTACCGGATCTGGTCGGGGCGACTGGATTCGAACCAGCGACCTCTTCGTCCCGAACGAAGCGCGCTACCAAACTGCGCCACGCCCCGGCATGCCTCGAGCGGCCCGAGTATGCCATGGGATCGTCGGCCCGGCCCGTCCCCCGGCGGATCGGGGCGGCCGCTGGCTCGTGGCCTAGACTGCCGGCGCGTGGATGGGATCGCTGCCGCACAGGGACTGGCCGCCGGGAGCGCCGCCGTCATCGGACCCGGGACCTTCGGCGCCGCCGCCGCATTGCTCCTGGTTGCGGCCTGGTGGCTGGCCCATGGCCGTCCGTCCGCCATCGTCGGGCATCCCCGGGCCGTGCTCGTGGTCGCCGCCGTTCCGACCCTGCTGGCCCTGGTCGCGCTGATTCGGCCCTCCCCGATCGGTCTTCGCGTCCGCGTCGATCCGTCCACCGAGCGCCTGCTCCCGGCCGGCGACCCCGCGCGCGAGGAGTACCGGCGCGCCGTTCGGGACTTCGGCGACGACGAGGTCTACGTGATCGCCATGTCCTGTGAGGACGGAGTCTTCCAGCGTCCTCACCTGGCGGCCCTGCGCGAGATCGGCCACGCGATCGCCCGCCTCCCCGGGGTGACCGGTGTGGCCAGCCTCGTCGACGTGACCGATTTCCGATGGGTCCCGGAGGAGGACTGGATCGAGGTCCGACCCTTCGTCGAGGAGATCCCCTCCGAAGTGTCCGCCCTGGCGGACCTGCGCGCGCGCGCGCTCGCCAATCCACTCTATCGTCGCACGCTCGTCTCCGAGGACGGCCGGACCGCCGCCCTCAACGTCTCGTTCCGCAAGATGGACGACGCGGCCTTCATTGCGTCGGGCGTCGACGGCGAGATCCAGGCGATCCTGGCCCGGGCCTCCCAGCCCGGGCGCCGCTTCTACGTGGCCGGACGACCCCACGTGAAGGCACGGGTCTACGCCTTGATGCTGCGGGATCTCGTGGATCTCGTTCCGGCCGGTCTGCTCGCGCTCGCCGCGGTTCTCTACACCCTGTCGGGCACCCTGCGCGGGGTGGCCCTGCCGCTGGCGACGGTGCTGCTCGCGACGCTCTGGACCTTCGGGGCGATGGCCTTGCTCGGCAGGCCCCTGACGGTCTTGACCGTGCTGTTGGCGCCGGTCTTGATCGCTGTGGGCTCGGTCTACGGCGTCCACGTCTCCTCGCGCTTCGAAGAAGATCTCGCCGGAGCGCGCAGCCCCCGGGACGCTGCGCTTCGCTGCCTCGAGCACGTCCGACTGCCCGTCACGATCGCGGGTCTGACCACCGTGCTCGGCTTCGCCGCACTCGGCATCTCCGACGTCCCGGCCGTCCGCGAGCTCGGCGCTCTCTCCGTGCTCGGCGTGGCCTCGGTCACGGTGCTCGCCCTCTCGGCGGTTCCCGCCTGGCTCTCGCTCCCGTCTCGCCGCGAGCGCTCGCCGCGAGCCGAGCGCATCCAGGGCTGGCTCGACGCGCGGCTGGCGGGCCTCGGCGGGCACCTCGCCCGTCGCCCCGGGCGCTGGCTGGCCGTCTGGGCGGGTGCGGCGCTGACGTCGGCGGCGCTGTTGCCGGGCATCCGGATCGACACGGACTTCCTCTCGTTCTTCTCCGCGTCGGCACCCGTCCGGCAGGACTTCGAGGTCGTGAACCAGCGGCTCTCCGGTGCGGTTCCGATCTACCTGACCCTGGACGGCGACGAGAAGGGCGCGTTTCGCGAGCCCCAGGCCCTGGCGGGGATCGAGGCGCTCCAGGCACGGCTCGGGGCGCTCCCGGGCGTGAGCCACACCGCGAGCTTCGTGGATACGCTGCGCCGGCTGAACCGAGCCTTCGCGGGCGGGGACCCGGCCGCCGAGCGGATCCCCGAGAGCCGTTCGGGTGTGATGGAGCTCCTGTTCCTGGTTCCCAAGGGCGACCTCGGCCGATTCGTGAACCTCGACCACTCGCGTGCAAACGTGGTGGTCCGCACCGGTGAGGTCGGTTCGGCCAGCCTGCGGGCCCTGGTGGCGCGCATCGAGGCGGCGTTCGCCGAGAGTCCGGTCCCGCACGTCTCCGGCCACGCGATCACGGGGAACACGGTGCTGATCGCTCGCAGCGCCGACGGCGTCGCCGAAGCGCAGCCGCGGACCGTGGCGATCGCGGCCTTGGCGATCTTCGTGGTCGTCTCGTGGACCTTCCGGTCGCTCGCTCTCGGCCTGCTGGTGATGATTCCGAACCTGGTGCCCGTCGGGATCTTCTTCGGCCTGCTCGGCGCGGGCCTGGCGCCGCTCTCGCTTCCGACCAGCCTGATCGGCGCGATCACGCTCGGCATCGCCATCGACGGCACCGTCCACTACGTGGTTCGCTACCGCCGGGAGCGCTCTGCCGGCGCGTCGGTCGAGGCTGCCGCCGTCGCCGCCACGCGCTCGGTCGGTCGCCCGATCGTCGTCGCCACGGCCATGCTGTGCGTGGGCTTCGGCGTCGTTGCCTTCTCGAGCTTCGCGACGCTGCGTCAGTTCGGCGGGTTGGCCTCGGTCACCATGGCCGTCTGCATGCTCAGCGATCTCGTGCTGCTGCCGGCACTGCTGGTCCGGTTCCGTCTCTGAGGCCGGGCCTCGCCTCGGACCGCGCTAGCGGCGCTCGAGGGCGCGGACCGAGAAGATCGATCTCGGCAGGGTCGGGTTCGGAATCAGCTTCAGGATCGAGAGCCGCGACCAGCTCTCGTGAAGGAGGTTTCGCATGGTCGACCGCATCGGGATCCACGCCGTCTCGAAGCGCTCGATCGAGTCGTAGTCGGCGTGCAGCTCCTTGAAGAATACGCCCGCGTCGTTCCAGTAGCGGATCGTCAAGGGCACGTAGCGCGCCTTCTCGACGAAGAACACGAAGCGCGAGTACTCGGAGTTCGCCTGGGCCTTGGGTGTCGCCTCGACCACGAAGCAGGGGACGCCGTCCACGCGCTCGTCCGGCATCCGGCGATAGTCGGAATCCTCCAGCTCCCGGGGCAGCACGTCCTCGAAGCTGAAGTCCGAGCCGAAGACCGCCTCGCCTCGAAGGTTCACCCGACGGATCCGACGACGGGTGGGCAGATAGACGAACTGGTCGTTCACGGCGCCTTCCTTGTCGATCACCAGATAAGCCGTGAAACGCAGGTCGAAGGGCTCGGTGTACTCGAGCCGGGTCTTCGAGTGGATTCCGTCGACGGGCCGGTCCTCGGCGTCGAGGAAGCTCCGATAGTGGACGGTGAGAGCCGTCTCCTGCTCCGCACCGCTCCGGTCTCCGGAGACGAGCCGGGCATCCTGCTCGTAGGAGCGCAGCCGATTGGCGAGGACACGCCGGTAGATCTCCTTGCCGGTCAGCAGGGCGTCCGAGGGCAGGGCGTCCTCGGGCCAGACGGCCGAGCCCTGGTCGGCGAGACCCGCGCTGGGAGCGACGGCGGGGAGCACGAGGCACAGGAGGGCAGCGAAGCGGCGGGCGCGCATGGGCCTCGTCCTTGTAACCCAGCCAGGGCTCGGAACGCCAGCCGGCCCGTTCGCGCCGGTCAGGCCGCGCCGGCGGCCTCCTCGCGAAGCTCCCGGATGGCCCGGGCGTAGTCCTGGGCAGCGAAGACGGCCTGTCCCGCCACGAACACGTTCGCGCCGGCCTTCGCGGCGCGACCCACGCTGCCCGTCGCGATGCCGCCGTCGACTTCGAGGTCGGCCGAAAGCCCGGCGGCGTCGAGCCAACGCCGCAGTTCGGCGATCTTCGGGAGCACCCCGTCGATGAAACTCTGGCCGCCGAAGCCGGGGTTCACGCTCATCACCAGGACCTGATCCACGTCGGGCAACACCGGTCGAACCTTCTCGGCCGGCGTCGTCGGATTCAGCACCACGCAGGCTCGTGCGCCGCTCTCCCGGACCCGGGCCACGCTGCGATCGAGCTGCGGGCAGGTCTCCACGTGTACGCCGATGGTGTCGGCACCGGCCTTGGCGAACTCGCTCACGTAGCGATCGGGCTCTTCGATCATCAGGTGCACGTCGAGCGGGAGCGAGGTCGCGCGCCGGGCCGCCTCCACCACGGCCGGGCCCAACGAGAGGTTCGGCACGAAGCGACCGTCCATCACGTCCAGGTGGATCCAGTCGGCGCCGGCCGCCTCGACGGCGGCGATCTCGTCGGCCAGGTGGCCGAAGTCGGCCGACAGGATGGAGGGCGCGATCCGGATCTCGCGGCTCACCGGCGCCCTCCGCCAGGCTGTCGCGCCGCGCGCGGGCTCACGCCGGGCGCGCCTCGGGCCCGGCGGACCCGGAGTCCGCACGCGCTGCGTGGGCTTCCGGATTCCGCTGGACGCGGGCGGCGAAGAAGCCGTCCATCTCGTGCCGGTGGGGAAGGGTCCGCATGGATCCGTCCTCGAGGGTCAATGGGCGCACCGCCTCGGGCAGGCCTTCGCGCGGAGTGCGGCGGAAGTCCGGAGACGCGGCCAGGAAGGCTTCCAGCACCCCTTCGTTCTCCTCGGGAAGGATCGTGCAGGTACTGTAGACGAGGATTCCGCCGGGCCTCAAGACGGCTGCGGCCTGTCGCAGGATGCCGGCTTGGACGTCGGCCAGGCGTTCGACGTCTCGGGGCTGGATCCGCCAGCGCGCGTCCGGATTGCGTCGCAGCGTTCCGAGGCCCGAGCAAGGCGCATCCACCAGCACGCGATCGAACAGACCGAGGTCCGTGAGCGGACGCGAGGCATCGCGCTCGTGGGTCTCGATGCACGGCACGCCGAGCCGCCGCGCATCCCTTCGGACCAGGCCGAGCCGGCGCGGATGCCGGTCGAGCGCCACGACGGCGCCGGCGTCGCCCACCCGCTCGGCGATGGCCGTGGCCTTCGCGCCCGGCGCCGAGCAGGCGTCCAGGATGCGCTCGCCCGGCTGGGGCTGCAGGAGCTCGACCACGAGCTGGGAGGCCTCGTCCTGGACCGTGTATTGCCCCGAGAGGAACAGTGGGTCGCTTCCCGGGTGCCCCCGCTGCTCGAGCACGATCCCGTCCGGGGCGTAGCGGCAGCGGTGCGCTCCGGGGTGCTCGGGCACCAGCGCCGCGAGCAGGGCCTCGACGTCGATGCGGCGTCGGTTCGCCCGAAGCGAGCGTGGCGGCACCGCGTTCGAGGCTCGAGCCAGGGCCGCGGCCTCCTCGACTCCGAACTGCTCCACCCAGCGCTCCGCCATCCAGCCCGGGAGCGAGAGCGCGTGGGTCAGGTGGCCGATCGGATCCTTCTCCAGATCCGGCCAGGCGATCCGATCGCGGGACTCGGCGATGCGGCGCAGCACCGCGTTCACGAGGCCGGCGGCGCGGGGGGCGCCGGCCGCGCGCGCGCAGCGGACTGCCTGGTCCACCGCGGCCGAGACGGGGATGCGGTCGGTCCGCACCAGCTGGTAGGCGGCGGTCCGCAGGATCGAGAGCACCACGGGCTCCAGTTTGGTGAGCTCGCGATCGAGAACCTGGGAGAGCGCGAAGTCGAGACTCCCCCGCCAACGCAGCGTTCCGTAGACCAGCTCGGTCGCCAGGGCGCGATCCGGGCCGGGCAGGTCGCTCCGCGCGAGGGCCCCGTGCAGGGCCAGGTCGGCGTAGGCCCGTGTGCGCTCGATGCGCTCGAGCACGCGCACCGCCAGCAGCCGGGCGCGGGTCGGCGCCGTTCGACGGCGTCCCCCGGAATCGCGATCCCGCGGCCGGCCTCGGCTCGGCCGCCGCCGGCCCACCGGTCGATCGTCTTGGTGGCTCACGGGGGGATCCTACCCGAGGTCGCGACTGCGGCCCGTCGCCGGCTCCTCGGCCCCGAGCTGCGTCCCCTCCTCCAGACCCTGGCCCCGCTGGAAGTCCGCCACGTCGACGGCCCGGCCCCCGGCGCGCTGGATCCGGGTCGGCACGAGCCAGCCCTCGCCGGTGGCGATGCGGATCGTCCCGTCGTCGGCGCGCTGCACGCCGCCGGGCGGGGGGGCCGCCGGGCCCGGCGCGGCGTGCGCCGCGAGGATCCGCAGGGGCTGGCCCTGCCACGACGTGAACGCTCCGGGCCGCGGGGCCATGGCCCGCACCCGGCGCGCGAGCGCCTCCGCCGGCTCCCGGAAGTCGAGCCGCGCGTCCTCCCGTTGGACGCGCGGCGCCAGGGTCGCCTTCGACCGGTCCTGGGCCGTCCAGACGTCCGCTCGGTCGAGCTCGCCCGTGGAGGCCCGATCCACCACTTCCGCCATCAGCTCGGCAGCCAGGCCCGCCAGCCGCGCGCTCAGCTCGCCGGCCGTTTCCCGGACGCCGATCTCGACCTCGCGGACGCCGCAGACGTCGCCGGCGTCCATCTCCCTCTCGACGCGCATGGCGGACACCCCCGTGCGCCGGTCGCCGGCGAGAATCGCGTGGGCGATCGGAGCGGCGCCGCGGTGCCGCGGCAGCAGGCTCGCGTGGGCATTCAGCAGGTATCCGAGCCGGGGTCCCTGACGGATCGGTTTCGGGAGGAACTGTCCGAAGGCCACGACGATGCCCAGGTCCGGAGCCCGCTCCTCCAGGGCCTCGATCACCGCGGGCGCGCCGACGCGCTCGGGGCGGAGCAGGGGCAGGCCGCGCTCGAGAGCGACCCGTGCCACAGGGGAGGGCGTCCGCTTCCGGCCCCGGCCGCGCGGACGATCGGGCTGGCTGACCACCGCGACGAGCTCGTGGGAGCCGGCGAGCAGGCGCTCCAGAGTGGGGACCGCGAAGTCGGGCGTCCCGAAGAAGACCAGGCGAAGACGCGCCGCCGTCAGAGCGCCGAGGCCTCGGCCTCTTCACGCAAGGCCTTCTTTCGCTTCTGCACGTAGAGGCTCCGCTTGAGGCGGCTGATCCGATCGATGAAGAGCACCCCGTCGAGGTGGTCGACCTAGTGCTGGAAGCAGACGGCCTGGAGCCCCTCGGCCTCGATCTCTACGGCCTTCATGTCCAGGTCGAAGGCGTGAAGCGTCACGCGCGCCGCGCGCTCCACGTCTGCGGTGAAGTCCGGAACGGACAGACAGCCCTCCGTCCAGCTGATCTGGCCCTCTCGCTCGACGATCTCCGGATTCACGAGCAAGAGCGGGCTGCGCTCGGCGTCTTCCTCGGTCCAGGCCGTGTCCACCACGATCAAGCGGATCGATTCGCCCACCTGGGGCGCCGCGAGGCCGATGCCGGGCTCGTCGTACATGACGTCGCACATGTCCCGAGCCAGCTCGCGCAGCTCGTCGGTGATCTCGGAGATCGGCTCGGAGACCTTCTTCAGGCGAGCGTCGGGGAACTGCAGGACCTCGCGGAGCGCCATCGCGCGGACCTATAGCATGTTGATCGGATGCAGGTCGACGTGGGCCGCGAGCGG
>Ga0114931_10002206_pt1 | contig 24768 bp, 23 predicted proteins | sample 2SBtaG_FD_89579 | JGI IMG/M metagenome (GOLD analysis project Ga0114931, IMG submission 89579) | Deep subsurface microbial communities from Kolumbo volcano to uncover new lineages of life (NeLLi) - 2SBTROV14_V59a metaG | ecosystem: Environmental > Aquatic > Marine > Volcanic | place: Kolumbo... | reverse complement strand
CCCGGATTGACGCCTCCCAGGGGAACGAATCCCAAACCCAAATGTTGGTAGGGAGCGGCAATATTTTTCAAGTGCGCCAATCCACCCGATGACTCCGCCGGGAAATATTTGAGAAGACGGCATCCTTCGCCAACGGCCTGATCTATGTCGGTGGGGGTCATGATTCCGGGGGCAAAGGAGAGTCCTGCATTTCTGGCGTGCCGGAGGATTTCGACATTCACAGCAGGTGAGACACCGAAGTGAGCACCTGCCGCGACGACTTCGTCGACTTGTCCGATGGTCAAAATGGTGCCGATCCCGGCGGTCATTTCCGGGACATCTCGGCGAATGTTTTTTAATGCCTCGATGGCTGCGGGAGTTCGCAGGGTCAGTTCCATGATGTCGACGCCTCCGGCGAGCAACGTCCGGGCAAGGGGAACGGCGCTGTCCGCGTTGTCAATGACCAGGACGGCGATCAATTTCGATTCCAGCAGTTTTTGTCCAAGTGGGGAATTCAGGGATAGCAGACTCATATTCAGGACATCCTCTGCTACGATCTCGTGAGTTGCAATTTTCTTTGATCTAGCTAATGATCGCGGGACATATTTATGAGAAAATCCCGTTTGATTTGGTGGACAATGCTGGGTTTGAATGTGGCTCTGGTGGCGCCGCTCAGAGCCCAGCGTGGTGATCGCAAAGGCCACGTCATGAACCCGCCACCGACTCGCTGGCACATTCCCCGGGCTCCGGTAGTCAGTCCCAGGGATGCACCCGGTGGATTTTCACTGGAAGAGGGATTTCGCGTTGAACTGGTTGCCTCCGACCCGATGATTCATGATCCCGTTGCCCTGGCCTTTGATGGGAACGGAAGAATCTGGCTGGCTGAGATGCGCGGCTACATGCCTGATATCGACGGCAAAAAGGAAGGGGAAACCTTTGGCCGAATTTCAGTTTTGGAGGACAGCGACAACGACGGCGCTGTGGATAAGCGCACTGTGTTTATTGAAAAAGTGAATTTACCCAGGGCTGTTTCGTTGACGGACCATGATCACAAACTTCTTTTCGCGGACAATAAAAGTCTCTATGAGGTGGAAATCATAATTGGCGGGGACGGCCAAATCACAGCGGGGAAACCGGAGATCGTGGCAGAGGATTATGCATCGGGTGGCAATCCGGAACACAAAAGCAATGGGCTGCTTCACGGGCTGGATAACTGGATCTACAGTGCCGCCAGCGACCTTCGCTTTCGGAAGATACAAGGGAAGTGGATCAGCAAAAAGACAGAGCGGCGCGGGCAGTGGGGAATCGACCAGGATGACTACGGGCGTATTGTCACCAACACCAATTCCAACTTTGTGACGGTTGAGGAGCTGCCTCCCAACATCACGGTTCGCAACCCGGACTATATATTTCATCAAAGTGTGACTTCGAGAATGAAGGACCAGAAGGTCTGGCCATCGCGAATCAATCCCGGCGTCAATCGGGGGTATATGAAGGGGACTCTGGACGAAAACGGTTATCTGCTCGTCCCCACCGCCGCGTCAGGACTCGCGGTTTACCGGGGAGATCAGTTCCCCCATCAATATTACGGCAATCTGTTTCTCAATGAACCGGCCGGCAATCTGGTGAAGCGTGCCGTTATGACTGGGCAGGCCAACGGATTTCGGGAGGTAAAAAGTGCCACCAAAGGAAAAGAATTTTTCACATCAACTGACGAGAGATGCCGCATTGTAAACTGCTACACCGCACCGGACGGGACACTGTATCTGGTGGATTTTTATCGCGGCATCCTGCAGCACGCAGCCTACATGACCTCATTTTTACGAGCCCAGGTAGAGGAGCGCAAACTGCAAATTCCCGTGGGACTGGGACGAATCTGGCGGGTGGTCTATCAGGGCGATAAGAAACCGGGACCGACGCCGCGAATGGAGGATGAGAGCACCGTTGCTCTGGTGGCTCACCTGACGCATCCCAATGGCTGGTGGAGGAATACGGCCCAGCGACTGATCGTGGAAAGGGGTGCGGATGCGGCGGCCATTGGTGCATTGAACAAACTGGCGGTCAGTTCAGAAAATCCTCTGGGCCGGATCCATGCCATCTGGACTCTGGAGGGGCTCAATGCCCTGCAACCCGCGACCATCGAAGCTTGCCTGAAAAGTGATCAGCCCCACGTGACGGCCGAGACGATTCGAGCGTCCGAATATCTGGCCGAGACTTCGGAGAACGATGCCGTCCTGAAGCTCATTGCCAGCAGGATCCAGGACAAGAATCTGTTTGTCAGGAGGCAGTTGGCCTCCTCACTCGGCTTGTTCGGAGAGAAAGCCCTGGATGTCCTGGTTGATCTGATGCATCAGGATCCTGACGACCCCTTGCTCCCGGATCTGGTGATGAGCGGGATATCCGGGGAAGAGATGTCTCTTTTTCAACGACTACCCGACGAGAATCCCCTGCGAAGCCTGCTCGTTGAGACAGTCGTGCGGCGTGGCCAATCCCCGGAGATTTCCACTTTGATGGGATTGGTAAAAACGCCCGCTGACTTTCGTGCCCTGGGAAAAGCATTGGCAGCCAGCCGTCGCACCAATGACGTGTTAGCATTATTGACCAAAATCGGAGGAGACAGAGTTCCCCACAACATTTTTCAGGCTGCCGTCGCGGGAATGATGGGCGCCCGGAAGGATAAAAAATTCAAGCCCATGCCGATCAAAGAGCAGCATCCCCTGCTGGCCAACCCAGAAGCCAAAAAGCTGACGGCACTCTTTACCGTGGGAACGGGCAGGGAATTGGTGTACCTGAAATCGGACGCAGACAAAAGGCAGTTTCAGTTCGGAGAACTCCACTACCAGAGAATTTGTCTGCCCTGTCACCAGATTCACGGGAAAGGCCAACAGTTTCTGGCTCCGCCGATTGTCGCTTCAGAATGGGTCATGGGCCCCAGGAAACGCCTCATCGCATTGGCAATGGACGGAGCTCAGGGACCGATTCAGGTTCTCGGGAGGACTTATAAGGCGCCGGACATCCAACCGGTCATGCCGGGATTGCGATCCAATCCGGAACTGAATGACGAGCAGCTTGCCGCAATTTTGACATACGTTCGCAACGCCTGGGGGAATGGAGCGACTCCCGTTTCGGTGGAAGAAGTCGAAAGATACCGATCCACCACGAAACTGCGGGCGCCCTACTCGCCTGAAGAGCTGTTGAAGATCAAATGAATGCGGAAGAGGCAGGCCAGCGGGATTCCGAGGCGCCATTCCCGGAAGCCCTGCTCGATCTGCTTGGACGCAATTCGCGAGGGCCGCTTCCGCACTCCGATGAGTTTTATCAGGCGGTGGATGATTCCGATTATTCCCTCATCGACTGGACCGAGGCGCTCCTGGAATTCGACAGATGGCTGGAATCCCGGAAAATTATGGAACGTCCCTTTCAATCGATGGTCAGCTATGTTCACTGCTGCACCAGGTTGAACCCGGCGGGAGTCAGGCTGCCTGACCTGAAAACAATCGTTTGTCAGGCACTGGGCGAATTTGGGTTTGATCTGGGAAATGGGGCGCAGATTTGAGAAATTATTAAAATTTGAAAAAATAATTGAGAAAAGGCTCGTCAAGAAGGGCCTTTCGTGGTATTGTCGCGGCCATGTCTACAACACGCAGAACACGATTCTCAAGACGGGTACCAGATCATGTGACAGATGAGCTGGTTACGGTTCTCACCGATAAAAAAACCTTTGGGTTTAATGATCTTTTTGAGGTGGTTTACGAAAATTTAAAAGCGCGGAACGCTGTCAGTGGGGGGGAAGAAATGCTTCGGCTGCGAGCTTATGAAAAGCTGCAGAATTTGGTGACGCGAGGCTTGGTTGAGAAAAACGGCAAACAGTACCGTGGTCTCGAAAATATCAACGACGCTTCCAGTGCTGCGATTGCGGCCAGAGCGGCGAAAGCCGCCAAGGCTGCAAAAGGCTGATGCCCAACGGCTGATTTGAGCTGGCGAAGTGCGGTTTCTCCGTCCGAATAAACTGGATTGATTTCATTTCTGTGGACGGACGGAGGAAATTCATTACACTTGTTCCAGTGCGGTGACTCATTTCGAGTCGGCGCGCTGGAATTTTTTTGGTTTTTTTGTATAACGGGAACCCTGTTTTGCCATGCTCTCTGATTATATCCCCGTCTTGATCCAAGTCCTCATTGCCGGAGGATTTGCGACCGCTACCTTGATTGCCAGCGCTCTTCTGGGCAAGCGGGCTTTGCGCAACTCCGTGAAGAATTCGCCCTACGAGTGCGGAATGCTCCCTGTGGGAGACGGGCAGCCACGGTTCAGTGTCAAATTTTATCTGGTGGCGATGTTGTTTGTCCTTTTTGATATCGAGGTCGTTTTTCTTTTTCCCTGGTCGGTTGTCTATAGAAATCAAATCAGTCAGGGACATACCGTTTTTCTCTGGAGCATGCTGAGTTTTGTCGCCATTCTTTTTGTGGGTTATCTGTATGCATTGAAGAAGGGCGCTTTTGAATGGAAGAACTGAAGGAAATTTAATTGTTCCGTTTCCATCGTTCCGCTTCCAAAACGGGCATTCAATTTCGTCCAGACACGTCATGGTCCACTACATAGCCCTCTATAAACTGAACGGGATCGCCAATAATAATGAAGTGATCGAGGAGATGATTCGCCGGAGCAGGACTTTCCTGCATCGGCTCAACGAGGCCCATAATTTGCGAACGGGGCGGAATATTCGTGAAGAAAACGAATATAAATTTTTCCTTTCCGCGGATTTTGAGAGTTTGGATAAACTGAAAATGTTTCAGGGGGATCCTCATTATCGACGTTTTGAATCTGAGGTGATCCGTGAGAATACCTGTGAGTGTCGTGAATTGGTTTATGAGACGGAACCGGGCAGGGATCCCAGGTATTCCTGAGCGATCTCTCCTTTGGGAGAGTTCTTCTCGGATCAACTCTGGAAAGGAAAATCGGCTCTGTTTTGCCATGGGCCTTGCCTCTGGTTGTCTCCGCTTTGACAGGCAGGATGGATCGCCGTTCAAAGTCCGGTCGGGTGATCGAAGAACTCCCAATCCACTCCGGGAAATGACTCACAACACCGTTTGGCGAGAGCTTTCACTCCGAAGGTTTCGGTGGCATAATGCCCGGCGTAAATCACGTTGATCCCCAATTCCTCCGCCGCCGTATAGCTCCAGTGAGGGCCTTCTCCGGTGATAAAGGTGTCAATTCCGGTGCGGGCGATGTCGAGAATTTCACTTCCGGCGCCACCTGTAATGAGACCCATCCGCTGAACCTTTTCCGGTCCGCCGGGACAGATTATGGCAGCACTGCCGGTGGCCAGTTGAACCTTTTCCAACAAATCCTGCCGATTCAGAGAAATATCGACAGCCAAACCCAGCTCGATCCCTTTCCACGGGAAAAACGGCCTTGCCTTACCACCGAACCCCAATGCCGCCATCAACTGGGCGTTGTTTCCCATTTCCGGATGAATATCCAGGGGGATGTGGCTACTGTAAACCGCCAGGTCGTGGTCCATGGCTGTTTTCAATTTCCGGTAGAGGCTTCCCGTAAATCTCTCCGCTCCATTCCAGAACAGCCCATGATGCACCAGCAGCAGATCCGCCCCAATTCGGCAGGCGGCTTCCACCACGGGGAGACAGGCATCCACGGCAGCAACAATTTTTTTCACTCCGCCGGAGTTTTGCAACTGCAGACCGTTGAGCGCCTGGGGGTAATCCGCCACCTCGCTGGCCTCCAGCCATTCGTCCGCGGCGGAAATGATCTCGTCAAGTTTTGACATGGGGGAAGAGGAGAGAATTGAAAGCTGCAATCTGAGCGCAAATCCTGCAATCGCCAAGCAATCTTTGAAGCGGTCCGCCTCAGCTTTTGGATCGACTGTTTACGAATACGCTGGCCATCCCGGCGGCGGCGGCGGCATCGATTCCAGCCTGTCCATCCTCAAAAACCAGGCAGTCACCGGGGGCAACACCCATCCTTTCGGCGGCGAGCAGAAACATGTCAGGGGCTGGCTTGCCGTGTTCTACCTGGGCAGGAGTGATGATGATCTCGAAAATGTCCAGCAATTCGATTTGTTCCAGAGAGGGGCCTACCAGAGACAAATCACTTCCGGAAGCCACGGAGATTTTTTTCCCCTTTCCGTGCAGTTTCCGGGCCAAATCGGTCACAGCCCACACCGGCTTCAATTCGTGAAGGTGTTTTCCATACCACTCGGCCTTGAATTCATGGACCAGATCGGCGTCGATGTTTGCTCCGTAGCGTTCGTTCAGCTGGGCAACCGTCACCCGGTTGGGAACGCCGGCACTTTTGTAAAACTCATCTTCCTCCCAAATCCAGGGAGCTTCATTGTGCACAAAGCTGGCCGTCCAGGCCCGAAAATGGAGTGGCATGGAATCTACCAGAGTCCCATCACAATCAAAGATATAACCGTCGAAATCCCTGTCGGGAAGATCAAGTTTCATGGGAAGAAGCACCGCGGATCGAATGACAATCAAAACTGTCCTCTGGACGCCTGATTAATCTTCGGCGGTGGTCGTTGAAGCAGCTTCCTTCTGGTCGGACAGCGCCGACTCCGAGGGAAGTGTCTGGATTGGTTCGGCGTCAACAGATCCACCGCTACGGTTAAAAAATCGCTTAAAAATCCGCCGGGGCAGACTCCTGCCCTGCTCCTCTTTTTCAACTTCAGAGAGGGCACTCTCCTTGGCCTTCTCCCATGCCTGAGCAAAACCCGGCGCGGCCATCACCATCGCCTTTTCCGCCCGGGCAAAGATCTCCAGTTCGTGTTCCATGGCCTGAGAATCAAGCTGGAGTTTTCCGGCATTGATTTTCAGGCGGAGATTGTCATTCTCTTTTTTCAGGGAGGAGATTTCCCCTTTCATACCCGTCAACTTTTCCGCTTCCAGCTCCAGTTTATCACTCAGATGCCCCTTGAGACGTTTCAATTCTTTCCGAGTCTTGTATTGGGCGATCAATGAAAGTATGCAGAAGGAAAAACCCAGCAGAAAACCAAGGAAAAACCAGTTTGTGAAGATTGCTTTCAATACGTCCATATTCGCCCGAATATAAGGGCAAAACCGGCTGCGTAAACTGAATCATTTGCGGGAGAGATTATGGGGTCGGGGCTTTTCGTCCTTTTCCGATGGGTGACCATTTTGCGCCGACGCCGTTTATGATCCCCCGGTATTTTGTGGTTGTGATTTCCCGCCGATTTTCCATGTTACTTTCAACCGAGAAACCTCAAGCCTTACCCCTGAACAAGTGAGCCATGACAACAAAGAGACAGCGGCTGAGCAGAAGCCCGCTGTTCATCCCCGGTATTCCAGGGCGGCGGTGGCCAGCGGGGTATTGGGTGTGACCGGTATTGCCACGCTGTGGATCTTCGGTCTGGGCCTTCTGATTTCCGCGGTGGGCGCCGTCTGCGGGCACATGGCGCACTTTTATATTCGTTGTTCCGCGAAAAGATTAAAAGGCCGGGGGCTGGCGAGTTTCGGGCTGGGGACCAGCTATCTTGCCATGTTATTTTTTCCCCTCCTGCTCGGTATTGGCTTTGCCCTGTTTCCAGTGTGGAAAGCACACCAGGGCAGTCAGGTTCCCAAGCTTGAGGAACGGAGTAAAATGAATGCATCGAAGCTGTTTGTCGCCTGCGAATCCTATGCCCGGTCCCACCGTGATCAGTATCCTGAAAAATGGGATGATCTGTCGGGCAAATATTTGTCGGACGGTGAGTTGAGGGACTTGATCCGGATCACCTATCCGGACGGCCAGATCGTTTCATTTGAGCTGGTTCCTCATGAAAGACCCGTTCTCAACGGAGTAGGCAGTTCCGTTGTGGTGATCCAGCAGACGGCGCCGCCCCCGGTAAAACGCGTCGTCGTTGTGTCCGCGGATGGAAAAACGGCTTTGATTCCCAATCCGAACCGTCCATAGTCTGAATACAATGAAAAATATGTTACTCACTCCTTTTTGCGGCCTGCTGCTTTTTTGCCGGGTGGCGGCGGCCCAGGATGTGGCCAAAATCTATATCGAGGCGGGCAGCACGGATGAATTGAAGTCGAAAGAAGGTCAAAAGGTGGTCGTCTATGGAGAAACAAAAGGGTCGGGGAAATCCGCATCCGGAACGAATTTCGTCAATTTCAAGGAGGCGGAATTCTACCTGATCACATTTAAATCCGACTTGGCGCGGTTCAAAGAGGGGGAGCCGGCGGATATTTATGAGGGAAAACGGATTGCCGTCGAAGGCGTCGTCACCGTGTACAGGGATAAACCCCAGATAAAATTGGTCAGGCCGGATGCCGTGAGAATTCTTGAAGCGGACGAAGCTTTTCCCCCGAAAAATGAAGGCAATCAATCAGAGGCCCCAAAGCCCCGGACACCGGAGAAAAAAACGGTGAAGGATGGCAAAAAGGAACCGGAGAAACCGAAGAGGAAACCACCGGTTGATGCGTCGAAATATTTCAAGTGACCGGGAAACTGCCGCTCAGGATGTTTTTTCCATTTTGGCCAGGAGCTGATAGCTTTGTAGCTGCTGGACATAGAGTTCCGCTTGTTCCCGATTACCCGTCCAGACCACCGACCGTCCCAGCTGGTGGACTTCGAGCATGAGGGTTTCCGCCTTTTCCTGAGTGTATCCAAACACACGCTTGAAAATCAAGGTCACAAAGCTCATCAGATTTACCGGGTCATCGTAGACAATGACATTCCAGGGGAGGTCGACGCTAGCATCGGTCTTTGTTTCCGTGATGGTAATTTCGTCCAAATCAGTTGACATGACCCGCTCAAATTGTATGCAGAGAATTGCCGCTGCCGTCCACAGCATCTCCCCTGCAATGGTCGTCCGTTCCTCCTGGAAGGGCAAGTTGAAGGTGGGGCGCAATTTTCAAAAACAGTTCTGTTTTGTCGTCGGGATGCTGGATTCCGCATCCCGAAAGGCCGGAGTGAAATTCAAACCACGCATAGGATGTCAACGCGGGAACGAGCGCGAGATGATAAAGAACGGATCGCAGGGCCAGCAGGGTGAGGGCATGACCGGGTAGCTCTCCCCGCTCGACCCGGGATACGAAGCGTGCCCATTCGGGGTGATGTTTCATTTCGGCGTTCCCTTCCATCAAACGGGAGGCGGATTGCATGCTTCGCGAGCGGAGCTGATTCGGAAGGACACGATCCAGATCCAGGTCAACGCCCGCGACTTCCTCGATGTGAAACTGACTCGCCAACTGATGCACTTCCAAAAATTTGGGCGCCAGCACAGGGAGGAACCACTCATCGATCCATTCCTTCCACTGCCCGGCGATATCCGGAGATTTGTCGGGAAGAAAAGTTGCGGGTTTCCCGCGGGTGACTCCCAGAAGAGAAATCCTGATTGCCCGTGCGGCCTCGCTGTGGTCACCGGTTGGTTCGACAACATAGAGGGAATCCTTCATGCTGGTCAGCGCATAAGCGACAGATCATCAAATGAAAACAGGGTCGAATCGCCGGGCAAACCCTCTTCGGTCGGGACAGGAAGGACGGTCTATATCAGGCCGGCCTCTTTCAGGGTGTGGTAGGCCCCGTTCTTGTCGATGGTCTTTAAACCTCTGGCACTGACGCGTACACGAACGCAGCGGCCCAATTCCGGAACCCAGATTTTCTTGTTCCGCAGGTTTGGTTTGAACTTCCGCTTCACGGCCTTGGTAACGTGGCGACCAATGCCGCCCTTCTTCTTCGCCTTACCACTGCGGTGGATTTTGCGACCCGAAGTAACCTTCGCACCGGTGATTTTACAAACTCTAGCCATCTTGCTGAACCGTTGATTTTAACAAATTACACCCCGGCAGTTGCGGGGCGGGCAATGTCCGCAAATTTCGTTCCGGGTCAAGGAAATTCTCCGGGGCGATTTTCCTCTTGCAGTTGCGGGTTGACGAATCTTTTGTGTGAGCCATTTCCGGAACTTCCCAACCGCCAGCCAATTCCTGTTCCGACAAGGGAGACAGCGGAAGAGGGGTGAAACGACAAAACAAGAGCAGGATTTCCATCCAACATGAGTGAAACAAGCCCATCTCCCGAAAAAAACGCCGCCCTGATGGAGAAAATTGTGAGTCTGTGCAAAAGGCGGGGCTTCATCTTCCAGTCAGCCGAAATCTATGGTGGACTCAATGGCTGTTGGGATTATGGCCCTCTCGGTGTGGAGTTAAAACGAAACCTCAAGGAATACTGGTGGCGTAAAAATGTGCAGGAGAACGACAATATTGTGGGACTTGACGGATCCATTCTGACCCATCAGGAAGTGTTGAAGGCATCGGGTCATGTAGGGGGATTCTCTGATCCCATGTGTGATTGCCTGTTGACCAGGGCCCGGCTCCGGGCAGACCAAATCGATCCTCAATCGGGAGTCGCCTACTGCTACACGGGCGCTTCTCACGAGGAAAGCGGATGGTCAATCGAGAGAGAATACGCTGTCCTGTTGAAAGAGGGGCAGGATGAAAATAAGGCACGCAAGACGGCGCGACTTTATTTTTCCCAATTTTTGACTGACAAACAGATTTCCCCGAAAAAGATCGAATTGGCGGGGGAGAGAACGGAGGAGGTCAGGGAGTCCACTCGATTTAATCCGGAGAATGGCTCCCTCCTGACGGAGGCGCGCGAGTTCAATCTGATGTTTAAGACCCATTTGGGCGCCTCCGCTGATGAAGCTGACGAGAGTGCGGTTGCCTATTTGCGCCCTGAAACGGCGCAATCAATTTTCGTTCAATTTAAGAACGTCTTGGAAACCAACCGCGTAAAATTGCCATTTGGAATTGCTCAGATCGGAAAGTCGTTCCGCAACGAGATCAATCCGAGGAACTACACATTTCGATCGAGGGAGTTTGAGCAGATGGAGATTGAATTCTTCTGCCGGGAAGAAGACGGGATGGCTCTGACGGACGAATGGCTGGAGCGCCGCCTCGCTTTTTACGAGGAAATCGGCATCCCCAGGGAGCACCTGCATATCCTCGACGTTCCCGATGGTGAGCGGGCTCATTATTCCAGGAAAACCTATGATATCGAATACGAATTTCCTTTTGGGATCCAGGAACTGGAGGGCGTTGCTTACCGGACGGATTACGATCTTTCCAAACACAGGGAACACAGTAAAAAACCCTTGGAGTATTTTGATGAAGAGAAGAAGGAAAAGTTCATTCCCCATGTGGTCGAGCCGAGCGCCGGATGCGATCGAACCGTGTTGGCCCTGCTCTGTGAGGCCTTTGACGAGGAGACCATTACCAATGAAAAGGACAAAGAGGAGACACGGGTGGTGATGCATTTTTCTCCCCGGATCGCACCGGTCAAGGCGGGCATTTTCCCTCTCCTGAAAAACAAACCGGAATTAGTGAAAAAAGCACGCCAGGTGGAGAATTTGCTGAAGCCCTTCATGACGGTGTTCTACGATGAAACGGGCGCCATCGGCAGGCGCTATCGCAGACAGGATGAAATTGGCACGCCCTACTGCGTGACCATTGACTTTGATACCATTGGAGAAAACGGAGACGATCTGATCGATACCGTGACGCTCAGAGAGCGTGATTCGATGCGCCAGCAAAGGATCCCCATTTCAGATTTACGAAATTTTTTGTTGGAAAAAATTCACTGAAACGCGCCTGCGTCTTTGATCAAATCCAGCAGGGTGACGATCCCTTTTAGATGATTCTGTTCATCGGTAACCAGGCACTTATAGCGGCCCGATCGGATAATCTGTTCCAGAGCAGCTCCCACTGAAGCGGTTGTCTGAACGATGGGAAGCGGATATTGGACGATTCGTTCCAGAGTGGTTTTCACGGACACGTCTTCTCGTTTCATATAGTCGAAAAAGTCCTCCCGGCTCAAGGCGCCGATCAGTTTTCCGTCATCGGTAACGAGGGGGTAGGCGCTGAAGCGCCGCTTTTGAAAAAGCTGGAGAGCTTCGTGAACCGACTGATCGAGCCGCAGAGTGGCGACATCGGTCTGCATGACCCCCGTGACGGAACTTTTCAGAACCGCCGCATCCATTTTTCGTTCAATGGCAGCCAGTTCCGCTTCCGCCGAATGCTGGGTTGTCGTTTTGGAAAGAACCCGTCGCAGTCGAGAGCTGGCCTCAAAAAACGGAAGGATGGCCTCATGTCCCATGGACATGAGTTCGGTGGCTTCGGAGGCAAAGGCGTCATAGAGATAGCCATCTCCGTAAACCAGGGCGCGTTCCCCAAAGAAATCACCAGCTTCAATGGTGCGCACGACTTTTCCATCCACGTCCCGAAGTTCGATCCGACCTTCTTTGACCACGTATAGCGAAAAGGCGGGCTCGCCTCTGTTGAAGAGATGATCACCTTCTTCCAGATGCATGCAGCGGAAAACTCTTGTGTAACGTGGACTGAGTAAATTGATGTCCCTGGGAAAAAACAAATCCAGAGTCCAGTCGATCATGACCCGCAGTTTCCGATCCAACCCAGGCAGTTTCAGCAGATAAACAGAGCGCCACAAAAACCAGGCAAGGGGCCCGGAAAACTGCATCCCCAGGAGATTCGCCACGGCCGTATGATGTCCAATCGACGCCAACTCACCCAGGCCGGTAAAGGTAAAGGGGCGGGGTTCCTCGCCTTTGATATGCCGAATGATGTTGTCGGCCAGTTTGCTGCCCTGGCGCATGGCAAACTGAGCCGTTTGCGGGCAATTGGTTGACCCATAGGTGGAGGCCATGGGAACCGCAGCGCAATCACCGACTGCCCACACGTTCTCCTGCCTGGGCACACGCATAAACTCATCGGTTTTGATCCAATAGTGTTCGTGCTCCAGTCCTTCTTTTTCGCAGAGGTTTCGAATGACTCGGTTCGGGGCATTCCCCACGGTGGAAACGGTTGTCGCCGTTTCGATTACGCCACCTGCTTTCAAATAAACCTTGGTTGCCGTCATTGCCCGAACCCGCTCGTTGAGGGCGATTTCAAGGCCCCGCTTCCGAAGTTTTCGAGCGGCATAATGCCCCAGAGAAAGGCTCATCGTGTGGAGGATCCGGTCTCGGCTGTGGACCAGAATCACCCGGATTTCCTCCTTGGAAATATTCTTGTAGAATTTTGAAACGGAGTGCAGAAGATCAAGGATTTCTCCCGCTGTCTCGACTCCGGAAAACCCGCCGCCAACGACGACAAAAGTAAGGAGCCGACGGCGGACAGCTTCACGGCTTTCGACATTGGCCTCCTCAATTCTGGAAATGATGGTGGCCCGCAGAATCATGGCATCCCCCACGTTACGCATCAGAAGGGCGTGCTCCGCCATTCCGGGAACACGGCTGAGGTCGATTTCGGCGCCCAGGGCCAGGACCAGATGATTGTATTCCAGAATCACACCCGAACTGAAGCTCCCGGTGTTGACGTGGACCTCTCTTTTACTGAGGTCAATCGTTTCGACTTTCCCCTTAAATACATTGATCCCCCTGCACAGGGTCCGGATGGGATTGACTACATGACGCGGGGACAGAGAAGCCCCGGCAACTTCCGCGAGTAAAGGCTGAAAAACCATGTAATTCTGATCCGACACGACCGCGGCGGTCTCCCGCGCTTTCCCGATCTTTTTTAACTGTCGGCAAAGTTCCCGTCCGCAGAAAACACCCCCAAATCCCCCGCCGACGATTGCGATTTCCAGAGGAATGCGGTATGGCTGGTAGTCGGTATGGGAAGCGTTGGAGCGGGACATGACAACAGCGGGGGACGCTTAGTTTACCACAAAAACATCACTGACAAACCAGAGCACCATTCCGAAGGCCAGAATCACCCGAGCCAGCATGCCGGCAAGACCACCCAGCACCGTGCCTATCGTTGAATTGGAAGCTTGTTTGATTTCTCTTTTTCCGAAAATGATTTCGAAAATAAACACTCCCGCAATGGGACCGATGATCAGGCCGGGCAGATTGAAAAACAGGCCGACTATGCCGCCGACGATTGCGCCGACTACACCCCATTTGCTGGAACCGAACCACTTGGCTCCCAGTGCCCCGCTGAACCAATCCAGCACGATGGAAAGGATATAAAAAATTCCGATCATCACCAGACCCGGCCAGCGCAGCCCGGAACTTTCCATTCCCATGGAAAAATAATAAAGGATAACCCCGCAAAAAATCAGGGTCGTTCCCGGAATCACCGGAACGAAAGATCCCAGAAATCCGACCACCAACAGCACGATTACGATGACCCACTTGACTCCGTAAATAAGGGAGTCTCCGGAAAGAAATTCAGGGAGCTGATATGCCAGGATCTGCATCAGTAAACCGGGATCATTAGCGAGGCTCAGACATACCACAGAGTGACGCGGTTATCTTTGAAAAAGGCTTAAAAATATCGTCTGGCGGGAGCTTCGGGGAGGGGCAGGCAAATTCGATTGATACACTGGTCAAAACTTTCTTCGTTGCTGAGAATGCCGATCTCTACTCTTAGGAAGTAAATGGGCACATCGATTCGTGCCAGTCGGGGAAATCTGACGGCGTCCTTTTCGGTCGTGATGATAAATTCGACATCCGATTCCACGCAGCAGTTGATGAATGTAATGATCTCCTGTTCCGTGAACCGGTGATGATCCGTGAAGCGACAAGTCGCTTCCAGGGAAGCTCCCAGCTTTTTGACACCGTCCTCAAAACTTTCAGGAACTGCGATGGCACTCACTGTCCCGACTTTGGCTTCCTTGAGAGTTTCCAGCGGCAATATGTCCCCTGTCTGAATGTTTTGAAGATACTGGGGACGGTGCTCGCACTCGATAATCTCGGCAGTACGATTGTAAGTGCGAATGCGTTCCACCAATTCTTCGTTTGGTTCACCGTTACATTTGGTAATGAAAATATAGGAAGCGCGCTTCAAGTTCCCAGGTGGTTCGCGCAAAGTGCCGCGGGGAAGCAGTCGGTCTGTCCCAAAAGGGGCCCACTTGTCGATCAGGACGATGTCGAGCCGGTGTTTGAGCCGGAGATATTGAAGACCGTCATCCAGTAACAGAGTGTCACAATTCAGCTTGGAAATCGCATGTTTTCCGCTTTTGACACGGTCCTTGTCCACCACCACGGAGACATCCTTCAGGTTGGCCGCCAGCATATAGGGTTCATCCCCGGCGGTTTTGGAATCCAGCAAAAGGGACCTTCCGTCACTGACCACACGGGGTGGGTCGATCAGATTCTTACCCTGAATTCTTCCGATCAGGCGCTTGAGGAAAGGGTGTTTCACCGATTTGTAACCCCGGCTCAAGATCGCGACCCTTCGTCCGCCGTCCTGAAGTGAGCGCGCGAACTTTTCCACCACGGGAGTCTTTCCGGTTCCCCCAACCGTCAAGTTCCCAATACTAACGACCAGGCAGCCCAGATTTCGCTCCCGCATGATCCGGTTGCGAAACAACCAAAGCCGGGCCCTGACCGCACCTTCATACAGGATAGACAAAAACGACAGAATCCAGCGCAAGAAGGTCGCCCGGACTCCCTTGCGGCGGTCCAGAATAACGTCGACAACGAATTGTTCCAACTTTTCCAGAATGTGTCGCATGGAGAATAACAGGATCCTGTGGAGGAAAAAAGACCGTCGCCACTTTCAATCCTCATGCAACTGCCAATTTTCCTGTCTTATCTCCATGGTTGCAATAATGTCCTTATTGGGGAATAGGAAAACTCGTGGGTATGAGCGAAAGAATAGACGGACGCGGTTCCGATGAAATGAGGCGCTTGAGCTTTCAGCTCGATATTGCTCCGCATGCCAGTGGCAGCGTGTTGACCAGTTTCGGGAACACCCAGGTGATCTGTTCGGCGATGCTGGAAAGCAATGTGCCCAGGTGGATGAAAGCCCAGAATGTATCGGGCGGGTGGCTGACAGCGGAATACAACATGTTGCCCTACTCTTGTTTGGACCGGAAAGCACGGGACATCAGCCGGGGAAGACTCGATGGTCGCAGTTCGGAAATTCAACGACTGATCGGCCGGAGCCTCCGCGCGGTCGTCGATTTAAAAGAACTTGGACCGAGAACGTTGTGGATTGATTGTGACGTGTTGCGGGCTGACGGGGGAACCAGAACGGCTTCCATCACCGGAGCGAGTATCGCTGTGGAAATGGCTTTCCGCCGCTTGATTGCGGCTGGTATCCTGGTGGTCTCCCCCATGAAGCAAATGGCCGCCGCTGTCAGTTCCGGAGTTTGGGAAGATGGTTGCATCCTCGATTTGAATTATCCGGAGGACCGGGATGCCACGGTCGATTTCAATTACGTGATGTCCGAAGATCTCAACCTGATCGAAATGCAGGGAACCGGGGAGGAATCCACCTTCACAGAGGTGGAAATGCTGGAAATGCTGCGGCTCGGCAAGAAGGGAATCGCGGAAATTTTCCAAGAACAACGCAAGGTGTTGAATGGATTCGATCCCTCCGCGGATGAGGAGGCTCTGGCACGGATTGTGGCGGCGAATTTCTGAACCTCCCGTCCACGATTCCCCGGATTCAACAGGGTTGGGTGGACCGCGCTACCCTGTTTACAGCACCTCTCCGGCGGGGCTCAGCAACGCCTGACTTCGCTCTCCGGGACCTTGCGCAGTTCAAAGATTTTCAAAATCGTCTTTTCTATAAGGTTGTTGGGGCACGACGCCCCGGCGGTGATGCCGACGACCACATCGGAACTGCCCTTGAGCACATCGGTGTAGCTGGTTTTTTCCTGGCGGTGATGGATGTCGAAATGGAGGATTTCCTCCAGCGATTTCAGGCATTCGGCGCTATGGATAAAAAAAGTTGTCAGCGCTTTTTCTCCAATTTCAACCAGGTGAGTGGTGTTGGAACTGTTGTAGCCTCCCACCACCAGAAGCATGTCGAGAGGCTGCCTCAACATTTCAAACAGGGCATCCTGCCTTTCCTGAGTTGCCCCACAAATGGTATCGAATACCTGAAAATTTCCCGCTTCTCCATCACGATCAATCACGGCAGCCCGAATCCGTCTTTGAATCTCTTCGGTCTCGGATTTCAACATGGTCGTTTGGTTGGCTACTCCGACTTTTGTGAGATGTTGATCGGGGTCGAATCCGTCCGACAGGGAATCGGCGAATCGGTTCAGAAATGGGTCGTGCTCTCCTCCGTTTCTGATGTAGTCACAGACGAAGTCGACGTCATCCAGAGTCAGGACAATGAGAAACTGACCGCTCCCATCTTCTCCCCGGGCCCGGGATGCGGTTGCCCTGGTTTCTTCGTGGCCGGCTTTGCCATGAATAATGGAGGTCACATTTTCCTTCGCGTAGGTCCGAACCCGACGCCACACCTTCATCACATCGCCGCAGGTTGTGTCAATGATGGAACATCCCCGGGATTCGACCTTGTCCATGAACGCGGTCGGCGCGCCAAAGGCGGGAACGATCACCACGTCGTCCGCCGCGAGTTCGTCATATTGTTGATTCATCTCCTCCCAGGGAAGGGAGATGATAGACATCTTTTTGAGCTGCTGGTTGACTTCTGGATTGTGAATAATTTCTCCGATTAGAAAAATCCGATGATCAGGAAATACGCGGCGAGAGGCGTAGGCGAGGTCGATAGCCCGTTCCACCCCATAGCAAAAACCAAACTGCTGAGCCAGCCGGATGGTGGTGTTTCCTATTGTCAATGATCCGTCCCGGTCCCGGACTTTTTCCACAATAGAGCTTTGGTAGTGCCTGGCAACTTCCGCCTGGACACGCTCCATTACTTCCGGTGTGCGGACATTGGTAGGCTTTTTTTGGTGGGGGACGGCTCGCATATGGAAAACAAAGAAAGAACGCAACATTCCCCGATCATACCGGGCGTGGACCCGACCGCTTCCCGAGCCTAAAAATAGACACCGCCGCCATTGGAAAAAGGAGCGTCCGTGATCAGCACTGAGGGCGGCGAATCGGGATGATTATAGTCATGGGGCCGGGGAATGTTTTTCCCGATTGTGGCGTCCTCCGGAAGGCTGTGAGCAACGTGGATCGGAGTTCCCTCCTTGACCATGTGGAAAAAATCACCGGCCACCGAGCTGTGAATGTGCAGGCAGCCATGGGAACGCGGCTCCGGCCATACGGCCCCGGCGTGGAACCCATAACCCCCGGCCGCAAATTCCACCCACCAGGGCATCGGATACCCCACATAGCGGTAGCCAGGGGGCAATTGGGAACGCTTGCCGGGGATGATCTGATCTCCTTTCACGAAAAACCCGTAGGTATTGGATCGTTTCCGGGCAATCTTGTTGAACGCTTTGGTGTCTCCGGTTGGCGTCGCATATCCAGACCTGCCGATTTCAACGGAGGTGATAAATCGCGGTTCGTCGCCCTCGTAAACATAGACAGCCCGGTTGGCGAGGCTGACCCGCACCTTGACCGCGTCCGGATTCGTAATGGCGCCCCGTCGAATGGCCATGCTGGCGGGCGCATCCTGTTTCATGGAGGCGCAACCAGACAACAGAATCAGGGAAAGAAAAACCAGACAGCCTGTCGTCAGGCGGGAAAAAGGTCGAATGTTCTCAAATTTGGCTCTCATCAGGCGCGAAATGTAACACGAAAGAGAGAAATTGGCAAAAAAACGGAAAAAATGACATTTTTCACTATTTAATAATTGACAAAACTTAATTATCAAGGATATTGGGGTCATAGTTGCCATCTCGGTAACTGTCTGTTTGTGTTTCGTGTTTCGGAACCGTCCAGTTCTCCGGAGCTGGGCGGTTTCTGTTTTTCGGGTTGCTTGACGGCTGGAAATTGGGGCTGGCAATCGGATGACCGGGCTGATTTTAACTTTCTTTTCGTTTCAACTGAGGAAAGAGCACGACATCGCGGATCGATTCGGCTCCGGTCAGCATCATTACGAGACGGTCGATCCCGATTCCGATTCCCCCGGCGGAAGGCATGCCGTATTCGAGCGCGAGCAGGAAATCCTCGTCAATCTTTTGAATTTCCTCTCCAGCCTGTTCTTCGAGGCGGGCGCGCTGAATGTCGGGGTCGTTCAATTCGGAGTATCCGGGAGAAATCTCGGCTCCGTTGATGATGAGTTCATAGACATCGACGAGCGAATCGTCGTCCGTGTTTTGCCTGGCCAGCGGGACAAGTTCCTTGGAAACGTGGGTCACAAAAATGGGGTTGATGGATTTTTCTTCCACCAGTTTCTCAAAGACTTGCTGGGACACCTCGTAGTCCTCCATGTCAGGGGAAATCTCCACCCCGAGTTCGCTGCATTTTTCCCGGCGGGCTTCGGGAGTCAGATCCCACCAATCGGCCCCAGCGGCTTCGGCGACGAGTTCGCGGTAGGGAGCGCGTTTCCAGGGGCGGGAAAGGTCGATTGTTCTGGTGACTTCGCCCTCGGCATTTTGGTGTTCGATATTGAGGCCGCCACAAAATTTCTCGGCCAAATGACAGATCAATTCTTCCACCAAATCAGCCATTTGCTCAAAATCGGAATAGGCCCAATAGGCTTCCAGCATGGTAAATTCAGGGTTGTGACGTCGGCTGATCCCCTCATTTCGAAAGCTTCGATTCAGTTCGAAGACCTTGGTGAAGCCGCCGATCAGGAGGCGCTTGAGATACAACTCGGGGGCGATGCGAAGATACATATCCATCCCCAGAGCGTGGTGCCGCGTCTCGAATGGCTGGGCCGCCGCGCCGCCGGGAACGTCCTGCAACATGGGCGTCTCCACTTCGAGGAAGTCCCGGTCACTCAGGAAGCGGCGGATTTCGGCGACCATCTGACAGCGGCTTCTGAAGATATCGCGACTGCGATCGTTTGAAATCAGGTCGAGATAGCGCTGGCGGTATTTAATCTGCGGATCGACAACTCCGTGCCATTTATCCGGAAGCGGACGGAGTGATTTGGAAATCACAGTGATCTTCTGTGCTTTTACCGAAGGCTCTCCGGTGCGGGTCGTGAAGGTTTCACCCTCAATCCCAAGCCAGTCTCCGATGTCGATGTTCTTATAGATGGACCACTGCTCCTCGCCGAGTTCTTTGGCATTCAGGAAAATCTGGATGCGTCCGTTCAAATCAGAAATATCGATAAAGTTGCTTTTTCCCATGTCCCGAAGAGCGGTGATTCGCCCGGCAACTTTGACCTGTTTTTCCTCCTCAAAATTCTCTCTGAGCGCACCGGGTTGGTGAGATGTCTCGAATTTTGCACCGAAAGGATCGACCCCGAGTTCGCGAAGTCTATCCAGCTTCTCTCTACGATATTTGAGAAGCTGTCTGATGTCTTCCGTTTGGTTCTCTTCGTTCTCCTCTGACATAAGTTTTTCTTTTTGTGGAGTTAGGGAATGGTAGAATCGGGCAAAAAATCAACTGTTCTATCCTGCATTGATCGGGTCGAGCGGGGAATTTTCCCATCGAGTAACTATTCAGGTCTATTAGCCTTCGGCAAGTTTTTTGCCGAGAGATTTCGGTGACTCGATGAGTTCGGCCAGCGTTTCGAGCCTGGCACGAGACTGCTTGCGGGCGCTGGAAATGATTCCTCGAATGTCACCGAAGACCTTGGATGGCTTTGTGTTGGTCGATGCTTTTCACTCTCTCCGGCGGGCATTTGCCACTTTGATTGGGGGAAAATACGCACCCGAGAAAAATCGGAAATTGTCCGCACGGCAATCCGGTTGGCTGGAACGAAGCCGCGATTCGTTACCTCCCTTTCTGGATCTCCTCCGAACTCTTCCCAAGGGAACGTGATAACGCAAATATGATCCACTTTTGTGCTGATTTTAGTGTAAGATTCGGTCACCTGTTTGAACAACAAAAGAGCCATTAAATATGAGCGAGCCAATTCTTGAATTAAAAGACGTCACCAAATGGTATGCCTCCGCTCCCGAAAGGCGCATCCTCGACGGCTTGAACCTCACCGTTTCCCAGGGAGATCAGTCCGCCATCATCGGTCCTTCCGGATGTGGAAAAAGTACTCTGTTAAACATAATGGGCACTCTGGACGGCCCCTGCGAGGGAGACGTGATTGTGGGAGGAACCAACACGGCAGGACTTTCAGAAAAAGAGATCGCAGGAATTCGATCCCGGCAGTTCGGGTTCATTTTCCAAATGCACCATCTTCTCCCCCAGTCCACGGCTATGGAAAATGTTCTGGTGCCCACTCTGGCTCTGCCGGAAAAGCCCGATGCAGGCGAAGTCTCTGATCGGGCCAAAGAATTGTTTGAGCGCGTTGGACTCAGTGAGAAGATGGACTCCCGGCCGTCACAACTTTCGGGCGGGGAACGGCAACGGGTCGCGGTCATTCGGGCACTCATCAATCAGCCCAAATTGCTGCTGGCGGATGAACCAACCGGGGCATTGGACGAGAAGAACGCGGCAAAGCTCATTGAATTGTTGGTTGACCTCAATAGGTCGGATCAACTGGCTATGATCGTGGTGACTCACGACCATGAAATTGCCAAATCACTGGGCCGGGTTCTTACCCTCAAACAAGGCAAACTGGAGGAAGCATGAATATCTGGAAACTGATACGGAGTTCGTTGATCCACTATCGAGGGGTGAATCTTGCGGTAATGGGTGGCGTCGCATTGACCTCGGCCATCCTGAGCGGCGCCCTGGTCGTGGGGGATTCGGTGAAGGAAAGTCTGCGACGAAATGCCGCCTCCCGCATATCGGGAGTGGGTCCTGCGCTGATGGGAGGGGAACATTTTTTCACCTCGGACCTTGCCGGGCGGATCAGCAAGACGATTGACGGCGGAGCCATCGTCGCTCCGGTTCTGCAAGTGCAAGGAACCGTCAGTAGCCAGGGAGGAGCACAGCGGGTCAATCGCGTTCAGATCGTGGGAGTGGATGATCGATTCTGGAAATTGTCGCGAAACGGGAAACGCCCCGCAAAATTACAGGGGAATCAATGGATGGCGGTGAACCAGGCCTTGGCTGCCAGAGTGGGGAGCGCCGTGGCGGAAACCTTGGTGGTAAAAGTTGAAATACCGGGGGCCCTTTCCAGGGACGCTCCACTATCCGGTGAATCGGAGCAGACCACTCCCTTTACCGGCAGGATTTCCGCTGTTCTCGGCGCCTCGGATTTCGGACTCTACTCCCTTCGTGCGGAGCAGGTGTCACCAGCCACCGTATTCCTTCCCCTAACAAGACTACAGGAAATACTGAAACAAGCCGGGAAAGCAAATGTTTTATTGTGTCAGGAGGATATTTCGACGGATGCCTTCAAGAAAGCCGCCCAGGCCCAATGGGACCTTGACGACGTCAGCCTGAACGTTTCCAGGCTGGAAAATCCTGTCGGCGAACAGGTCGTCAGCCCCCGAATCTTTCTCGACGACACCATGGAGGAAAATATCCGCAAAATCTCCAGCCAGACATCTCCGGTTCTGACCTATCTGGCAAACGCCATCCGAAAGGGCGACAAATCCACTCCCTACTCCATGGTCACGGGCGTGGGGCCGGAAATGAATCAAATCGTTCCCGATTCCATGTCCGATACCCAGATTATCCTGAGTGCCTGGCTGGCCGAGGATCTTGGCGCGGTGATCGGGGACAGGATTTCGCTGGAATATTACGTGGTTGGTTCCGGAAGGAAACTGCGGGAAAAATCTTCCACCTTTACCGTTTCCTCCATCCTGCCAATCGGGAAAAAGGGATGGGATGCAAAGTGGACGCCGGATTTCCCCGGGATTTTTGATGTGGACGGCCTCGATAAATGGGAGCCGGGAATCCCCATCCGGAAAGATCGAATTCGCGACAAAGATGAAGCATTCTGGGATCAATACAAGGCCACTCCCAAAGCCTTCGTCACCATCGGCGCCGCCAGAAAAATGTGGGGCAACCGCTTCGGCCAGGCGACAGCCATTCGGTTTCAGCGGAGTTCCCCATCGGCGACCATCGCCGATGATCTTCGGAAATCAATGACCCTGGAAGACGTGGGACTTTCCTTTCGCAATCTGTCGGAGGAAGCCCACTCCGCGGTGGCCCAGTCGCTGGATTTTGGACAACTCTTCGCCTACATGAGTTTCTTTATTATCATTTCCGCCCTGGTATTGACCGGCTTGGTATTTGTATTCGGAATTGAACAGCGCGGCCCCCAAATAGGACTCTTTCTCGCCCTGGGATTCACCCGCAAAAAGGTGCGGCGTCTTTTCAGCCGGGAAGCGATGGTTCTTGCCTTGATCGGTTCTCTGGCGGGCTTGTTGGGAGGGTATCTATACACCCGTCTTGCTCTTGCCGGAATGTCAGGGGCCTGGCGGGATGCCGCCGCGGGAATTGAATTTGTCTACTTTGTGCGACCGATCAGCCTGCTCATCGCCCTGGGGACGACTCTCTTGTTTTCCTGGCTGGTGGTATGGCTGGCCAGCCGTCGGGTGATGAAGATTCAGCCGAGCGAACTCATTACCGGTTCGGAAGAAAGTGTCCTTTCCGCCGCGATTCCGGGAGTTTCCGTGTGGAAATGGAAAAGCCTGTATCTGACACTGCTGGCCATTCTGGGAGGTGTGGGATGCCTTGCCGCACCGAAGGAACCGGGAAGCATGGCCGAACAGGGATTGTTTTTCGGGGCCGGTTTTCTTTTTGTGCTGGCCGGAGTTGCCGCCTGCTCCGTCCTGATTCAGCGGCTCGGAAAACCGTCCAGAACTCTGACCAGCCTGGCCGCCCTGGGCCGACAATATACTCTTCGCCGCAAAGGCAGGAGCCTTTCGGTTGTTGGTCTGATGGCGGCAGGGGTTTTCATGGTGTCCGCTGTCAATTCCTTCCGGCTTGACGGCAAGCGCGGGGCACAGCGTCGCAACTCAGGCACGGGAGGATTTGCCTATGTCGGAGAATCCACCCTGCCCATATACGAAGACCTCAATGGACCGGCAGGCCGAAAAAAATACGGCCTCGATTCGATCATTGGAAAATCCAAGGTTGAAATCATCGCCTTTCGCGTCAGTGACGGTGAAGACGCCAGTTGCCTGAATTTGAACAGAGCCCAGCGGCCGCGTTTGATGGCGGTGAGCAGTGAGGCCATGGCGAAGCTCAATCCCTTTCATTTTATGGAAACACTGAAAAGTGGGAAAGATGCCACCGCCTGGAACATTCTGGAGAGTGACGGGCCAAACATCCCGGGAGTCATTGACATGAACACCGCCACTTATGCGCTCGGGAAAAAACTGGGGGACTCGATTCGGTATGAGGGAGAAAACGGAAAGCCGTTCTTCGTGAAAATCTCCGCTTTGCTGGATACTTCTATTTTGCAAGGCAGCGTCATCATTGATGAAAAGGCCTTCGTCCGGATGTTTCCCGGGGAAGGTGGATACCAGTATTTCCTCATCGACGGCAAGGATGAATCAGTGAACAAGGCCGTTGCCGAGCATCTCACCCGAATGTTCGAGGATCGTGGTTTGGAGATGCGTCCCGCCGCGCAGCGACTTAATGAATACAATGCAGTGCAAAATACCTACCTCAGCATATTTTCCACTCTGGGTGGGCTGGGTGTTTTGCTGGGGACAGTTGGGCTGGCTATTGTAGTCGGTCGCAATGTAATGGAGCGACGCGGGCAATTGGGCGTGATGCAGGCGATGGGCTTCACCCGGAAGGCGCTTTCCAATATGGTTTTGTCCGAGCACTGGTTTCTGCATCTGGCGGGAGTTGTGATCGGGCTGGTCGCCGCGGTGATTGCCGTCATCCCGAAACTCAGTGCCGGTCTGTCCGGTTTGCCGTTTGGATTACTGACGGGGGTCAACCTTGCCATTCTGGCTGGCGGACTCCTCTTTTGCTGGCTGGCAACGAGGGCTTTGATTCGTGGAAATCTGATGGATGGTCTGCGAAGAGAATGAGGAAACAGGGTTACCCGGACCACCATACCGTGTTGAGTTGGGGGGCAGCAGCGAGTTGGTCTGCATGGAGCGCGCGTAGCT
>Ga0114931_10002205_pt1 | contig 24769 bp, 20 predicted proteins | sample 2SBtaG_FD_89579 | JGI IMG/M metagenome (GOLD analysis project Ga0114931, IMG submission 89579) | Deep subsurface microbial communities from Kolumbo volcano to uncover new lineages of life (NeLLi) - 2SBTROV14_V59a metaG | ecosystem: Environmental > Aquatic > Marine > Volcanic | place: Kolumbo... | reverse complement strand
CGGCCCCGACGGCGCGCTCTACGTGGCCGATTGGCGCGATCAACGTACCGCGCACCCTGATCCCGACGCCGAGTGGGACCGTTCCAACGGTCGCATCTACCGCATTCGCTGGCGCGGGGCCGGGGAGCGGCCGAAGATCGACTGGAAATCGCAAACCGATGCGCAACTTGTCGATTTGCTCGGTCATGTTTCGGCGGACCATCGGCGTCGGGCGCGACGACTTTTGATCGAGCGTGGTGGCCGCGACGTGATCGACACGCTTCGCCGGCAAGCGGTTTCAGGTGACCATCCCGCCGCCCTGGAGTGCCTATGGACGCTTCATGGCATCAAGGCGCTCGACGTGACCACGGCGATGCACTTGCTCGCGCATGCGGATGAGCAGCGGCGGCATTGGGTCGTGCGGCTTTTGGCGGACGGTGGCCAGGCGGTTCCACGGCCGGTTTTCCAACGATTTCTGCAAATGGCCGACGATGATCTCAGTCCATTGGTGCGCTGGCAGCTTGCCGTCGCCGCGCGACGGTTGCCGTTCGAGCAGGGTTTGCCGCTTGTCGCGCGATTGGCGCGGCACGCCGGCGACATCGCCGATCCGCACATTCCTTTGGGGCTTTGGTGGGCGATCGAACATCACGCAGAACATCGCCGGGAAGTGTTGGCCTTGTTCGGTTCGCCGTCTGCGTGGACCAACCCTCTGACGCGCGATCACCTGATCGGTCGCACCATTCGGCGTTACGCGGCAGCCGGCGCAGACGAAGACTTTGCCGCCTGCGCATGGCTCTTCGCACGCGCCGCCAGCGCCGGTGAAGTTGGGCTGTGGATCGAGTCGATGAATGCGGCGTTGGTGGGTCGCGTGTTTCAGCATCCGCCCCAACCGCTCGCGGACGCCGTATCGCAACTTGCCCGCCAAAACGAAACCGGCGTTTCACGTTTGCGGTTGCTGTCCAGACTTGGCAACCCGCGGGCGATTGAAACCGTGATCGCCCGCATCCAAGACGACCAAACCGTGCCGGCGGATCGTGAGGCGTTGGTGACGTTGGCCGGCGAGCTAAAGCGTCGTTCCATGGTAACGGTGCTGCTGGACTTGATCTCTCGCCAGACGTCCAAGCCGATCAGCGCCGCGGCATTGGGCGCGTTGTCCGCATTTGACGATCCGCGCATCGCCGACGAAGTCGTGCGTCGCTACAAGAATCTCGATCCCGACGTGCGCCCTCGTGCGATTGATCTTTTGGTCAGCCGTCTGCGGTCGGCCAAGCGGCTTATCGCGGCCATCGAAACCGGCGTGGTTGATGCCGCCACGGTAACGCCTGCTCAGCGCCGCACGCTTGCCCGACATCACGATCGTGAGCTGCTCGAGAAGATGACGCGGATTTGGGGCCGTGTGCGTGCCGCCACGCCCGAAGAAAAACTGGCCGAAGTTCGCCGGCTGAACAACGACCTGCGCGCCGCGGTGGGCGACCCGTCCGCCGGGCATAAGCTGTTCCTCGAACAGTGCGGCACCTGCCATCGTTTGTATGGCGAAGGAAAACAACTTGGCCCGGACCTGACCACGGCCAATCGGCACGACACCGCGTTTCTGCTCATCAGCCTGGTCGACCCCAGTGACCAAATCCGTAAGGAATACCTCAGCTACACGGTCGAGCTTCAAGACGGTCGGGTGCTGACCGGGCTGCTCGTCGACCAATCACCCGGCAGCGTGACGTTGGCCGACGCGAAAGACCATCGCACGGTGATAGCTCGCGACGAAATCGAGCAGATCAAGGCGTCGCCCACGTCACTGATGCCCGAAGGATTAACCAAGAAGCTGTCACCGCAGCAACTGCGTGACCTTTTCGGTTACCTTCAGAGCAAGGCCGCGCCGCACGCGCCGACGTCGATCGGCGGCCGTTGAGGCTTGTGATCAAGTTTTCTTCGTTTCAGTTGGCTGGATCGCTGACGCGTGCGGCTTGGTTTGGTCGCTGAGCCGGAGGGTACTATACTGGCTCGCGGTTTTTTGGCACGGTTTCGCTTGTGCCCTTTGGTGCCTGCGGTGGCTTCATGTTTACCCTCCCTCTTTCGCGGCGTCGGATGCTAAAGCTTTCCGCCATGGGAGCGGCGGGCATGCTGGGTTCGCGGGCCACGGAATCGGTCATGGCTGCATCTTCCGATAAGCTTCGCGTCGTTGACCCTCACGTTCACGTGTGGAAGAACGATCCTCGTTTTCCCTGGCCCAAGGAGCTGGCCAACCCGCCGAAGGAAGACGCGCTGCCTTCGACGCTGCTTGGCTTGATGCAGCGGCACGGCGTCGAGAAGACAGTCATTGTGCACGTGATCTACTATCGCTGGGACTGCCGTTATGCGGCCGACGCGGTGCGCCGGCACGCGGACCGATTCATGGGCGTCTGCCGTGTCGATCCAACGTCTCCCACGGCGGCGGACGAGCTGAGCCGCTGGGTTCGCGAGTATGGCTTTCACGGGGTGCGGCTAAGTCCTTATAGCGGGCCGGGGGGCGACTGGATCAATGATCACAAGGCGATGGACCCGATCTTCCGCCGGGCGGCCGAACTGGGGGTGCCGATGTGCATCTTGTGCGATGCCGACCGCTTGGACGATGTGGGTCGAGTCATCGAACGACACGCCGAGCGGCTCGATGTTTGTATCGATCACATGGCAGATTGTCCGATCGACGAACCGCAATCACTGAAGAAGCTGTTGGCGTTGGCCCGATATCCCCGGGTTTATGTGAAGCTCAGCCATTTGTGGTCGCTATCGCGCGAGTCGTATCCTTATCGCGATACGCACGCGCAGGTGCGGAGGTTGTACGACGCCTTTGGTCCGCGGCGGCTAATGTGGGGCACCGATTGGCCGATGGTCGAGCAATACTGCGGCTATGGCAAAGCCCTGGCGTTATATCGGGACGAGATCGACTTTTTCACCGACGAAGATCGCCGCTGGATCCTCGGCGGCACCGCACAGAAATTGTGGCCCTTTTCCCAAAAGGAAGCTTGACCCCCCCGACTTCGCCCGCGAGTAAGAGGTCCGTCTCGTCGTCGGGCTTGATTGACCAACCTACCAACCCATCTCCCCCGCAACTCATCGCGCTGCCATGAACCGCATCAACCGTCGTCGATTCAGCAAAACCTTGACCGCCGCGAGCGTGTGCGTGCTGAGCGGAACTTCAGCCCGAGCGGAGCCCCGCGGGAAGCGGCCCCGCGAGCGGCCCAACCTTCTGTACGCGCTGTCGACCGGATCGTGGGGACGCGTCACGCCGCCGGGAAAGCCGCTGCCGCTGCGGCGAATTCTCGACGAAACCGCGGCCACCGGCTTCAACGGCGTGCGGCTGACCGGCTTCCCGGGCATTCTGGAAGACAACCACCTTGATGAAGACCGCTTGGGCGACGAGCTAAAGCGGCGAGGGCTGCGGTTCTCGACCATCTCGTTTGGCGGACCCTATGCCGACGCCGCCCGGCATGACGAGATTTTAAGGCGTGCGCGGCGCGTGCTGGCGCTGCATCGGCGCTATGGCGCGACGGCGGCGGTCTTCTTCCCGCCCGGACAAGTTCCCCGATCACGGGAAACCAAAACATTGGCTGCCTGCTGCCGGTTTTTCAACCGCATGGGCAAGATGGCCCTCAAGGAATATGGTATCCGCATGGGGCTGCACAACCACACCGGCTCGCTGGTCGAAAGCCAACGGCAAGTGGAGCAGTTTCTCAACGAGACCGACCCGCGGTATGTATTCTGCGCGTGGGACAGCGCGCATCTTCTGCTCGGCGGCTGCGACGTGTACGAGACCTACAAGAAATCGATCGAGCGGCTGGTCTATACGGACTTCAAAGACGCCACGCTCGAAGCGAGCCGCGAAGATTATGTCGCCCCCAACGGCAAGCGATACGCCGGCGATTCGCCATCGGGCCGGTTTTTCAACTCGATCAAAGACCTGGGACAGGGGCAAATCGACTTTCCGGCGCTGACGCGATTGCTCAAACAGCGCGGCTACCGCGGCTGGATCAATCACGATCTGGACACGATTCGCACCACCTGCGTTGATAGCTGGCGGATGGCCATGCACTACATCGAAACCACGCTCGATCCCATTTACCAGTAATCCATGGCTTTGAATCGGTGATAGCCTCCGACCCCGGTTGACCGACGATGCAGATCGAACTTCCCTTTGGCGATGGCACGCAAGCGGCCGAATTTCCCGACCACACGATGGTGATCGAATCGGGCGGCCGCGCGAAACTGAAACCGCTTGACGACCTTGAAGCGGCGGTTCAGCGTGCGCTGGACAGGCCGCTCGACTCGCCGCCGGTGGAAAAGCTCGTCAGTCCGGGGGCCCGGGTCTCGATCGCTTTCGATGACCCCACGGTCGGCTCGTTCGGACCGGTGCGACAGGTGGTGATCGGTCAATTGCTCGAGCGGCTTGCGGCGGCGGGGGTTGATCGTGGCTCAGTGAAGTTGATCTGTGCCAACTCGCTGCACCGCAAGTTTCGCCCGCATGAATTGAGTCTGATCATCGGCGACGAGTTGGTGGCGGAATTTGGCGAGCGGCTTTCCTGTCACGACGCCGAAGATCCCGACACGATGGTCTATCTCGGCAAGACCCCGAGCGGCTACGACGTCGAGATAAGCCGGCACGTGGTCGAGAGCGATCTGACGATCTATATCAACGCGGCCCACGCGCGGGGCTTCAACGGCGGATGGAAGAGCGTCTGTGTCGGGCTGTCGTCGTACCGCTCGATTCGCCATCACCACACGCCGCGCGGCATGTCGATGTCGCTGCACAACAATCGCATGCACGCCATGCTCGATGAAATGGGTCAATTGACCGAAGCGAAAATCGCCGGATCGGTTTTCAAGGTAGACACTGTATTGGCCAATCCGCTGCAAGTCGCGCATCTTTGCGCGGGCACGGTCAGCCGTACCCGGCAGGCGACGCTCGAAGTGCTTTCCGGGGCCATCGACGACCGGCGGAACCTGAGCCAAGAGCGGTTCGACACGATTGTTTACGGGATTCCGAATTGGAGCCCCTATGCGGTCTTCGCGTCGATGAACCCGCTGCTGACCTTGGTCTCCTCCGGCTTGGGCTATCTTGGTGGGATGATTCAAGCGTTGGGCAGGCCCGGCTGCACGGTGATCATGGCGACGCCCGCCCCGGAGACGTGGGACGAAGTCCATCACCCGTCGTATCCGGTGGTTTGGAACGAGGTGCTGACCAAGACCCGCGACCCGGACGAAATTGCGCGGCGTTACGCGGACCGCTTTGCCACGGACCGGGCATTGATCGCCAAGTACCGGCACGAGTATGCCTTTCACCCGATCCACGCCATTCTGGCCTGTTACCCCTTGGTGCGCCTTGAGCAGATCGGCCAAGTCATCGTGGCGGGGGTTGAGCAGGCGGCCACGGCCGAACATCTCGGATTTCGCGCGGCGGCGAGCGTCGAAGAGGCGTTGGAAATCGCCGCTCACCGACACGGCAACCGCGGCCGCATCGGCTATGTCCGCCATCCTCTGGCGCCCGGCAAAGTGGCCGCGTAGCCCACAAAGCTTTCTTAGCCGCTTTCTTTGCCCCGCGACGCGGCAAGCCGAAGGCAGGATTGCGGAAAACGCCGCGAATGGGGCAAAGGGACGGTTAAACGTAATCCTGATACGTGGGCTTGATTACCAATTCGGGAACGTGCGCTCGAGGGGGCAGGCAGGCGACCATCAACGCGGCGGCGGCCACGTCGTCCGGCTGAAGAATGCGCGCCTTGTGTTCGGCGCTGACCGGCTGAGGACGGTCTACAAGAATGGGCGTGTTCACCTCGCCGGGGTAGATGTTGGTCACGCGAACGCCGTGTGGCCCGTCTTCGAGCCCCACGGCAATGCCTAGCGCGGACATGGCGAACTTCGAGGCGTCGTAGGCCACCCCGCCGAGCAACCCGGCACGCTTTCCCGCGATCGACGAGATGTTGATGATCAGCCCATCCCCGCGCGAGCGCATGTCGGGCAGCACCTCGCGCATGCAGAGATAGGCCCCCGTGGCATTTACCCGCAGCAGGCGATCCCAGTCATCCGGGTCCAACTCAGCCATGGCCCGTCGAGCCACGTTGATGCCGGCACTGTTGACCAAGATGTCAATCGGACCAAGCTCGCGGTCAACCCAAGCAAACAGTTCGCCGACACGGTCACGATCGGCCACGTCGACCTCATGGCAGGCAAGCTTGCCTTGGCCCTCGTACGAGCGGACCACGGCTTCCAATGGCTTGATCCGCCGACCGGCGACGACTACATGACAACCTTCGTCCGCAAGTGCCACGGCAATCGCCGCGCCGATGCCCGTGCCACCTCCGGTAACCACGGCTGTCTTTCCTTGAAGTTTCATGTGCTTCGATTTGCTCGCTTGAGTTGAAGTTTTCCGATGTTTGTTCTTCCGTGAGACCGCCGTCGCGGCAAGGGGCCGGCGGCCCACCAATTTTCGCGTGCAAAGGAAGTATCCCGGAATCTTGTAAGTCGGACACCGGCAGTTTTATCCGCGACGGCCTTTTTCGCAAGCCTCGCGTCAACCGCTCGCATTGCGGGCCGCTGACACTTGGCCGATAATCGAGTTTCAATCCGCATGAGAAATCGCTTCGTCTTCTTCTCGCGATCGGGCAAAACTTCGAAATGCCGCCGGCGCCACTAGACACACGCATTGAAATCGTCACGCCGGAGAACATTGCGCTGAAATACCGCGTGGCGGGGCCGTTTCGCCGGTTGCCGGCCTATTTGATCGATCTGACAATCCGTCTGGCCGCGATCCTAATCACGTTGATACTGCTTATTTTCGTGTTTGGCATCGTGGGACTGGGGGGCGTCGGCGTGGGCATCACCCTGGTGGCCGCGCTGCTGCTGGAGTGGTTCTATGGCGGGCTGTTCGAAACGTTTTGGAACGGTCAAACTCCGGGCAAGCGATTGCTACGGATTCGCGTGCTCAGCATGGACGGCCAACCGATCGGTGGCCTGCAGGCCGTGGTGCGCAACGTGCTTCGGGCCGTCGATGCGATGCCGGTCTTTTTGGTACAGCTACCGACCTACCAACTCGGATTATTGACAACCGCCATGAACAACCGGTATCAGCGACTGGGCGACCTGGCCGCCGGAACCATGGTGGTGGTCGAAGAGCCCTCATATCGTTACGGCGTGATTCGCTTCAAAGAGCTCGAAGTTCTGCTATTGGCCGAGAAAATTCCGGCCCACTTTACGGCCAACCGGTCGTTGGGCTTGGCGCTGTCAAGCTACGTGCTGCGGCGCGGCGGCCTGCCGTGGAGCCGCCGTTATGAAATTGCCCGACATCTTGCCGAACCGTTGCAGGCCCGTTTTGCCTTGCCGGCCGAGACGAACCCGGATCTGCTGTTGTGCGCGGTCTATCATCGCGTTTTCTTCGCGGCCGAGACGGCTGAGCAACGGCCCGCTTGGGCGGTTCTGCCGGCGGCCGGCGACGGGGCGCTGGGTGGCAACCCGTTCGGCAGCTCGCAGCCGGCTTAAGTGCTCACGCGGCGCACTCGTAAAAACTCACTGCATGTGAAACGATCAAGCGACCGGACGGACCGAAACGATGAAAGTCGCCTCACTGCTCGAACAACGTCGCCGGAACTGGCACGATTTGGAACAGCTTTGCACGCAGATCGAGTCGCGGCGGAAGCGGGCTCTCGGCGGGCCGACCGTTACGAGGTTCGCCTCGCTTTACCGCTCGGCATGCGCGGATCTTGCCTTGGCCGATGCTTACAATTTGCCGACCAACACGGTGAGCTATCTGCATCAGTTGGTCGGCCGGGCCCACAATCAACTTTATCGTAGCCGCACGTTTCACGTTGCCGGTTGGCTGCACGAATTGCTGGTGGCCGTGCCTCAGCGATTGTATCAAGATAACGCGCTGCGGCTGGCCTTCCTCGTGTTTTGGGGCGCTTTCCTAACGGCGGGAATGCTGGCCTATCGCTCGGCCGACTTCCGCGAACAGGTGCTCGGCAAGGATTTCATGACCACGCTCGAAGAGATGCACATCGACTCCGCCTCGGGAACCAACCCCCAGGCTGGCAGCATCATGGTGGGCTTCTATATCCAACACAACACGAGCATTGGGCTACAGTGCTTTGCCTCTGGCCTGCTGTTGGGTGTGGGAGGTTTGTTCACCACGCTGTTTAATGCCATTTCCCTGGGGGCCGCGTTCGGCTTTATGGCGACGATTCGTCAGCAAACCGAGTTCTTTCAGTTCGTCACCGCACACGGCCCGTTCGAGTTGAATGCCATTGTGCTGTCGGCCGCCGCGGGCATGCGGCTCGGTTTTTCGATGATCGATACGCAGGGGCTTTCCCGCGGAGCTTCGTTGCGGCGGGCCACGCGGGAAGCCGTGCCCACGATGGCTGCCGCGGCGATTCTTTTTGCACTCGCCGCGATGATCGAGGCGATGATCTCACCCTCGGCGGCGCCCTATTGGGTCAAGGCGCTGGTGGCGGTCCTCTCAACGGGGATCTTGCTGATTTACTTTGTTCTCTTGGGCTATCCACGCCAGGCCGATGATTCAACTCGATAAAACACGCATCGCGATCCGCGAGCGGGATTACGCGGACATTCTCGATCTCGCCTTGCGCGTGGTGCGTGGACATGCCGTGCCGCTGCTGCTCGCATCGGTGGCGGGCATGCTTCCGCTGATCGCGCTGAATGCCTGGTTACTATGGTCGATGGCCGAACCATTGGCCGCCGAAGGTTTTTGGGTCAGCGGCGAAAATTGGTACATGCTGCGGTTCCTCTACTGGCTGGGCATGTTGATCGTGGTCGAAACCCCGCTCGCCACGGCCGGCATCACGCTGCTGCTGGGGCAAATTATGTTTGCCGACAAGCCCGACGCGCGGCTGATGGTTCGCGATCTGGCCGGTTCGCTGCCGCAGTTGTTCGTGCTACAAGTTGCTCTGCGGGCGATGCTGGCCCCGTGGGTTGTGACTTGGCTGCCGCTGTATACGTTGTGGCCCTATTTGAACGAGATTGTTCTGCTCGAGCGTAATCCCATGTTTCGGCGGCGCGGCGCCGCCAACACGCTACGGCGCACGTGGGGCTTGCAGTCACGCAACGGTAACGAATTGTTCGTCCGCTGGCTGGTCTCGGTCTTGCTGGGCGCCTTGCTGGTCTCCAGCGCGTGGATGGCCGCCTACAGCCTGCGCGGCATGTTGTTCGGCACGTGGCGTCTAGACACGTGGGCTTATGTTGTGCTGCTACAACTGGCGATTTGGGGATGGATCGGCTTTTTTTCCGTCGTACGGTTTCTGAGCTATTTGGATTTGAGGATTCGCAACGAAGGCTGGGAAATCGAGCTGCGTATGCGAGCCGAAGCCGCGCGATTGGCAGGGCAGTTGACATGACAAGATTCGCAAGGCACCGCCCAGCTATCCTACTTGCCGCCGTACTGTTTGGCGTCTGGGGGGTGGTCTGCCACGCAGCAGATCGCGTGCTTGCTTTCGAGCAGTCGATCGCGAGTTCGACGGTGACTGGTTCCGCTGGAATGAAGGTGGCCGGCGGCGTCGATCCGTCGTCGTCCGTGGCGGCGGCGCGCGAGGCTTTTTCGAAGCGACGCTTTCCCTGGTACGACACCGAGACCGACGACGTGCGGACGGTTCACCTTCGGCAAACGTGGCAATGGCCCAATTGGAACTGGCGATCGAGTTGGTCGCTGTCGGGGCTTTCCTGGTTGGGCTGGTTTCTGATCGCGCTGTTGGTTTTGGCCCTGCTTTGGATGTTGTTCAAGGTGTATCGCCGCCGCGTCTTGCACGCCCCCGCACGGTTGCCTCACGCGGACGACGCTCAGCGTTCCGAGGACCAAGCCAGAATCGAATCGCTGCCCTTCCGCGTCGCGCGACGAACCGCTGATCTGTTGGACGAGGCTCACCGGTATTACACGCTGGGCGACTTGCGCCAAAGCATGATCTATCTGTTCAGCCACCAGTTGCTTGAGCTGGATCGCCACCAATTGATCCACCTGACCCAAGGAAAAACGAACCGCCAGTACCTGCGCGAGATGGCCCCCGTTCCGGAACTTCGCCGCCTGTTAAGCGAAACCATGATCGCCTTCGAAGACGTGTTCTTCGGCGACCACGACCTCGATCGCCGCCGGTTCGAGGCATGCTGGAACCACTTGCACGAATTCGACCGATTGCTCGAGCAACAGGGCCCATGATGATCCTCAACCCAAGGCAACTTGCCACCGTGACGCTGTTCTTGGCGATACTGACCGCCGCGAGCGGTTGCAGCCAAAATATCGACACGACTTACGGTCAGCGACGAAGCGGAGCGGCGGATTCGAGCGTCAACGGCACGGGCGTCTGGGCGGCCATGTTTCAAGACGCCGGACACCGGGTTTCCACCTGGCGCTGGCTTTCTCCCGGCCTGCGTACGAAGGCTGATTGCATCGTTTGGTTTCCCACTCAATTCGAACCCCCGAGCGCCGAGACCCGCGAGTGGCTTGAAGACTGGTTGCTCGACCGACCGGGTCGCACGCTGATCTACGTGGGTCGCGACTATGACGCGGCGCCCGATTATTGGCGCCGTGTCCGCGCGACGATTCCCGCGTCTTTGCGCGTCGAGGCAAGTCGGCGTCTGGCCGAATCGCAAAACGATTTTCTGCGATCGCGCGCCGCGCTTCTGGGCGGCGAAGACTGTGATTGGTTCGCTGTCGACACCGGCTCGACGCGGCCGACGATTCAAACGCTCGAAGCGGCCGATCCACGATGGCTCGAGGATGTCTCACCCTCGAAGTTGAACTTGCGGTTATACTCACGCATGGTTCCGCCGCCCGACGCCGAAGTGCTTCTGGCCTCGCAAGGTGACATGCTGGTCAGCCGATCGTGGTGGGGGGAAAGCCGGTTGATTCTGGTGGCCAATGGCTCGTTTCTGTTGAATTACCCCTTGGTGAACCATCAGCACCGCCGTCTGGCCGGCCACCTGATCGCCGAAATCGGCCCACCCAAGAAAAATGTGGTCTTCCTCGAATCAACCTGGGGCGAACCGCCGATCCTGGACGAAGACCCGGGGCTCGACCCGCCTTCGGGGCTGAAGTTCATGAGCGTCGTTCCACTGGACCGAATTCTGTTGCACTTTGCCGGATTGGGAATCATTTTTTGTTTTTCTCGCTTCCCCATTTTCGGCACACCCAAGGTGCCCGAGGCGTCGCACGCCGCGGATTTCGGCCAGCACATCGAAGCGCTGGGCGAACTACTCCAGCGTGGCGGCGACCGCGACGATGCCAGCAGACGCGTCAAGCTGTATCATCAGCGTGCGCCGAACGAAGGACACGCCGTATAACCAGCGAGTCGAGAGTCTGAGCTCGCCTGAGGGCTCGTTCGCGACGACGATCCAGCGCCAAGATTTCTTGCAACACGGAAACGTATTTTTGTTTTGATCATCGCCGGAACGAAACGCAGCGAAAAAACGCAACGAAACTTTCGATGAATTCTAAGGCCGCCATGGACCAGCCGCATTCCGACCCGGACCCCCACGAACCCCCGCTGCCCGCCGGAGACGCGACGCGCGCGGAGGCGACGTCGCCTCGACTGCCTGAGGCCGCCAGCCATGGCGAGTCGCCCGATGCCCCGGTTGCCCCGGACGTCGGGTCAAGGGCGGCCGATCGCCCGGCGAACGCGCCGTCCACGGCGATTTATTCGGCCGAAGAAGTCGCGGCGCCCGATACTTCACCACCGGCCGAGACGCCCGCCAAGCGGTTGTTCAACCGTATCCTTGCTGAAATTCGCCAGGTGTTCGTCGGCCAGGACGAACTCGTGCTCGGTACGCTGGTTGCCATGTTCAGCGGTGGCCATGTGTTGATCGAGAGTGTCCCGGGACTGGGTAAAACACTGTTTGTTCGCGCGCTGGGAACCGCGTTGGGGTGCCAATTCGGGCGAATCCAGTTTACCGCCGATCTGATGCCGTCGGACTTGACCGGGGCGCCGATCTTCGACATGAAGACGCAGGACTTTCGCTTTCGTCCCGGTCCGGTCTTTACCCAATTTCTGCTCGCCGACGAGATCAATCGTTCTCCGGCTAAGACGCACGCCGCGTTGCTGGAGATCATGCAGGAATACACCGTGACGGTCGACAATGTTGGTCACCGGCTGGAGCGGCCGTTTTTAGTCTTGGCGACTCAGAACCCGATTGAATCCGAAGGCACCTACAACCTGCCCGAGGCCCAGCTCGATCGCTTCATGTTCAAGATCATGGCCGATTATCCGAGCGAGGCGGAAGAGGCCGAGATCCTGCGAATGCACCGCGAGCAGATGGACTTCAATGAGTCGCTCGCGCGGCTTAAGGCCGTTACGTCGCCGGAAGAGATTCTCGACATCACGCGTCAGACGACCCAAGTTCGCATCGACGACAAGCTGGTCGACTACATCAACCAAGTGGTTCGCAAGACGCGTGAGTCCTCCCATCTGCACATGGGTGCCTCGCCGCGGGGAGGAATCGCGTTGTTGACGGCAGCCCGAACTTTGGCGGCTTTCTATGGTCGCGACTACGCGGTGCCGGACGACGTGGTCGAATTGGCGCTGCCCGCCCTGCGCCATCGCGTCATCCTGACGGCCGAAGCGGAGGTCGAGGGGCGACGTGTTGACGAGGTGCTCGCCGACTTGATCCGCTCGGTTGAGGTTCCCCGCCTTTGAGCCCTCTGTTGTCATTAGCCATATCGCTGGCGCTGATCGCCGGGCTCGGCATTCTGGCCTACGTGTGGCGCGTTTATCCGAACCGCGTGATGGTTTGGTTGGTGCTTGTTCCCGCACTGGCCTCGCTGTTGATGCTGCGCTGGTTGGTCGCGCTGTGGCCGCTGTTGGCGCTCGATGGGCTGGCGGCGCTGATGATCGTTTTAGATCTGTTCAGTACAGCGCGGCGCCGGGCCTTTTCCATCGAGCGGGCAACCGGCCGTGTGGCCTCGTTGGCCAAACCACACGACGTGTCGATTACTCTCAGCAATCTGACCACGCGCGGCTTTCTCGTGGCGGTGCGTGACGGCGTGCCGGAGGAGCTGAACCCTGAACCGGCGGAGTTCAACGTCGCGCTGAAGCCCCGCACCCGGGCGACGCTGAAGTACCGCTGCCGTGCAGGGCGCCGCGGCGCTTTCGTGCTAAGCGACATTCACCTTTGCGTGCGTAGCCGCTGGGGATTGTGGCAACGGTTTCTTGATTATCCGTGCGAGTCGGTGTTGCACGTATATCCGGACATGAAACAGATGTCCGAGTACGCCGTGCTCGCGCGAACCAATCGTTTAAGCCTGATGGGCGTACGCCGCACGCGGCGCATCGGTCAGGACAACGAATTCGAACGGCTGCGCGACTATACCCGCGATGACAACTTCAAACATATCGATTGGCGCGCCACCGCGCGGCGTCGCAAGCTGACCGTCAAGGAATTTCAGCGCAATCAGAGTCAGCGGATCATCTTCCTTATCGACTGTGGCCGCATGATGACCAACCAGGCGGCCGGGCTCAGCCTGTTGGATCACGCTTTGAACGCCATGTTCATGCTGGGCTATGTGGCGCTCAGCCATGGTGATTCCGTGGGCCTATTGTGTTTCTCCGACGAGGTGCATACCTACGTGCCGCCGCGTGGAGGACGCGGGCAAAACAATCGCCTGCTGCATGCCTGCTTCGACCGTTTTCCCCGGCGCGTCGAGTCGCGTTACGACAAGGCGTTTCTGTACCTCAACACCAAGTGCCGCAAGCGGTCGCTCGTGGTGCTTGTAACCAACGTGATCGACGAAGTGAACAGCAACCAGATTAAGCAATACCTGGGCAGCCTGTCCGGCGGACATCTTCCGCTGGGAGTCTTGCTGCGTGATCGCCGAGTTTTCGACTACGCCGAGGCGCCAGACCCCGCCGACGATAAAGCTCTGTATCGCGCGGCGGCGGCGGCCGAAATCCTTTCCTGGCGAGCCCAGGTGCTCACCGATCTGGTCACCCAAGGCGTGCTCGTGCTGGACGTCTTTCCCGAAGACCTAACCGCGCCGCTGGTCAACCGTTATTTAGAGGTCAAGGCAAGGCACCTGCTCTGAAATCAGGCGTCGGGTAAGCCAACATCTCCCTTCACGACAAGCCATTCAGGCATCGTCCAACGCGCCGCCTGCCGGCTACAGGTTGACCTTGATCACAAGGCGGAGTAGCGTAACTTTCCGGGTAGCCGGGAGCCGTTCCAACGCAAAACCCTCGGCGGAAAATCGCGGCCCGTCATGCAGAATCGAGAAATCCGGCGGTTAACGTTCGGCCAAACGATGCGTGTGTGCCATGATATCGCAAGGCAACGGCTTTTATCATTCACGTAAAATGCCTCAAGCTGTTTAGACAAGACGGGAGATTCCACAATGCGAAGTTTATTAACGTTCTTCACGATCTGCGGGCTTTCGGCGGCTTTTGGCAACAGCGTGGCGAGCGCGGGCGGAGGATCGTTGGGCGTGGGCGACCCGGCTCCCGATTTCACGCTTAAAGGGAGCGACGGCAAGACGTATCACCTGGCCGATTTCAAGGGCAAGCAGGCCGTGGTGATCGCCTGGTTTCCCAAGGCATTTACCGGTGGCTGAACGGCCGAGTGCAAATCGCTCCGTGAGAGCGGTACGGAAATCCGTGACTTCGACGTGGCCTATTTCACCGCCAGTTGCGACCCGGTCGAGAAGAACACACGCTTCGCCCAGTCGCTCGAACTGGACTATCCGATTCTCAGCGATCCTGAAAAGAACGTCGCCCGGGCCTACGGTGTGGTGACCGACGAACGGAAGAATCCTTTTCGCTGGACCTTCTATATCGACGTCGACGGCCGCATCATGCTGGTGGACAAGAAGATTCACACCAAAACCGCGGGGGCCGACGTTGCCGCCACGCTGAAAAAGCTGGGTGTTCGTCAGAAGCCAAAACGCCACAAGAAGAAGTAACACCTCACGTTCCGAAGTGCTTCGATCGACGGCGGACCTTTTGGCTCGCAGCGCTCAAACCACGCCGTCAAGGTGTGCTGACCTCTTATGGTGTGGTCGGTGGCGAATCGATCGATACACAGCGGACGCGCCGTGCTTGGGTTGAGTGATTGGGCCGGTTGCGGCATGCAACTAAAGCCGGCGACTCGTCCGACTATGGTCCGGAGAGCAAAGCGACCAGATCTCGCAGCTCGTCAAGTGTCATCAGACGTTCGAGCCCGCTCGGCATGATCGACGTGGTCGCTGGATGTCGCGACTCGATCCGCTCGGTCTTCAGTTCGAACGTTCGCCCATCGGTGCCGACGAATTGCTCGCGCTGATCGCCGTCCAACTTGGCCAGCGACAGCACCGTCTGGATCTTGCCGTCGACCGTCACGATGGTCCAGGCTTGATATCGCGGTGCGATCTCGCGGCTTGGGTCGAGGATCGACTCGATCAGCCGCCGCCGTGAGAGTCGGTTGCCGATTCCGGCCAAGTCGGGTGCCAGCTCGCCGCCGCGGCCGCGAAAGCTGTGACATCGTCCGCAGTGGCCGCTGTTCGTGCCGAAGAAAACCCGCCAGCCGCCATCGGCGTTGCCAGCGCGGAGATCGATCTTTTTTAGCCAAGCGTCGATCTGCTTGGCGTCTGGCGCGGAACTGGCCGGCTGGGTCGAGTCCGCCGCCGGCTTAAGTGCCCGCAGCGCGGCCTGCCGGATCGGCGGCGATTTGCTCTTCGCCAAGCGGCCGAGCAACGTTGCGTTTTCCGTCGCGTGATCGCTTAAACCGACGATGCAATCGGCCCGCAGGTTATCATCGTACGTTTTGTCAGCGGCGATCTCGGCCAAGGCGGCGAACCTATCGGTCCGCGTGCTGAGTGCCAGCGTGCGCACCGCCTCGCGGTTCAATGCCGGGGGGCCTTGCGCGGCCCACGCGCGGAGCAGATCGGTCCGCAGCGCTTTGTCGTCGGGGGAAAGCCGGTGCAAGGCCAGGGTGCGGATTCGCTCCGGTCGGCTGCTGTCGCTCGCCAATTCGATCAATCGCGCGCTGTGCCGGGGGGCGATGCCGGCGACGCTGCCCGTCGAGACAAAGTCAATAGCCGCTAGCGTGGCGTCCATTAGGCGGGCCGAAAGATCGGGCCGGTGAAGCTGTGCGTCAAGTTGCGTGGCGAAACGATCATCACGGCGGTCGGCGATCCAGCGAATGGCAAACAGTCGCACGTTCGCGTCGGCGTCGGCCATGGCCAGTTTCAAAACCTTGCGCGGATCGCCATGATCGGTGTTGTATCGCCACCGTCGCGCCAGTAGGAAGCCCAACTTTTGGCCAGGCGAGGACAAATCTTCCCAGGTCAATCGCCCGTCGTTGCGCGTGTGCGACAGCGCCCAAGCCGCCGCCTGACGCACAAATCGATCGTCGTCGCCCAACGCGGTTCGCAGCGCCTGCGGATCGTTCTGTCGCGAAACCTCTCGAGCCCGGCGTTCGTCGTCGTCGAGAGGAGGAAAAGCCGACTTCGGCGGTGCCGTCTTCCATGCCAACCGCCACACGCGGCCTCGACCATGCACCGGATAGCTACGATCTACCCAATCGCTGAAATACAGCGATCCGTCGGGGGCGATGGTGATGCCAACGGGACGAAACTCGCGATCTCCCTGAATCACAATTTCACGCGTCGCACGGAACGACGCGCCTTGTCGCACGAGTCGAAATCGCTCGATGCGGTTATCGCCCCAACTGCTGACCCACAATTCGCCATGATAGGGCACCACGGCACACGGCGCTTCGCCCGTACCGGCCATCATCGGCAAGGTTCCGGGCAATTCGCCGTTCCAAGCTTGCAGCGGGTGCCGACCCGTCCGACCATAGCGAAACTCGAAGCCATAGTCGCCGCCCGGCACGACGTATAGCAATCGGCAAGGAGGGCTGGCATCCGGGTCGTTGTCGATGGCGAACATGCGGCCCAGCGGGTCGAGACAGATGCCGAACGGGTTCCAAAACCCGGTGGCGATTCGCGTCAACCGGCTGCCGTCCGCGGCACAGTGAAAGATGCCTCCCCCCTCGCCGCCTCCGGCAAGCTCGCTGCCGTCGCTGCCGATCAGCCGATAGTCGGCCCCCAGGTTCTCGCCCATGCCAAAATAAAGCCCGCCCCGGGGGTCGATCGTCAGTCCGCAAAGCCCGTCATGCGGATAATCACAAGTGGTTTCCAATCGCACGATTTCGCTTTCTTCACCATCAGCGCGACCGTTGCCGTCGGTATCGCGAAGCCGGAAGACGCGCCTCCGCGTGGCGACATAGATCGATCCGTCGGGATGAGTTGCCAGACTCATTGTCGACGTTGAGCCCTCGTAGAACGTCGAAAAGCGATCCGCCTTGCCGTCGCCGTCGGTGTCCTGCAGCAGGCGGATGCGATCCCGTGGCGGGCCGGCGTAATCCTGCGGTCGCTGGTGCGTGTGCGACTCGATCACCAACAACCGACCATGGGCGTCAAACGCCAGCCCGGTCGGCGTAACGATGTCGGGCTCCGCGGCGACCGGTTGCAAAGTCAATCTTGGATCAAGCACCTCTGGCGCCCGGCCCAGCGCCCGGCCACGCCAGGAAACCGCCATCGCCAAAAACACGGCCGTCTGGACCAGCCGGAGGCAAGCCGAAAATCGGCGTCGCCGCCCATGTCCGCTGTCAACCAGGTGCGCGTGACGCATCCGGAGTCGGTCCATGGCGAGTGTACTGAAACGTCGGATCGGTTTTCTCAAAGCGGATAAACCCAACGTGGTTCGAGGTTTTCCGGGCTCCCCAACACGACGGGCAACCCCCAGGGTTTGGTCTACATATACTTCGAGGATCTTGCGGCAGCAAGGATGGGCCGCCCTCGATGATTTGCCCACGGATAGGTCCGTTTGGCCTTCTAAATCGGCCAATCTTGGACCGCCCATCAATGGCCGATCACCGCTGATCCGAGGCAACGCGGGAATCGCTCCAACTTCGCTTTGCTTCCTGCTGCCCGCTGTTTTCGACGTGCGGGAAGGCTGAAACGCCCAGAGGTGTGTCGCGAAGGGTTCCAGGCGTTGAAAAACCTCGAAAGGTTGCGGTTCGTGAGTTATTTCACCGACACCAACCCGGCCGGCAGTCAGAATTGTCCCGTACGCAGCATCAACGGGATGTCGCCAACTCTTAGAGGTACTTTGAGACTGCGGTCGCGTGACGCGCTGTGCGGACGACCACTGCGGTGGTCTCGTGTGGCACACCCTCACTCGGCGCACGGGAGCCAGCAATATGAAAAAAATTCGCTATTTCGCCGCCGCGACGGCATGTTTGCTTGCGGGCCTGTTCTTGACCACTCGGCCATCGCCGGCCACGGCGCAAAGCGGCAGCCGCGCGGGACAAAGCGCGCAGAAGTTCGAAACCCGCATGTGGCAATGGTTGGCCCGTTCCAAGTATCAGCAGTGGGCCCACCCTCAAGGCCAGAATGGCGATTTTTATCCGGGCAAAAGCCCACACGGCAAGTTTCTCAAGATGTACTTGAACAGCACTGCGGCGGCCGATCAGGGACATTTTCCGCAGGGGTCCGTGATCGTCAAAGAGAACTTCAGCCCCGATAAGAAGCTGATGTCCGTGACGGTCATGTATCGAACCAAGAAGTACGACCCGGAACATGGCAACTGGTGGTGGGCCAAATACATGCCCAACGGCATGATCGCCAAAGCGCCGCCGGAAAAGGGCAGCATGAGGCTCGTCGGCAAGGTCAAACCGTGTATCATGTGCCACAGTGGAGCCGATGGCGACGATATGGTGTTTACCAACGACAAGTAAATTTCTCTTCCTCATCGCCGTGGTGAGAGTTGCGGTAAAGCACCTCTCGACGGGAGGTGCCCAACCACGTGTGGGGGGGTGAGAAGTTCGCCGGCAACCAAGAAGAAGCATGTCCACCTGATACCGTGTCGGTCGCGCACCCACACACAGTGGGAGACCGGCTTGTCACCGTGGCGTGCGCTTTAGCGCGTTCGTGGTGATTTTCGCGAGATTGGCGCACCGACACGGCCAAGGCAGGGCATGCCTGTGTTTCACCGAAGCCCCGCCAAGCGTGACGCCGCCTCGAAGGCGGGTTACGCTTGGTGCCTTTGGCGTAACCGTTTTTTCCACGTCGCACACCGGCTCGCGTCGTCGATCGCCTCCGATAGCGTCATTACTTCGGGCGGCAAAACCAGATCAACGGAGTCGAACCGGTCATGGATTCTTGGTGGAAGATCGCCACGCGCGCGGCGGTGGTGCGGCGCGGCATTGCCTACAGCGTAGTGGTTGGTTTGATCCTGATCGCGATCAACCACGGCGATGCCGTGTGGCGGGCCGATCTGTCGACGACGCGGGTGCTGAAAATGGGGCTGACCGTCGTGGTTCCCTATCTTGTTTCCACCTTTTCCAGCGTGAGCGCCATCCGCGAATCATACCCCCCAAACACCCCGTAAGCAGGCAGCCTGACTTCGCCCGGCTTGGAACATGGGCCCACGCGGACGCGAACCGCCGGACGGGCGAATCGACAAGCCATGCACTTTCAGGGCCAAGCAGTCGAAAGGCCGACCCGGTCACGCGGCCACGTCGCGACTGATATAAAAAACCGATGCACGCGCGAAACGAGATTCGCCTAACCTATTATCGCTATGCCGGTAAGTTTCTCGGCTTTCGCATCCGAAGTCGCTGCCAAGAGTGCGACCTGACCTATGCCTTGCTCCAGCAATTGCTGGCCGACGTTTTTCGCGGACGGCCCGTTTCGCTTGTCATCAAACCGTGGCTCGATAACTGGTGGCGGGTGATTTGGCGCGGGGCATGGCACGCGCCGATCCTGCTGGTCAACGGGCGGCTGTTTTCCCAAGGTGGCGTTCCCGACGTCCCTAGGCTGCTGCGCACCATCGGACGGCTGCTTGATGACCGCGAGCTGATCCGCGCGGCCGAGGTCTATGCGGTCAAACAACCGCCGCCCGAAAACGATCATGACCTCGTTGTCTTCGCCTCGCCGGCCTGCCCACACTGCGTGCAGTTAACCGAGTATCTGAAGTTGAACCAGATTTCATTCGCCTATCGCGACGTCAGCCGAAGTGCCACCGCGCGGCAGCAGCTTGAAGCGCTGACCGGACGGCTCACGATTCCGGTGGTCCAAGCCGCGAAGAAAGTCGTCGTCGGCTTCGATCCCGCGGCCCTGCGAGAGCTGCTGGGAATCGCGCCGTCCGAAGAACGCAGTCTTCCGCAGGGGCACACGCCGCCGCATCCCGTGGTTTCTGCGGAGGCCTTGAGTCGGGCGGTTGACGCCGCGAAACGCGTATTGCGCGAGAACCAGTTCGACGGTCGCACGCGTGCCTCGGCCGATCATTATCCGCATCAGTGGAACTGGGACGCCGGATTCATCGCCCGGGGTTATCTGCACTTCGATCCGCCCCAGGCCTATCGCGAGCTGCGCAAACTGTTCGAGGCGCAGTGGAGCGACGGTTTTCTGCCACACATCGTGTTCAACCCCGCGGCGCTGGATCACTTTCCCGGGCCCGATTACTGGCAGGCACGCCGGTCGGGACGCGTGCCGCCGGAAGTCGAGGCGTCGGGCATCAGCCAACCACCGGTGCATGCCAGCATGCTTGTCGCCGCGCTCGAGCTTGATCCCGATCAGCCGCGTGCCCATCAGGCGCTGGCCGAGTTGTATCCCAAGATCCGCCGGCTGCACGACTATTTTTTCACCTATCGCGACCCACGATCCGAGGGGCTGGTTTGCCTCGTGCATCCTTGGGAATCGGGTCTGGACAACACGCCGCTGTGGGACGAGCCGCTGGCGCGCATTACAAGGAGCAGTCCTTGGGCCAAAAAGATGCAGCGGCGGCACGATGTGCTTGCCGCGGAGGGCAAACGTCCGCGGCGGGCCTATTTCGAGAAATACTCCTACCTGGTCGAGCGTCTGTTCCGGTTGGATTACGACTGGCGGCGCGTTGTCGAGTCACACCCGTTTTTGATACAGGATGTGCTGTTCAACACGATCCTATGCCAGGCGGAACGCGATCTGGCAACGATTGCCGCGGCCACCGGTCACGACGACGCCGTGCACCTGGAGCGCGCCCGGCGAATGGCCCGCGCCATCAACCGAAAACTGTGGAGCGAATCTCGGGGCGTGTACGAGAGCTACGACGTGTTGGCCAAACGGCCGATCGATCGCGAGACCGCCTTCTCTTATCTGCCGCTGTACGCCGAAGTTTGCGACCCGCAGCGCGGCGAGCGCGTGATTGACCATCTCTGCACGCACTGTTTCTGCGTCGCCGAGCGGGCCTGTTCCGCGGTTCCCAGCTATGACATGTGCGTGGCCGATTACCAGGGCGAGTTTTACTGGCGTGGTCCGGCGTGGTTCAACATCAATTGGTATCTTGCCAAGGGATTGCGAAACTACGGCCAAGACGATCGCGCCCAGTGGATCGAAGATTCGCTACTGAAGTTGGCCACCGAGCACGGTTTTTGGGAGTATTACAGCCCTGAAACCGGCAAGGGTCTTGGGGCGGGCCGGTTTTCGTGGACGGCGGCGTTGTTTCTGGATCTGGCTTGCCGGCGAAGTTAATCCGCCACCAGCTTTTCAAACTCAACTTCGTCCAGAATCGGTACGCCAAGTTGCTTTGCCTTGTCATACTTGCTGCCTGGATGCTCGCCGGCGACAACGAAGTCGGTCTTCTTGGAAACGCTCGACGTTGGACGACCGCCAAGCCGCGTGATCAACTCGTGCGCCTCATCGCGCGTGAACCGTTTGAGCGTACCGGTGACCACAATGGTTTTACCCGCCAGCGGGCCTTTGCTTTCCGGGGGAGGTCCGATGGCGTTCATCTCCACGCCCAGCGCGGCCAGCCGGCGGATGGTCTCTTGGGCATGTGGATTGAGTAGAAACTCGACCACGCTTTTGGCGATGACGGGGCCGATTTCATCGATGGCGGCCAGATCCTCGACCTTGGCTTTTTGCAGCGCGTCCATCGTGCGAAAGTGCCGCGCCAAAATCACCGCGACTCGCTGGCCGACGTGGCGGATCGACAGCGCGCCCAGCAGCCGTTCCAGTCCGCGATGCTTGCTGGCTTCGATGCCGGCCAACAGTTTTTCCGACGATTTCTTACCCATCCGTTCGAGCTTGATCAGTTGCTCGGCGGAAAGTTCGTAGAGATCGCTGAATTGTTTGACAAGCCCGTCGTCGACCAACTGGTTGGCCAACTTGTCGCCCAAGCCCTCGATGTCCATGGCGTTGCGGCTGGCAAAATATCGCAGCCGCTCTTTGAGTTGGGCGGGGCAACTGGGATTCAGACAGCGAATGTAGACGCCCCCTTCGTCGCGAACTAGCCGCTCCCCGCAAACGGGGCAGTGCGTAGGAAAGTGAAACTTGGGCAACCGCCGGCGGCGGCGATGTTTCTCGACCCGTACGACGTGCGGAATGATCTTACCCGCCTTCTCCACCACGACGACGTCGCCCTCGCGAATGTCCTTACGCTTGATCTCGTCGGCGTTGTGCAGGCTGGCGTGGGACACGATCGTGCCGGCCAACTTGACCGGTTCCAAATCGGCGACCGGGGTGACCACGCCGGTCTTGCCGACTTGGACCCGAATCCGCAGCACGCGCGTCGTGGCTTCATACTTCTCGAACTTGTAAGCGATCATCCAGCGGGGGCTTTTCGACGTGGCACCCAGCCGCGCGCGCTGATCGAAGCGGTTGACCTTCAGCACCAGACCATCGACTTCGAAGTCAAGCTCGTGCAATTGCTCGATCAGCTCTTCACAGTGCGTGATGGCCGCGGACATCGAGCCGAAACATTCGGCACGCGGCGTCGCGCGAAGTCCGAATTCGCGCAACTTGGCGAGAAACTCCATGTGCGTGGCCACGTCGAACGCTTCGTGATCGCCGATGCCATGGCCGAAAAACCTCAAACGCCGCCGTGCCACCACGCGCGGATCGAGCATGCGAATGCTGCCCGCAGTGACGTTGCGCGTATTGGCAAACGGTGCCTCGCCGTCACGTTTTCGCTGCTCATTGAGCCGCACGAGGTCCGAGTTGGTCATGTAAACTTCGCCGCGCACTTCGAGCCGCTTCGGCGCGCCGGAGCCGTGTAGCCGCAGGGGAAGATCGACCACCGTGCGGATCGTGTGCGTGACGTCGTCGCCCACGATGCCGTTTCCCCGCGTCACGCCTTGCACCAGCCGGCCGTTTTCATAGATGACCGCGCAGGCGACGCCGTCGATCTTCAGTTCGACGACCCACTCGATCTTTTCCCCGGGCAGAAGTTTTGCGATTCGCTCACCGTAACCGCGCAATTCTTCAAGGCTGTAGGTGTTCTCGATCGACAGCATCGGCACGCGATGTTTGACCGGCCTAAGCGACGAAACCGGCGCGTCACCAACACGCTGAGTGGGGCTGTCAGGCGTGATCAGCTTGGGATGCTCGGCTTCGAGCCGCTTGAGCCGCTCGACCAGCCGGTCATACTGCAGATCGCTGATCTCGGGAGCCGCCTCGACGTAGTACTTCCGGTCGTGATAGCGAACCTCCTCGCGCAGACGCTCGATCTCTTTTCGCACATCATCCGGCATATCGGCGGCAACCGTTCGTGTTGCGTGGGTTCTTCGTCGGCAACCGGCAAAGCCCAGATCGCCGCACTCTCTTTCGGGTCCACCTCCGTGCGCTGGAAGCGACCGTGAATCCGAACCGTCGCCGGCACCGCGCCACCGCTGAAAAACGCCGCTTAGCGGTTCCGATCGGGCAAGACGAACGGGCCGGCTGCTTTTGACAAATCGCTAACCGTGGCCGCGCCGTGCCGACGGGCCGTTGCCGCGTTCGATTGGACGGCTCGCCTTTGGGCTCAACCATCACACTCGGGCGGGGTCTGCGGCGCCTGCGCGGCGGCCGTATGAGGCACGAGGCATAAAAACTTCAGCGGCGCCGTTCCGGTGTTGCGAAACTGATGCACCTCGTCGGGAGCCACGTAAACCACGTCGCCGGCTTGCAGCGGATGTTCGCGTTCGCCCTCGAGCACTGCGCCGCTGCCTTCGATGACAAACACCTCGTGTTCATAGGGGTGGTGATGCTTGGGCGTAAAGCCACCGGGCGCGACTTCAAATTGCCGCATGGCGAAGTTCGGCGCGCCGTCTTCGCGGCCGATCAGCCAGCGGACACGGCAATGGCTGGCCCCTTCCATTTCGACCGGCACGCTCTGCACCTGTTCGTAACGATTCACCTTCATGGTACTTCCTTTGGTTGATCGGAGTTGTCCGCGTGTTGTATGGCGGCGTTACCCGCCAGGGCGTTCAATGGCTCCACGTGTGATGCGGCGGCTTCGCCCGCCCGAGTTTTGCCGTTTGCCGTGGCCCGCAAAGCCGCCCGCCGAATCCAATAGCGGTCGGAGCCGATCGCGCCGACCGTGGCGATGCCTAACATAACAAGTTGGGCGGCCAGTAGCGCCGCTCCGTACTGATCCAGAAAGACGAGCAACCTTTGGCCGGCCGCCTCACCCGCTTCGATCGGACCGGTTCTGACGGCGGTAAACGCCATCACTCCATACGCGCATGCGGTGACCGAAAACAGCGTGCCGACCAAAACCAGCAGCGGATAAAAAGGGTTCAGCGGTTCCTTCTTTTTGGCCACCGAGAGGTTTCCTCGCTTTCACCGTAAGTAAGCATCGCGGCAAGTTAGTCAGTGCTGTCGCCGAATTAGCAAATGCTGGCATGACAGCCGCCGTATTATACCAGCCGTGGACAGCAGGCCGAGGGCAAGCATGTGGCCACTAAGTCGGCAAGTCTTTCAGCGGCGAACCGCCCCGGGCAAGGCGCTCGGATCGCGGCCGCGCAGCATGGCGAGGAGCGATTCGAAATGGTGGCCGCG